>Ga0068864_100001544_pt1 | contig 18972 bp, 12 predicted proteins | sample KBSSwiS72_FD_66586 | JGI IMG/M metagenome (GOLD analysis project Ga0068864, IMG submission 66586) | Switchgrass rhizosphere microbial communities from Kellogg Biological Station, Michigan, USA - KBS Switchgrass S7-2 | ecosystem: Host-associated > Plants > Roots > Rhizosphere > Soil ... | reverse complement strand
CGCTCGAGCCGGCGGTTGCCGACGTCGTCGGCGATGCCGTTCGCGCGCTGAGGACCAGCGCGGCCGACGGCGGCTGAACGCCCGCGCTAGCCCGCCGGATCGTCGAGCCAGCCGCCGCCAAAGCCCGCGGCACGCAATCCAGCGCAGAGCGGCGTGCACCTTCGCGTCAGCGACCAGACCAGGCCGCTGCGGTGGTTCTCGATCATCAGCACGGTCGGCCCTTCGTTGATGCCGAAGTGGAACGGCGAGACCCAGCCGACGCCGTCGTCCTTGGTCCCGACGTTGAACAACGGGTTGATCGACGCCTTGAATCCGTAGGGATTGGCGACGTGGACATGGAGCCTGTGAAAGTTCTCCACCGTCGCAAGCACGATCTCGGGGGCGAACGGCAGCGACGCGACGACCGCCCACGGCGCCAGCGTGCCGTCGTCGGGTCCGTACGGGGCGCCGCGCGCGATGTAGTCGAAGAATCGGCGCTCGACTCCGGCGATCCTCCTGCGCGACGGGCCCGGCCCGTCGCTCGCGCTCACCCCCCAGCACAGCTCGCCGACGTGCGGGAATGCGAGCGGATTCCGGATCGCGTACTGCTGCTGGACGAGCGTCGCGCGGCGGCTGTTCTCGAAGTAGTCGCAGTCGCGGCCGCGCATGTAGGCGTCGCGGATGCCGCGGAAATCGATCCAGATGTGCGAGAGCTGATGGATGAAGAGCGGTCCGGCGTAGAGGTGGCCGATGCCGTAGATCTCCTTCCATTCGTAGGTGCGGCACCACGCGTCGTAGCAGCGCGGCGGGATGGCGTGCGTCGGCGATCCGAGCGCGAGAACGTAGAGCAGGAGCGCTTCGTCGTAGCCCTCCCAGCGATACGCCAGGAAGCCCGCGTCGCGCTCCGGTCGCCAGCCGTGGCAGAGCGTCTCGCCGTCCTGGAGCATCCAATCCCACTCGATCCTCTCGTAGAGCTGTTTCGCGAGAGCGCGAATCTCCGCCTCTTCGGCAGTATCGCGGTCGAAGTACTGCGCCGCGGCGAGCGCGCCGGCGATGAAGATCGCCGTGTCGACGCTCGACAGCTCGCTGCGCCAGGCGCGCTTGCCGCTCTCCATGTCCAGGAAGTGGTAGTAGAAGCCGCGATAGCCGGTGGCGGTCTCGCTCTCGCTTTGCTCGCTCGCGGCGAAGAACCGCAGGGTGAGCAGCGTGCGCTCGACAGCGGCCGCGCGCGCCATGAACTTTCGTTCCACTCCGACCGGATACGCGGTGAGCGCCATGCCGATGGCGGCGATGCTGCACGGCCAGTTGTCCGCCGTTTTGTCGAGGATCAGGCCGTTGCGCGGATTGACCTCGTGGACGAAGTAATCGAACGAGTGCTTCTGGAGGTGGCGCAGAAGCTCGTCGTTGTCGCGCGCCGCGGTCACGTCGCCTCGCCCGCGAGCAGGCGACGCGCTTCGCTGACGACGTGGTCGACCGTGAATCCGTATTCGCGCAGGAGCACCTGCGCCGGCGCCGACGCTCCGAAGCGGTCGACGCCGACCATACGGCCGCGCTCGCCGACGTAGCGGTCCCACCCCTGGGCGACGCCGAGCTCGACCGCCAGGCGCGCGTGCACGGTCGGCGGCAGGACTTCGTCGCGATAGCTCTGCGGCTGCGCGTCGAACAGGTTCCAGCTCGGCATCGAGACCACGCGCACCGCCACGCCATCGGCGCGCAACACCTCGGCGGCGGCGACGATCAGGGCGACCTCCGAGCCGCTGGCGATGAGGATCAGCTGCGGCCGATGGTCGCCGGAGTCGTTCAGGACGTAGCCGCCCTTGCGCAGGCCTTCCGCGCTCGCGCAGCGGCTGCGATCGAACGTCGGGACGTCCTGGCGCGTCAGCGCGAGCAGCACCGGCTTGCCACGCGTCTCGACGGCGACCTTCCACGCCACCGCCGTCTCGTTCGCGTCGGCCGGTCGGAGCAGCGTCAGGTTCGGGATCGCGCGCAGGTTCGCGAGCTGCTCGACCGGCTGATGCGTCGGACCGTCCTCGCCGAGCGCGATGCTGTCGTGGGTGAAGACATGGATGACGTGCAGGCCCATCAAGGCGGCGAGCCGGATCGGCGGCCGCATGTAGTCCGAGAAGATCAGGAACGACGAGCCGTAGCCGATGAAGCCGCCGTGCGCGGCCAGGCCGTTGACGATCGCTCCCATCGCGTGCTCGCGAACGCCGAAGTGGACGTTGCGTCCGCCGTAGCTCCAGCCCGCGGCGTCCGACCCCTCGACCTTCGCACCTGCAGCGAGCGGCGGGTTGAAGTCGCCGAGCCCTTTGAGCGCGGTGTGCGTCGAGGGATCGAGGTCGGCCGAGCCACCGACGAGCGCCGGCAGCTTCGCGGCGATGGCGTTCATCGCCTTGCCTCCGGCGACGCGCGTCGCCATCCCCTTGGCGTCGGCGGGAAAGGTCGGCACGTCGGCGTCCCATCCGGCGGGGAGCTCGTCGTGCAGGCGCGCGTCGAGCTCGCCGGCGAGGTCGGCGACTGCCACGCGGTAAGCAGCCATGCGCGCGTTCCACTCGGCCTGGGCCGCAGCGCCGCGCTCGAGGGCGGTGCGGAAATGCGCGGCCGCTTCGGGCGGCACGAGGAACGCCGGCTCGCTCGGCCAGCCGAGATTCGCCTTCGTCTTCGCGACATCGGCGACACCGAGCGGCGAACCGTGTGCCTTGAAGCTGTCCTGCTCGGGCGAGCCGAAGCCGAGGTGTGTGCGGACCAGGATCAGCGACGGCCGTCCGGTCTCGGCGCGCGCCGCAGCGAGGGCGGCATCGATCGCGGCCAGGTCGTTGCCGTCGGCGACGTCGATCGTCTGCCAGCCGTACGCCTCGAAGCGCTTGGCGCGGTCCTCCGAGAACGTGATGTCGGCGCCTGCCGCCAACGTGACCTCGTTGTTGTCGTAGAGGCAGATGAGCTTGCCGAGCTTCAGGTGACCGGCGAGCGACGCCGCTTCCGAGGCGACGCCTTCCATGAGATCGCCGTCGCTCGCAATGACCCACGTCCGGTGGTCGATCACCGTATGCCCCGGCCGGTTGTAGCGTGCCGCGAGCTGCGCCTCGGCGATCGCCATGCCGACGGCGTTCGCCAGGCCCTGACCGAGCGGACCGGTCGTGATCTCGACGCCCGGCGTGTGGCCACGCTCGGGATGGCCGGGCGTCTTGCTGCCCCATTGCCTGAACTGTCCGAGGTCGGCGAGCGACAGGGCGTAGCCGGTGACGTGCAGGAGGCTATAGAGCAGCGCCGAGCCATGTCCCGCCGAGAGCACGAAGCGGTCGCGATCCGGCCAGTGCGGATCGGCGGGGTTGTGCTTGAGCTGGCGCGTCCAGAGCGCGTACGCCATCGGCGCCGCGCCGAGCGGCAGCCCGGGATGGCCGCTGTTGGCCTTCTGCACCATGTCGACGGAGAGGAAGCGCAGCGTATCGATGCAGAGCCGGTCGAGCGTGTCAGCCATGGGATCCTCAGCGATGTCAGGCGCGCCGCGGTGCGTCGGTTGCGGCGTCGTACTCGCCCCGTCGCGCGGCGCGATTGCAGTCGGCGCGGTGAAAGAGCGCTTGCTGCGCCTTCGGCACGTTCTCGGCGACGCCGCGCCATGCGTCGAGGGCGGGCTGCTGGATCGCGCGTGCGAACGAGAATGCGAGCGCCCACGGGAGCCGAACGCCGTCGCGCGCATTCATGGCGTTGAGGCGGGCCGAAGCGAGCTTGGCGCTCTGGCCGCCGGAGAGAAACGCGATTCCCGGAACCGCGGCCGGCACGTGGCGCCGCAGGCACGCGACGGTCGCGTCTGCGATCGTGTCGGTGTCGCTCTGGTCGCGAGCCGTCAGTCCCGGGACCACCATGTTCGGCTTCAGCAGCATGCCCTCGAGCAGGACGCCTTGCCCGTCGAGCGCGTCGAACACGGCGTGGAGGACGGCTTCGGTGACGGTGGCGCAGCGCTCGAGCGTGTGGTCGCCGTCCATCAGGACTTCCGGCTCGACGATCGGCACCAGCCCCGCTTCCTGGCTGAGTGCCGCGTAGCGGGCGAGCGCGTGCGCATTGGCGGCAATGCACGCCCGGGTCGGGATCGCATCGCCGATCCGGATCACGGCGCGCCACTTCGCGAAGCGCGCGCCGAGACCGCGGTAGTCGCCAAGTCGCTCGCGCAATCCGTCGAGCCCTTCGGTGACTTCCTCGCCCGGATGCAGAGCGAGCGGCTTGGCGCCGGCATCGACCTTGATGCCGGGGACGATGCCGGCCTGCACGAGCGCCTGCGCGAACGGCAGCCCCTCGTTCGTCTGCTGGCGCAGTGTCTCGTCGTAGAGGATCGCGCCGCTGATGCATTCGCCCAGGCGCGGTGTGGTCACGATCATGTCGCGATAAGCGCGACGTGCTTCGGCCGTGAGCGGGATGCCGAGCGGGGCGAATCGTTTGTTGGCAGTGGGAGTGCTCTCGTCCATCGCCAGCAGCCCCCGGTCACCGGCGACCAGCGTCGTCGCCGTGTCGATCAGCGTTCGTGTGTCCATGTCCTGTCCCTTGCCGCTGTAGCGCGCTAGGCGATCGCGCGGTCGACGATCCGTTGCGCCTCTTCGAGGATGCGACGGAGATGCTCGGCGCCGCTGAAGCTCTCGCCGTAGATCTTGTAGATGTCTTCGGTGCCCGACGGTCGCGCGGCGAACCAGCCGCTCGCCGCGATCACCTTGATGCCGCCGATCGACGCCCCGTTGCCCGGCGCCTTGTCGACAACGCGCACGATCGGCTCGCCCGCCAGCTCCTTGGCCGTGAGCTGTTCCGGCGAGAGCGCGGCGAGCTTCTTCTTCTGCTCGACGGTCGCAGGGGCGTCGATGCGATCGTTGAGCGGCGCGCCGAGCTCGCGCGTCAGCTCGGCATAGGCGTGTGCGGGGTCGTGGCCGTTGCGCGCCGTGATCTCGGCCGACAGCAGCGCCGGGACGATGCCGTCCTTGTCGGTGGTCCAGACGCGGCCGTCGCGACGCAGGAACGAGGCGCCTGCGCTTTCCTCGCCGCCGAAGCCGAGCGAACCGTCGCGCAGGCCGTCGGCGAACCACTTGAAGCCGACCGGCACCTCAAAGAGGTTCCTTTTGAGGCGAGCGGCGATGCGGTCGATGAGCTGGGTGCTGACGACGGTCTTCCCGACCGCCGCTGCCGACGGCCATTGCGGCCGATGGCTGAACAGGAAATCGATCATCGTCGCCAGGTACGAGTTCGGCGCGAGCAGCCCCGCCGGCGTGACGACGCCGTGGCGGTCGTGGTCGGTGTCGCAGGCAAAGGCGATGTCGAAGCGGTCCTTGATCGCGAGCAGGCGCTGCATGGCATAGCTCGACGACGGATCCATCCGGATCTGCCCGTCCCAGTCGAGCGTCATGAAGCGAAACGTCGCGTCGACGACGTCGCTCACGACGGTGAGGTCGAGCCGGTACTGCTCGGCGATGCGCGGCCAGTAGTGGACGCCTGCGCCGCCGAGCGGGTCGACTCCCATGCGGACGCCGGCGCCGCGGATGGCATCGAAGTCGACGACGTTGCCGAGGTCGGCGACGTAGGCGGCGAGGTAGTCGTGGCGATGGGTCGTCGCCGCAGCGAGCGCCTTCGCGTACGGCTTGCGCACGACCCCGGCAAGGCCTCGGCCGAGCAGCTCGTTTGCGGCCGTCTCGATCGCGGTCGTGATCTCGGTCCCGGCCGGGCCGCCGTGCGGCGGGTTGTACTTGAGCCCGCCGTTGTCGGGCGGGTTGTGCGACGGCGTCACCACGATGCCGTCGGCCAGACCCGAGGTGCGGCCGCGGTTGTAGACGAGGATCGCGTGCGAGACCGCGGGCGTCGGCGTGTAGTCGTCGTTTGCCGCGAGCATCGTCTCGACGCCGTTGGCAGCGAGGACCTCGAGCACGCTCGCGCACGCCGGCGCCGACAGTGCATGGGTGTCGATGCCGAGGTAGAGCGGACCATCGATGCCCTGCTGGCTGCGATGGCGGCAGATCGCCTGCGTGATCGCGAGGACGTGCGCTTCGTTGAAGGAGAGGTCGAGCGACGAGCCGCGGTGGCCCGACGTGCCGAACGCGACCCGCTGGGCGGCGATGCCCGGGTCGGGAACGCCGGTGTAGTAGGCGGTGACGAGCCGGGCGATGTCGACCAGCGACGACGCGGGCGCGGGCTTGCCGGCGAGAGGACTGATGCGAGTGGTCATGGTGTCGTCAATTCGCCGCCGCGGCGTTCGCCGGTGTGCGGCCGCGGCGATAGCGCCGGATCTGCGCGTTGGTCGAGCTGTCGTGACCGAGCTCGGGCTCGGCCGCGCTCGTCAGCTCCGGGACGATGCGTTGCGCGAGCACCTTGCCGAGCTCGACGCCCCACTGGTCGAACGAATCGATGTCCCACACGACCCCCTGGACGAAGACGCTGTGCTCGTAGAGCGCGACAAGGGCGCCGAGCGAGCGCGGCGTCAGTCGCTCGAGCAGGAGTGTGTTGCTCGGCCGGTTGCCTTCGAAGACGCGGTGCGGAACGAGCGCCGCGGGCATGCCTTCTGCCGCGACCTCGCTCGCGCTCCTGCCGAACGCGAGCGCTTCGCTCTGCGCGAACAGGTTCGACATCAGCAGATCGTGCTGACGTCCGAGCGGGTTCAGGCTCTGGCAGAAGCCGATGAAGTCGCACGGCACGATCCTCGTGCCCTGGTGGATCAGCTGGTAGAACGAATGCTGGCCATTGGTCCCCGGCTCGCCCCAGAGGATCGGCGCCGTCTCGACGCCGACGCGTTCGCCGGCGAGCGTGACGTGCTTGCCGTTGCTCTCCATCGTGAGCTGCTGCAAATAGGCCGGGAACCGCTTCAGGTACTGCTCGTACGGCAGCACGGCAAGCGTCGATGCGCCGAGGAAGTCGTTGTTCCAGATCGCGAGCAGCCCGAGCAACACCGGCAGGTTCTGCGCGAGCGGCGCGTCGCGGAAGTGCTCGTCGATCGTCCGGAAACCGGCGAGCATCTCGGCGAAGCGCTCCTTGCCGATCGCGATCATGGTCGACAGGCCGATCGCCGAATCCATCGAATAGCGGCCGCCGACCCAGTCCCAGAAGCCGAACATGTTCTCGGCATCGATGCCGAACGCCTTGACGCCGCCGGCGTTGGTCGACACGGCGACGAAGTGCTTCGCCACCGCCCGCTCATCGCCCAGGCGGCCGATCAGCCACTCCCTCGCCGCGTGCGCATTGGTCAGCGTCTCGAGCGTCGTGAACGTCTTCGACGAGACGATGAAGAGCGTCTCGCCGGCATCGAGGTCGCGCGTCGCCTCGACGAGGTCGGTGCCGTCGACGTTGGAGACGAAGCGCATCGTCAGCGCACGATCGCTGTAGAAACGGAGCGCTTCGTAGGCCATCGCCGGGCCCAGGTCGGAGCCGCCGATGCCGATGTTGATGACGTTGCGGATGCGCTTGCCGCCGTGGCCGAGCCAGCGCCCGCTGCGCACCGCATCGGCGAGCGCGCCCATGCGGTCGAGCACGGCGTGGACCTCGCGGACGACGTCGATGCCGCCGACGACGAGCGTCGTCCCCGCCGGCGCTCGCAACGCGACGTGCAGCACCGAACGCTGCTCGGTCGCGTTGATGACGTCGCCGCGAAACATCGCCGCGGTCCGCTCGCGCACTCCGCATTCGTTGGCCAGCGCCGCGAGCAGCCGCATCGTCTCGTCGGTGACGCGGTTCTTCGAGTAGTCGAGGCAGATCCCGCCGGCCTCGGCGACGAGCCGCTCGCCGCGGGCTGGATCGGCTGCGAAGAGATCGCGCAGGTGCGCGGCGCCGATCGTCGCGTGGTGCTCGGCCAGCGCGCGCCACGCCGGCCGGGAAACGAGCGCGTCGCGGTTCATCGGCTCTCGGCGCCGGCTGTCTGCGTGCTCTTCTTGCGGATCGCGTCGAGCAGGCTGCCCCAAGACGTCTTGAATGCGTCGCCGCCTTCTTTCTGCAGGCGCACCGCGAGCGCGTCGATGTCGACGCCGAGCCGGGCGAATTCGGCGATGGTTTGCTCGGCGTCGCCACCGTCGACCGCCATCGGCGATCCAACCTTGCCATGGTCGGCAAACGCGAGCAGCGTCTTGTCCGGTATGGTGTCGATCGTGTCGGGCGCCGCCAGCGTCTCGATGTAGAGCGTGTCGCGCCCGTCGGGATCCTTCATGCCCGTGCTCGCCCAGAGCATCCGCTGCGGTCGCGCGCCCGCCTGCGCGAGTCGGACCCATCGTGGCGACGCGAGGAGATCGCGATACGCCCGGTAGGTGCGCTTGGCGATCGCGATCCCGAGGCGGTTCCTCTGTTCGCGCGGGACCTGGTCCTTGACCGCGACGTCCCATCGGCTCACGAACAGCGACGCGACCGACGCGACCCGCGGGTCGCGGCCGGCCTCGAGGCGCCGCTCGATCGCGCGCAGGTATGCCTCGGCGGCGACGAGGTACTGCTCGCGCGAGAACAGCAGCGTGACGTTGATCGGCACGCCGGCGAAGATCGATTCCTCGATCGCCTTGGCGCCGGCCGGAGTGCCGGGGATCTTGATGAAGAGATTGGGCCGAGCGGCCGCCGCATGCAGGCGCGCCGCCGCTTCGATCGATCCGGCGGTGTCGTCGACGAGGAGCGGCGACACCTCGAGCGACGCCCAGCCGTCGACGCCGCCGCTGGCGTCGTGGGCCGGCCGGAACAGGTCCGCCGCCCTGCCGAGGTCGCGAATCGCGAGCGCGAAGAACAGCTCCTCGCCCGACTTGCCCGCCCGCGCGAGCTCGCCGATCTGTTCGTCGTAGGCGTCGCCGTGGCCGATCGCGTGCTCGAAGATCGTCGGATTGGACGTCAGCCCGGTGACCGACAGCTCGGCGATGTAGCGGGCGAGGGTGCCGTCGTCGAGCATCGTGCGCGTGATGTTGTCGAGCCAGAGGCTCTGGCCGAGCGCATGCAGCGCTTGCGTGTTGGCATTCATCGTGTTGTCTCCTGGGGAGGCGCGCGGACGAGCGCGCGAAGGTCGAGCGCGAGCAGGTCGGCGATCGCGTCGACAGCGCAGTCGGCGGCCGGATAGCGTGCGTTGTCGACCGCGTCGAGGGCGTAGTGGCCCTGGCGCGGAAAGACCGTGACGAGGCGGTCGCGCATCACTTGCTTGGCGGCCGTCAGCAGGCGCAGCTTGTCGTCGACGAGGACGTAGCGGCGTGCGGGATAGAGCCGCTGCACCTGATCGAGCTGCTGCTCCTTGTGAACATAGATCAGCACCCGACCCTGCACCGCGTCCCACAGGCCGGACCGCCAGACCTTGCGCGGCTGGAAGACGACATCGCCGTCGGACAGGATGACCGTCGCGCCGAGCGTCGCCAGATGTGCCACGACCGCGAGCGCGCGCGGGTAGAGACGTTCGGCGAACGGATAGTCGAGCAGGAAGTTCGACATCTCCAGCAGCCGGTGGTCGCGGTCGCCGTCGTGATCGATCGCGTCGCGATAGCGCTGCAGCGCGCCGAGGTAGTCGACGTAACCGAGCTCGGCGCGGAGCTGCTCGAAGATCGTCCAGTAGCGCTCGGCGCTCGCAGCACCGAATTCGCGCTGGAGATGCTGCCGCAGGTCGGCGATGATCCGGTCGTTGTCGAGCAGCGTGTTGTCGACATCGAGCAGGAAGACGACGCCCGAGCTCGCGACGCTCATGGCGGGCACCGTTCCTTCGCACCGAGCGTGTGCCAGCCGCCGTCGTCGGCGATCAGCTCGTCGGCAGCGCGCGGACCCCATGAGCCGCGCGCGTACGGCAGGGCGGCCGCGTGGTCGACGAGGACGCCGTCGACGACCGCCCATGCCGCCTCGACTGCGTCCTGACTCGTGAAGAGCGACCCGTCGCCGGCCATCGCGTCGCCGAGCAGCCGTTCGTACGTCGGCTCTTCGCCCGCTTCGTTCTCGCACAGGAGCAGCTCGCGCGGCTCGCCGACGAATCCCTTGCCCGGTCGCTTGACGCGCGCGGCGATCGCGATGGCCGGAGTCGGCTGCAGCCTGAAGCGGACGTAGTTCGGCGGTTCGTCCGGCACCTCGCGGTCGTCGAACAGTCGTTGCGGCGGACGCTTCAGCCGGACGAGCACCTCGGCTGCGCTGGTCGGCAGGAACTTGCCCGTCCGCAGATACCACGGCACGCCGGCCCAGCGCCAGGAATCGATGAAGAGCCGCACCGCGCAGAACGTCTCGACGTCCGAGTCCGCCGCGACTCCCTTCTCGGCGCGGTATCCCTCGTACTGGCCGCGGACGACGTCGTTCGCGGCGAGCTTGCGCATTGCCTGGAAGACGCCGGCCTTTTCGGCGTGCACGGCAGCGAAGCCCCGGGTGGCCGGCGGCTCCATCGCGAGCAGCGCGACGATCTGGAACAGGTGGTTCTCGACGACGTCGCGCAATGCGCCGGCGCTCTCGTAGAAGGCGGCCCGCTCGCCGATGCCGAAGTCCTCGGCCAGCGTGACCTGGATGTTGGCGACGTGGTGGCGATTCCAGATCGGCTCGAGAAACGAATTGGCGAAGCGAAAGTAGAGGATGTTCATGATCGCTTCCTTGCCGAGGTAGTGGTCGATCCGGAAGATCGACGCCTCGGGGAAGACGGCATGCGCCACCGCGTCGAGCGCGATCGCCGAGGCGAGATCGCGGCCGAAGGGTTTTTCGATGATCACCCTCGCCTTGGCCGCCAGCCCGGCCGAGCCGAGGCTTCGGATCACGGTCTCGAACAGGGGCGGCGGGATCGCCAGGTAGTGCGCCGGGCGGGCGGCGCCGCCGAGAGCGGCCCTGAGCGCGGCGAAGGTCGCCGGCGTGTTGTAGTCGCCGGCGACGTAGCGGACGAGCGAGAGCAGCTTTTCGAACGCGGGCGCGTCGTCGATGCCGCCCGCATGCTCGATGCTGTCGCGCACGCGCTGGCGCACCTGCTCGGCGGTCAGCGCCGTCGAGGCGACGCCGACCACCGGCACGTCGAGCTCGCCGTCCTTGACCATGCCGTAGAGCGCCGGGAGGATCTTCTTGTTCGCGAGATCGCCGGTGAAGCCGAAGACGACGAGCGCATCGGAGCGCGCCGCGGGTGCTCCGGCTGTCGTGCTCATGTGTGGTCTCCGGCAGGCTTCTCGACGTGTCCGCCGAACGCATGGCGCATCGCCGACAGGACCTGGTTGGCGAAGTCGCCCTTGCCGCGCGACGTGAAGCGATCGAACAGCGCGGCGCTCAACACATGGGTCGGAACGCCTTCGTCGATCGCGGCCTCGATGGTCCAGCGCCCCTCGCCGGAATCGGAGACGCGGCCGCCGTAGGCCGCGAGCTCGGGATCGCGCAACAGCGCGCCCGCGGTCAGGTCGAGCAGCCACGACGCGATCACGCTCCCGCGACGCCACACTTCGGTGATCTCGGGAAGGTTCATGTCGAACTGATAGAGCTCGGGATGGCGCAGCGGCGTCGTCTCGGCGTCGACCACCTGGGTGCGCTTGCCGACGTTGGCGTGGCGCAGCACGTTGAGCCCTTCGGCGTACGCGGCCATCACGCCGTACTCGATGCCGTTGTGGACCATCTTGACGAAATGGCCTGCACCGTTCGGGCCGCAGTGCAGAAAACCCTGCTCGGCACTCGACCAGTCGCCGCTGCGGCCCGGCGTGCGCGCGACCGTGCCCGCGCCTGGCGCGAGCGCCGCGAAGATCGGCGTCAGGCGCTCGACGACATTCGCTTCGCCGCCGATCATCAGGCAGTAGCCGCGCTCCTGACCGGCGACACCTCCGCTCGTGCCCACGTCGACGTAGTGAAGGCTCCTGCTGCCGAGCTCCTTGGCGCGGCGGATGTCGTCGCGGTAGTAGGAGTTGCCGCCGTCGATCACGGCATCGCCCGGTGACAGCAGCGCAGCGACCTGGCCGAGCTCCTGATCGACGATCGCCGCCGGGACCATCATCCAGACCGCGCGCGGCGCGGCAAGCTTGGCGACCAGATCGGCCAGCGACGCGGCGCCGATCGCGCCGACGGCGGCGAGCGCGGTCACTGCGTCGGCGTTGACGTCGAAGACCACGCACTCGTGGCCTCGTTTCATCAGGCGTCGAACCATGTTCGCGCCCATTCGCCCCAGTCCGATCATCCCGAGTTGCATGCGGCTCTCCCTCATTGGATCGTCGTGGCGTGCGCTGCGCCGCGCGCCACGGCGAGCACCACCTGGTGCCGGGCGCCATCATCGACGAGCGCGACCGTGCCGTCGGTCGATCTCGTCCCGTCGACCGTCAGCTCCGCGTCAGCATCCGCTGCCGCCGCCCGGACGGCGATGTCGAACGTCGTCGCGCCGAAACGATAGGACACGTCGAAGGCCTCCCAGTCGCCCGGCAGAAGCGGGCGAAGCACGAGGCGGTCGCCGCGCCGCCGCACGCCGAGCAGCCACTCGACGAGCAGTTGGTACATCCAGCCGGCCGAGCCGGTGTACCAGGTCCAGCCGCCGCGGCCGGCATGCGGTGCGAACGCGTAGACGTCGCCGGCGACGACGTACGGCTCGGTCTTGTAGACGGCGATCCGCTCGGCGCTGTCGCCGTGGCGAACGGGGTTCAGCATGCCGAACAGTCGCCAAGCGCGATCGCTGTCGCCGATCGCTGCGAACGCGAGCGCGGCCCAGACGGCGGCATGCGTGTACTGGCCGCCGTTCTCGCGCACGCCTGGCACATAGCCCTGGATGTACCCGGGCGAGGGGCGCGAGACGTCGAACGGCGGCTCGAGCAGTTGCACGATCCGTATCTCGTCGCGGACGAGGTGTCGCTGCAGCGCTGCCATCGCCGCCGTGCCGCGTTCGGACGATGCCGCGCCCGAAAGCACTGACCAGCTTTGCGCGATGGAGTCGATCCGGCACTCGGTGTTCGCGGCCGATCCGATCGGTGTCCCGTCGTCGAACCAGGCGCGCAGGTACCACTCGCCGTCCCAGGCGCTCGCCTCGACGTTCGTCCGCAACTGCGCCGCGTCGTCCTCGCACTGCCGGGCCAGAGACTCGTCGCCGCGGCTGCGCGCGATCGGCGCGAAGCGCTTCAGCACCGCGATCAGGAAGAACGCGAGCCAGACGCTTTCGCCCGCGCCGCCGATGCCCACCAGGTTCATGCCGTCGTTCCAGTCGCCGGCGCCGATCAGCGGCAGGCCATGCCGGCCGCGCGCTCGCGCATGCGCGAGCGCGCGACGACAGTGCTCGTAGAGGCTTGCCGACTCGCGGGCGACGTCGGGTTGCCCGTAGTCCGATGCCTCGCCGTCCTTCAGCGCGCGGCCTTGCAGGAACGGGCAAGGCTCATCGAGGACGCCTGCGTCGCCGGTGACTTCGACGTAGCGGCACGTCACGAACGGAAGCCACAGATAGTCGTCGGAGCAGCGCGTCCGGACCCCCTTGCCGGAGGGAGGATGCCACCAGTGCTGGACGTCGCCTTCCACGAACTGTCTCGCTGCGGCGCGCAGGAGATGCTCGCGAACGAGCCCGGGCGCGGCGTGCACGAGCGCCATCACGTCCTGGAGCTGGTCGCGAAAGCCGTAAGCGCCGCTCGACTGGTAGAACGCCGTGCGTCCCCAGAGGCGCGCGCCGATGACCTGGTAGAGCAACCAGCCGTTGGCAAGTGCGTCGACGGCGCGGTCGGGCGTTCGCACCTGGATCGCGCCGAGGCTGCGGTCCCAATGCGCCTGCGCCGCGGCAAACGTCTCCGCCGCGCGGTCGGCGCTCGCCGCCGCCAGTGCGTGCGCCGCTTCGGCCGAAGCTCCGGCGCCGAGCCTGAACACGATCTCGCGTCGCTCGCCGGGGGCGAGCGTCAGGACGACCCGGATCGCCGCGCAGGGATCGAGCGCGGCGCCGACGCGGCCCGACCAGCGCGGCTGCCGAAGCGCCGCGGGCATCGCACGCGTCGCGTCGGCGCCGAAGAATTCGCCGCGGTCGGCACCGACCTCGAGCTCGGCGTGACCGACGCCGTCGACCGCGAAGAATGCCATCCGCCCTGCGAAGTCGGTGTTGTAGCCATTGCGCGCGAACACGGCGCGCTGGTCCCGCGCGAACTCAGTGACGACGTGCATCAGCTGCTTCGCGCGCTCGTCGCCCAGCACCCATTCGACGTAGCCGACGATCGCCAGTCGGCGCGCCTCGCCGGAGACGTTCTGCAACGTGAGCGTCGAAAACTTGACAGGTTGGTCGATCGCGACATGGATCCGCAATGTCGATGCGATCCCGTGGACGAGCCGATCGAATGTGCTGTAGCCGAAACCGTGCCGGACCTGAACCGTCGCCTCGGACGACGTCGGCAGCACGGTCGGCGACCAGACGTCGCCGGTGGCTTCGTCGCTCAGGTAGAACGCCTCGCCGCTCGGGTCGCTCACCGGATCGTTCGACCACGGCGTCAGTCGGAACTGCTGCGAGTTCTCGCTCCACGTCGAGCAGCTGCCGGTCTCCGACACGAGGGTGCCGAACCCCGGGTTGGCGATGACGTTGGTCCATGGCAGCGGAGTCATGCGCGAGCGCGTGACCGCGATCCGATATTCGCGCCCATCGGGACCGAACCTGCCGTGCCCGTTGTCGCCCGCAACCGCGTTGCCATCGCCCGCAGCCGAGTCGCTGCGCCGGGGTTGGCTCGCGCGCGCGAACGAAGGCGCCGGCGCGTCCGCGTCCGCTTGGAGCCATGTCGCGAGGCTCGATGCGGACTCCGGCACCGCGATCCGGGCCGCGCTTCGCAGCAGCCGCAATGCGTCTTCGTCGATGCCGTCGCGGTCGTGCACGAAGATGCCGTCGGGCTTGCTCATCTCGTCCGCCATGCCGAGGCCATCGATCTCGGCGCGGAGGCGATCGAGCGCTCCGACGTCGGCTCCTTGCGAGCGACCGTGCAGCAGCAGCAACTCGGTCTTCAGGCCATGCGAGCTCCAGAACGCGTGGGCCTGGAGCAGTTGGCGGGCGAGCGCGACCGCGTCGGCGCGAACGACCTCGGCGACCACGATCGGCACATCGCCGGAGATGGCGAACGCCCAGAGCGACGGCTGACCGCGCCGGTTGCGCGCGATCTCGCTCGCGCTCGCGCGGGTCGCCGCGCCGGCGAGCAGGATCGATGCCGCGAGACGTTCGAACCGTCGTGCATCCTTTTCGCTGGCGCCGATGCGCGCGAGCGTTCGCTGTCGGAAGTCGAAGCGTCTGCCCAGCATCCGATCGGCGGCGCCCGCTTCGCGGCAGCGCCGCGCCAGGGCCAGGCATTCGTCGCGCGACCCGGCCGCGCCGGTGGTCCAGTCGATCGTGCAGGTCGCGCCAGGAGGCAGGCGAAACGGAACGCGCACCGCGGCGATCGGATCGAGCACGGGACCGAACCGGCCGGCAAGCGCCGCACCGCTGTGCAGCGCGTCGCTCGTGAGAACGTCGCGGCCGCGACCGATGAACTGCATCCGATCGCTCTCGAACGAGAGCGCCCCGGTCGCGTTCGACGCGATCGCCTGGTGGAAGATCCACGGCGTCGGGTCGGACGGTGCGCTCGGCCGCCGTGTCGCCAGGACCGTTCCATGGCGCGGATCGAGCTCGGTCACGACGAATAGCTTGCTGAACGCAGGGTGCGCCGCGTCGGTCGACGCCGTCGCGAGGACGAGTTCGACGTAGCTGGTTGCGCTTCCGCTCTGCTCGGCCGCGGACCGGTTCGTCAACTGGAGGCGGCGCAACTCGACGTCGGCATCGGCCGCGACGGCGACGTCGAGCCGGCTCTGCAACGCCGCCCCGGTGTCGGCGACAGCTTGTCCTGCCCGCCGGATCGATCCGTCGTTGTCGTCGCGAAGAAAGATGGCGCTGCCGCCGCTGCCGAGCGCCGCGTCTTCGCGCCAGCGCGTGATCGCCAACCCGTTCCACACGCTTCTGCCCTCGCCCGACGGCAGAAGCGCGACGTGGTAGGCGCCATTGGAGAGCAACTGCAAGGGCGACATGGGGGCCTCCGACCATAGTTCTTCACAGCGCTCTCCGGCAGAGGTCGACCGAGCGACTTCCCGTAGGAGGCGTCCGATTCGCAGCTCAGTGCGGTCGGGCGTGCGCGCGCAGCTTCGCGATGGCCGCAGCGTAGTCGTCGCTGCCGAACACCGCCGATCCCGCGACCAGCGCGTCGGCACCGGCGTCGACGGCGCGCCAGGCGTTGTCGCCGCTCTGGCCGCCGTCGACCTCGATCCAGGGGTCGAGGCCGCGCGACGTGCAAAGCCGCCGCAGCTCGCCGATCTTGGGCAGCATTTCGGGGAGGAACGCCTGGCCGGAGAAGCCTGGATTGACGCCCATGACCAGGATGACGTCGCAGAGGTGCACGACGTGCTCGACGAACGCGACCGGGCTTGCCGGGTTGAGGACGACGCCGGCCTTCTTGCCCAGCTCGCGCACGCGCGAGAGCGTGCGGTGCAGGTGGATCGTCGACGACGGCTCGGACTGGATCAGGAGGTGATCGGCCCCCGCCCGGACGAAGTCGTCGAGCAGCCGCTCCGGCTCGACGACCATGAGATGCACGTTCAGCGGCTTGGCCGTCGCGCGCCGAACCGCCTCGACGACGACCGGTCCGAAGCTGAGGTTGGGCACGAAGCGACCGTCCATGACGTCAACGTGGATCCAGTCCGCTCCGGCGGCATCGACCGCGCGGACTTCGTCGCCGAGGCGTCCGAAATCGGCGGAGAGGATGGAAGGGGCGATGACGAGCGGCTTCAAGGACTCCTTGTAGCCGACTCGCCGAGGACCCCGGCCTCAGAAGAGAAAAAGCCCTGGGCCGGTGGCGGCTCCAGGGCTTTTCGGGACGGTGGGAGGAGGAGGATCGAAAACCCTTCTGCAACCTCCGCCAGGGCTCGATTCCGCCGATGTGGTCTGGTCCAGTACTGCATTAATTCCTGCAGGACGCGTGAAAAACCGGGTCCGGACTGCTCGATCAACGAGCAACGCTGCCAAGTCGCCTCCGTTCTTGCCCGTCGTGCGGGCATCTGCATCGCACGAGTTGCTTGGTTATAGATGCATCGGAGGAGAAGAGCGACCCGCCCGCGCGCGGCGCGCTCCCATGCTCTGCCGGCGAAGAGGTGCTGGCACGACGGATCCGCCGCAACGAGCTCGACACCATCCAGGTGCTGAGGCGATGGCGGACGCCCAAATCGAGTACGCGCGCGCGGACTGGGGCGGAACCGGAGAGCTCGCCTACGCGCAGAAGTTCGCGAGCAGCCCCGGCAAGAAGGACGGTCTCTACTGGCCCGTGAAGGACGGCGAGCCGCCGAGCCCGCTCGGGCCGCTGGTCGCGCAGGCGGCCACCGAGGGCTACACGACGGCCAATCTCACTCCCTACCACGGGTACCTGTTCCGCATCCTCACCGGACAGGGAAGCAACGCCCCTGGAGGTGCGTTCGACTACGTGGCCAAGGGCGCGATGATCGGCGGATTCGCGATCGTCGCGTACCCTGCAACCTACGGAGTCTCCGGCGTGATGACGTTCCTCATCAGCCACGATGGTGTCGTGTACCAGAAAGACCTCGGCTCGATCACGCCGCAGCTCGCAACCAAGATGTCCCGGTTCGACCCGGGTCCGGGCTGGCACAAGGTGCCGTGACGCACTACGGCCATCGGGTTGCCACCGTGAGCCTCGCCTAGCGCCGCACCCTCGAGACGCTGCCGCCGCCATGCGGTGAGAACGGTCAGGCGCGACCCGGATCTCGTTTGACGCGAGCTGCCCGGCGAATGGCGCGCTTGCCTAAGATGCGCGCGATGAATTCAGTGATCCGTTGCATCGCGACCTTCCTCGTCGTGATGGTGCTTGGCTGCGTTGCACGCGCGCAGACGGCAGGGCCGCAGGCGGCAGCGCCGGAAGTCACGCTGAAGAGCCTCCGCGCACTGTCGGAGCGGATGCCCAAGTCGGCCGACAGCGAGGATGAGCTGCGGGCGATCGACAGTCTCACCAATGAGATCGTGGCGCAAGCCGAACGCTTCGTCGCTGCGCGAACCGCTCAATTGGTTGACTTCAACGCACGCTTGGGTGAGCTCGGGCCAGCACCGAGCGCTGGCGGCAACGCCGAAAACCCGGATGTCACGCGGCAGCGGGCTGCCTTGGAGCTGGAACGCAACGCACTCGACGCCGACATCCGGCTGGCCCGCCTGATTTCGGTGAATGCGCAGCAGCGCCGCGCCGAGGTGCTGGCACAGCGGCGGACGGTGTTCGAGGCACAGCTTCTCGAGCGCTCTGTTTTGCCTCTGCGCGCCGCGTTCTGGAACAAGGCCAGCGCGCAATGGAAGACCGACCAAGCCGTCTTGCGCACGTTGGCCGGTGAGTTCGAGGTGGGGGCGACAACGGCTCTGCGCGACGCGGCTCCCGCCAAGCTTCTGGTCGGCGCCGTGAGCGTGCTGGCCATCGTGGCGGTCGGCGTCAGGCTTGCCGAAAGCGGCCTGGCCCGCCTGGTGGCACGCACCGTTCCGGTCGGACGGCTGCGGCGCTCGCTGCTGGCACTCTTGACGGTGCTGGCCTACATGCTGATCGCCGGGCTGGTGTTCTCTCTCGTCTGGGACTGGCTGGAGGATGCCGGCCGGTGGGGCACGCAAAGCACGCGTCTTGCCGAGTCGGCGGTGAGCTTCGGCATGTTCCTGGCCTTCGTGCTGGGTTTGGGGCGATCGCTGCTCGCCAACGGCCGCAGCTCTTGGCGGCTGCCGCCGATCGGCGACGACTTGGCGCTGCAGTTGGCGCCGCTGCCCTGGCTCTTTGCTTCTGTAGCCCTGGTGGCGTGGTTGCCGCTCACGCTCAACGGCGTGCTCGAGACTCCGCTCAACGGCGTGATCACCAACCTGGCGCCCACCGCCGCCTTTGCCATCGCGTGCGTCATCGGTTTGTACCTCCTTCGGCATCCACGACCGGAGGCGCACAGTGAAGTCCCGTCGCAGGATGCGCCCAAACGGCCGGACCTCGCCTTCAAGCGATCGTCGAGGCTCGCGCTGTTGATGGGCCTGACAGTGGCGCTGGTCGTGAGCCTGCTGGTGCTGGTGGCCGTGGGCTACCTGGCACTGGCGCGCGTGATCGCCGGGCA
>Ga0068864_100001538_pt1 | contig 18993 bp, 20 predicted proteins | sample KBSSwiS72_FD_66586 | JGI IMG/M metagenome (GOLD analysis project Ga0068864, IMG submission 66586) | Switchgrass rhizosphere microbial communities from Kellogg Biological Station, Michigan, USA - KBS Switchgrass S7-2 | ecosystem: Host-associated > Plants > Roots > Rhizosphere > Soil ... | reverse complement strand
TCGATGCTGGCCGAGGCGATCCACTCGTACGCCGATTGCAGCAATCAGGCCCTGCTGATCTGGGGCTTGCGCGCCGCGAAGCAGGCCGCCACGCCCGATCACCCGCTCGGCCATGGACGCGCAATCTATTTCTGGAGCTTCATCGTCGCGCTGATGCTGTTCAGCATGGGCGGCCTGTTCTCGATCTACGAGGGCCTGCACAAGCTGCACGACAGCGAGCCGGTCAAGTACGCGTGGGTGGCGGTGGCGATCCTGGCCTTCGGCGTCGCCGCGGAGTCGGTCTCGCTGTGGGGCGCGCTGCGCGAGATCGACAAGGAGCGCGGCGAGATGGGCCTGTGGCAGTGGTTTCGCAGCTCGCGTCAGAGCGAGCTGCTCGTGATCATCGGCGAGGACCTGGCCGCGCTCGGCGGGCTGGTGCTTGCGCTGTTCTTCATCGCGCTCGCCATGGTCACCGCCAATCCGGTATGGGATGCGATCGGCTCCATCAGCATCGGCGTGCTGCTGGTGCTGGTGGCGATCCTCGTCGGCATCGAGGTCAAGGCTCTGCTCGTCGGGCAGAGTGCCGAACCGCGAGTGGTCGCGCGGCTGCGCGCTCACATCGAGGCACAGCCCGAGGTCGCGCAGGTCTACAGCCTGATCACGCAACAACTCGGCAGCGACATCATGCTGGCCGTGAAGGCGCGCATGCAACCGATGCCTTCGGACATCGCATTGATCGAGGCGATCAATGCGGTCGAGGCGCGCGTGCGCACCGAGTTCGCACACGTGCGCTGGATCTTCTTCGAACCGGACGTGATCGACTGAACGGGCCGCACGCGCGGACATCAGCCGAACAGGTCGCCCTGACCATCGGCCGCGGGTTTCAGCGGCTTGCGAAAGCGCGTCAGATCGAGCGCCGTGCGCTCGCCATTCAAGCCGAACCTCGCCGCGGCCTTGTGAAAGCGCTGCGACAGCAACTGCGCCCAGACGCCCTCGCCTTTCATGCGTGCGCCGAAGCGAGAGTCGTAATCCTTGCCGCCGCGCATGTCGTGCATGCGGGCCATCACGCGCGCGGCGCGATCCGGAAAGTGCCGCGTGAGCCACTGCTGAAACAGGGGATTCACTTCCCACGGCAAGCGCAGCACGACGCTGAACGCTGATCGCGCGCCGGCGTCGGCCGCAGCCTCGAGGATGCGTTCGATCTCCGGCTCGTTGATGAAGGGAATCATCGGCGAGGCGCTGACACCCACGGGCACACCTGCGTCCGCCAGCGTCTTGATCGTCTTGAGACGACGCTGCGGCGATGCAGCACGCGGCTCCATGATGCGCGCAAGCGTCGGATCGAGCGTGGTGAGCGAGATGTAGATGCCGACCAGCCGCCGCTCGGCCATCGGCGCGATCAGATCGAGATCGCGCTCGACGCCGGAGGACTTGCTGACCAACGAGAACGGATGCTCGCATTCGGACATCAGCTCGAGCACGGAGCGCGTGATGCGCAATGTGCGTTCGACCGGCTGGTACGCATCCGTCGCGGAGCCGATGTTGAGCAGCAGCGGCTCGTAGCTGCGCCTTGCGAATTCCTCGCGCAGCCGCTGCGCGGCGTTGACCTTGGCGATGATGCGCGTCTCGAAATCGAGGCCCGGCGACATGTTCAGGTAGCTGTGCGTCGGACGAGCGAAGCAATAGATGCAACCGTGTTCGCAGCCTCGATAGGGATTGATCGACAAGTCGAAGTCGATGTCCGGCGAATCGTTGCGAGACAGAATCGATTTCACCCGCTCTTCGATGATCTGGGTCGTCGGCGGGAGATGTTCCTCGCTCGCAATCTGGTCAAGCGCACCCCAGCCGTCGTCTTCGAGCTCGCTCGTCTGGTGTGCGTAGCGATGATCGATTGCCCAGATCGTGCCTCGGCCCTTGATCGGGTCGGGCAACGTCTCAGGCGGCTTTGGTCGACGCATACTGTACGAATATACAGTATGCGATCGGCATTGTCCGCATAGTCCTCATCAGAATTGAGGAACCAGGGATAAAAGCAGTTATCCTTTCGGCCAGAAAGGTTAACGGAATGTCAATCCAACGTATCGAATCCGGCTCGACGAATGGCTTCCAGGTTCGAGTCGGGCCGCGCCACGCCGCACTGACAAAGTTCTTCGCGGTAAGGAAATACGGCGGCATCCGAAAGGCGCTCGCAGAGGCGCGTGCGGCCGAGATCGTGCTGCGCGCCAAGGCGCCCCCGACGTCGGCGCGCGTCGGCCCGCGCACCAAGACATCCGTCAGCAACACCAGCGGACTCGTCGGCGTGCGCCCACGCTACACGATGTTCTCTGACACCCCATACCTTTCGTTCGTCGCTTCGTGGAGCAAGGGCGGCAAGGCCTATTGCACGAGCTACTCGGCCGAAAAGCACGGGCTGCTCGAGGCGCTCAGGCTGGCGATGGAGCGACGCGAAAAGGCGACCGGCGTGCGTTACGACATCACGCCGCGCCAAGCGCTGAGACGCATGAAGCACCTGATCACGGGCGCTTGACCGGAGCCCCTGCCGAGTCGTCAGTAGTGCTCGTTGCGTGCCGGCCGCGGCGCGCACTCAGCGCGCCCATTGAAGCGCGCCTCGCTGCACAGACGCGCCATGCAGTACGGCCGCAGGAAGAAGTTTCGACCGGAACACATCTCACGCGGTCCCGCGGCGACGATCTCGATCTCCGGCTTGCGAGTTGATGTCTTGTGCGGCGCTCGGCGGGCCGCGGCACGCGCCGGCGGCACGCTCGATTCAGCAACGACAGATCGCGGCTCGGATTCGATGAACTCTTCGATCTCGGGGGCCGGGGTTGCAGCACCCGGCGCCGACGTCGGTGCTAGCGCCACTGCAGCAGGGGTGATCGTCGACGACTGCGCAGGTGGCTGCGTCTGGTGCTCCACCAATGGCTGTGTCTGCTGTGCCTGCACCAGTGGCTGTGTCTGCTGCGGCTGCACCGATGGCTGTGTCTGCTGCGGCTGCACCGATGGCTGCGTCTGCTGCGGCTGCACCAGAGGATGCGATGCAAGCGCAACAACGCTGGCGCGGGGCGGTTGCGTTGCCTTCGACGCCAAGCCCTCGAGCGTCGCTCGACTGCCCGCGACGACCGCCAACAGCACCGCTGCCGCGGTCAGCGGAACCCAACGCCGTGCCGCGCGCTTGCGCCCGTTCGGTGGCACCGGGCCGAAGGCCCAGAGCGCGCGCCGCCACAGCCATGTCGCGTCATGGCGCCAGCGCGCAACGCGTAGGCTCTGCCGCCCGTCGAGCGCTTCGCGCAGCGCCGCAACACTGTGGGGACGATCGTGCGGTCGCACGGCGAACGCCCATTCGATCGCGTTGAGGAAGCGCGTCGATACACCAGCGATCTTGCGTTTGCTCAGCGGCACCATGTCGTCATGCACGCAACGCGTCGTCGCTGGCAGCGGCGGCTTGCCGTCGATCAGATAGGCCACCAGCGCCGCCAGGCCGTACAGATCGGTCCAGGGCCCCTGCTGCAGATGGGTGGCTTCGGCGTACTGCTCTATCGGCGCGTAGGAAGGCTTCACGACCGACGTCACCGGCCGCAGTGGATCGCCGATGAGGCGCCGCGCCGCGCCGAAATCCAGCAGCACCGGCTCTCCCGGAGCCGTGACGATGACATTGTCCGGGGCGACGTCGCGATGGCACACGCCGCGCGAGTGCAGCAGCGAGAGCGCGTCCAGCAGCGGCTCGATCATCGAGCGCATCCACGCCTCCGTCGGTGGCTCCGACATCGAGCGACGCACGTCGCTCAACGTCGGCCCGTGCAGATAGGGCATGAGCATGTACGCGGTGCCGTTGGCCTCCCAGAATCGGTAGACCTTGACGATGGCCGGATGCGAGAACGACGCCAGCAGCTTGGCCTCTTCGATGAACGCGCGCAAGCCGACGGCGAACGACTCCGCACTCGCGGACGATTGCACCGTCACCAGCGTGCCCTGGCCGCGCTCGACCAGGTGCGCGGGCATGAACTCCTTGACCGCCACGTCCCGGTCAAGTGCGTGATCCCGCGCGAGGTAGACGATGCCGAAGCCGCCGTCGGCGAGCACGCGCTTGATCTCCAGCTCTCCGAGCCGGGTTCCAGGCGTCAGCGCAACGCGTTGCATGATGATCAAGTCCGATACGAGGCAGGGCTCGCACTGCGCGACAACCCGAATCGATCGGATGCTGCTATCCAATCACCCCGGTGCCCATCGGTCGCCGTCGGGATTGCACGTAGGCGCGTTCCTACGTGAATCTACCAGGGCAGGCGCGCACAGATGTTAGAAGCTGTAGCGCACGCCAATGGCCGTCTGCCCGCGGATTCGGTCGCGAAAGAATACCGAGTGGTCGTCTCGGACGTGCATGACCAGTAGCTCCGATGCCCGACAGCCTACGAAAGATGTCGGCGCGGTCCTACGCCGCGCAGTCACTGCACATCCAACACTTCCGCATGGACGCATCTCAGCACCCGATGGAAGGTATTGGTCGCCGCGTGGCGCGCGTGTGGCGCAAGGAGGGCCTGGCGGGCGTGGCCGATCGGATCGTGACCAGAACCATCAGACCGCTTTTCTGGATCGAACGTGTCGGCTTCTACGACTCTGACCTGAGGGATGATGATCACGGATCTGATGCGCGACCGCCTCGGCTCGCGGTCGATGTGCGGCCTGCGATGGCGCACGAGTTGATCGGCCGCTTTCGCGTGACGCTGCACAAGGACTTCGGCGTGACGCGCGAAGATGCTGCGCAGCGGGTCGCCAGGTCACACGTGGCGATGATCGCCGTTCACGACGACAAGCTGATCGCGATGCTGTGGCTGGCGTTCAACGAGCAGCAGGTGAGCGAGGTCGGTCGCACGATGCAGCTCAGGGCGGGCGAGTTCCTGACCTACAACGAAGCCACCCTGCCCGCGTGGAGAGGCCGAGGGATCAGCCCCTACCTCAACCGATGCGCGGAGACCTATGCGCGCCACCGCGCCGCCGAACGCCGCATCACGTGGCGCAGATTGGGCAACCCGTCGGCAGTGCGCGTCGCCACGAAGCTTCACGATCGATTGATCGCTGTCGTCACGACGGTCCGACTCTTCGGCAAGGACCGTGCGATGGTCTTCGGTCTGAATGCGGCCGGCCTGCCTGCCCTGGTGCCGGTCGACAACACCGACCGCACCGTGCGCTGCTAGAGCGATGTCTCGATCTTGTCGCGTTGCTTCAATGCAGCAGTGACCTTGGCAACCAGGGTCCGGTTTTCCAGGCCTGCGTAAAGCAGCACTTTTTTGCCGCCGAATTCCTCTTTGAACCGATTGATCGACAGCCTCTCCTCGTCGGTGTGACCTTCGTACCAACCGCCGAAGTCATAGTAGCGGCGCCCCTGCGCTCGAAAGCGCTTCAACTCCTCCCAGTGCAGCCGGCGATTCGCGCGTCCGATGAGCTTGCGCTCGTCGCTCGCGGCCAGGCGGAGTTGCGACGCTGAATACATCATCCCGACGTGCGGCCCGTAGCTCACGTTCGCGTGCCAGACCAGGTCCTCCTGGCCGCACCTGACCCGGCTCAGAGAACACTGGCCGGACAGGCGGTGCGCCTCGGCATATTCGGGCGACATCGGGTCGAGTCCCTTGGATTGCGCAAACGCGTCGTAGAACGCGATGAACTCGGACATCTGCTCGGCCGTGGGCTCGTCGAAGAAATCGAAGCGAAGCTGATCCGATTCGATGGATCGCCGAATCTGTGCTCGCGTGTTTCGCGTGAAGCGCGTGTAAATGGTCTCCGGCGTCTCGGAGAGGTCTATCCGCAGCGAATAAAACTCGTCGCAGTGCCCACTGGCAGGCCTGCTCAACGCGCGGCACCGTGTCAACACATCGATGTCGGTGTCTGGAACAGGTTCGTCGAACCAAAGTTCGACATAGTGCTTCCAGCGAGTGCGATACGCGATCATCCGACCCCCGTTTTCAGTCGGCCCCGGATCGCGCGCTGGCAAAAGACAGTGCACTTGATCTGCGACCAGGACAGGAGTCTGGGATGCTATCTGGTGGCTCGCGATCGGACAACGTCGGTGCACGGCGTAGGACTGGAGGCATCGCCCGAGCGCGACTTGCAGCAAGATCGTAGCCGCTCGATGGGCCAGCGCGAGTGGGTCGGTACCGATGGGCCATGCCGGCGTGGCCCGCGACGAGGGACCCGCAGGTCGCTCTACACGCGACTACACGAGACCCAGGCCGGCCATCACCAACACCGCTGTCGCACACGATGTGGCAAGAATGAAGGCGACGAGCTGGACGCCATTTCCGAGCGGTTTCATGGGCAATCTCCTTGTCAACGCGGACCCGAGCGCCGGGCCGAAGCACCCGGCTGCAGCCTTCGCGTGATTGTGGGATTGGCGCGCCGAACGGACTTGATCGGCGTCAACGCGTTCGCGGGTGTTAACAAAACTGATAGGCTTTGAGGGTGAGTTCCGTCGCCACCCACATTGCCGTCGTCGATGACGAGCTCGACATCACCCAGCTGCTGGCCAACTACCTGCAGGGCCACGGCTACCGGGTCACGGCACTGCACAGCGGCCATGCCTTGATCGCATTGATGGCCAGCGACCCTCCGGCGCTCGTGCTGCTCGATCTGGGCCTGCCCGGCGAAGACGGCTTCTCGATCGCACGCCAGTTGCGCGAGCATTGGCGCTGCGGCCTCGTCATCGTGACCGGTCGCGGCGATGCGATCGACAAGGTCGTCGGGCTCGAGGTCGGTGCCGACGACTACGTGACCAAGCCGTTCGACCTGCGCGAACTGCTGGCCCGGATCAAGGCCGTCCTGAGACGCCTGGTGGCGGCGCCGGCACCGGAAGCGGCCGCCGAGCCGCCGCCAGACACGTTCCGCTTCGCCGCCTGGCAGCTCGATGCCGGCGCGCGCCGGCTGGCGGACTCGCAGGGCCGCGAGACGATCCTGACGACCGGCGAGTTCGACCTGCTGCTCACGTTCGTGCGCCATCCCGGTCGCGTGCTGTCGCGCGACTTCCTCCTCGAGCAGACACGCGGTCGCGATGGCGGCCCGTTCGATCGAACGATCGACGTCCAGGTCGGCCGGTTGCGCAAGAAGCTCGAGGCCGATGTCGACGACCCGCAGATCATCAAGTCGGTGCGCGGCGCCGGGTACATCCTGGTCGCACCGGTGGCGAAGGGCTGACGATGTCGGTGATCGACGCGCAGACCGTCTTCCGCTCTCTATTCGCCGCGTACCCCGACGCGCTGCTGGTGGCCGACGCCAGCGGCACGATCGTGCTCGCCAATCCATCCGCGGCCGAGCTGCTGGGATACGCGGTCGACGAACTGCTCGGGTTGAATGTCGATGCGCTGGTGCCCGACAGCATACGTCCCCGTCACGCCGCCTACCGCGGCGCGTACGGCAAGAACCCGAGGCCGCGCCCGATGGGCATGCAGATGGACCTGGTCGCCAAGCGCAAGGACGGCAGCGAGGTCATGGTCGAGATCGCGCTCAGCCCGCTGAAGGAGCCAGGCGTGCCGCTGGTGGTCGCCGCGATACGCGACATCGGCGCCTACCCGCGCGTGAAGCAGGCGCTGCAGCGCGCTCGCTACAGCGAGCACCTGGCGCAGCTCGGGCGCCTCGCCGTCGACGCGCGCGACCCGAAGGTGCTGCTCGATCAGGTTCCGCGGATCGCGGTCGCCGCCCTCGAGGTCGAAGCCGCGAAGATCTTCCTGCTGGAAGGCAACCAACTCGAGTTCCGCGTCGCGGCGGGGGTCGGGCTGGTGGCCTCGGAAGACGTCGGGGCGCTCGTCCCGAACCGCCCGGATACGCCGGTCGGTTTCGCATTGACGCAGGGACGCCCCGTCGTCATCCCTGATCTGCATGCCGAGACTCGCTTCGTGATTCCGCAGGCCTATCTCGATGCGGGCATCGTCAGCGGCCTGTCGGTGCCGTTGTCGGATCGTGGGCGAGTCATCGGCGTGTTCACGGTGCGTTCTCGCCAGCCCAAACGCTTCGGCGACGACGAGGTTCAATTCGTCGAGTCGCTGGCGAACCTGCTCGCGACCAGCTTGCAGCGCGTGCAGACCGAAGAGGCGCTGAACCATGCGCAGCGGCTCGAGAGCGTCGGCCAGCTGACCGGCGGCATCGCCCACGACTTCAACAACCTGCTGACCGTGATCCAGGGGAACCTGCAGGTGCTGGAGGAATCTCCCGCGCTCGAAGGACAGGCGCATGCGCTGCAGCTCGTGGCCGCTGCGGCGCGCGCGAGCAAGCGGGGCGCCGAACTGACGGGCAAGCTGCTCGCGTTCTCGCGCCGCCAGGTGCTGCAGCCGAGTGCAGTCGACATCGACGCGCTGCTGCGCTCGCTGTCCGACATGCTGCACCGAACCCTCGACCAGCACATCACGATCGAGCTCGACCTGCAGCCCTGCCCGCCCTGCCTGGCCGATGCCGGCCAGCTGGAGTCGGCGCTGCTGAACATCGCGATCAACGCGCGCGATGCGATGCCCTCCGGCGGAACCCTGCGCTTTCGCGCACGGCCCTGCGCAACGTTGCCGGACGATATCCATGGCGAGCACGACAACGCCGACGCCGACGTCGCCGAAACCGCCTTCGTCGCGATCTCGATCTCCGACACCGGGACCGGCATGGCGGAGGAAGTCAAGGAGCGCGTGTTCGAACCCTTCTTCACGACCAAGGAAGCCGGTCGCGGCACGGGCCTCGGGTTGAGTACCGTCTACGGCTTCGTCAAGCAGTCCAAGGGCGGTGTGTCGATCGACAGTCGCGTCGGGCGAGGCACGACCGTGACGCTGTACATCCCGCAGGTCGAGGCCAGCGCGTCGGTATACGATCCGAGTCACACGGATGAGCACATCGCTCCGGGGCTGCGCGTGCTGCTCGTCGAAGACGATTCGGATGTGCGCTCGGTGGTCCAGAACTTTCTCGACACGCTGCGCTGCGAAGTGACGTCCTGCGCCAACGGCGAGCAGGCGCTGGCCACACTGCAGACGGACGCCGCATTCGACCTGCTGTTGACCGACATCGCGCTCGGGGCCGGCATGCGAGGCACCACACTGGCCGCATTGGCCCAGGGAAAGCGGCCGTCGTTGCGCGTCCTGTTGATGTCAGGCTTTTCGGCCGAGCTGCTGGAGGCCGACCGCGATTCCCCACCGAGCTGGGAACTGCTGCGCAAACCCTATTCGCGCGCCGAGCTGGCTCGTGCGATCGCCAGCGTGACCAACGCTTGATGCGAGGCCGGCCCGGGCCGGCCCCGATGAGGCGTCACTGCAGCATCGGTGCCGGCGCCAGGGTGCGCTGAACGAATGCCGACAGGGCATCGACATTGGGAATGTGCACGTCGCGCCGTCCCTTCGAGGCGAACCCGATCACCTTGTCGCGTGCGAGGCGCGACAGCGCGCGGCTGACCGTCTCCAGCGTCATCCCGAGGTAGTTGCCGATCTCGGCGCGGGTCATCCGCAGCGCGAATTGATCGGTACGCAAGCCCCGCGTGGCCAGCGATTCAGCCCAGTAGCGCAGGAATTCGGCAACCCGCGCATCCGCGGGCAAGGTGCACAGCGCCATCATCGAATCGCGGTCGCGCGCGATCTCGCGGCTCATCGCCGCGTGGAACATCGTCAACAGCTCCCGATTCGCCGCGCAGCCGGCGAGCAGCGCTTCATAGCGGATCACCCAGACCTCGCCGGTATCCATGGCGACCGCGTCGCATGAGTAGGTGCCGTCGGCGACGCCGTCGAAACCGAGCCAGTCGCCGCGGAACTTCAGCCCGACGACCTGCTCGCGCCCATCGGGCGACATCGTCATCACCTTGCAGAAGCCCGAATTGAGGATGTAGAGGTCGCCGCAGCGTTGGCCGGCCTGGTACAGGACGTCACCGGCGTGCAGCATCCGACGTTGCGGGCTGAGCAACCTGTCGAGCAGGGCCAGCACCTCGGCGATCGAGCTGCCCGGTGTCGTGGTGCTGGTCGGGGTGGCTGGTGTGGGCATGCTCGGCTCCGGTGCGATGGGGTGTCCTTATCCTAGGAAGCGAGTCACAACCGCCTGCGAACGCAGGGCGTCACTGCGTAACGCTGTGTCAATGGTTTGTGTCCGGCAGGTCTCTACACCATCGACAGCGTCGCGACTTGATGCGCGTCAAGGCGCAACGCGTGCGCACGGCTAGGCTTCGCTGCACGATGGTCCTGAGCCTGAAGCATCGCTCGAACGATTTCACCGCGCTGTCGGCGCAGGAGACGAGCGCGCTTGTGGCCTGTGCGCGCAGGCTGCGGGAATCCCCGATCGCAGCCACGGAGCGAGCATTGCGCGGCAAGAACCTCTGCCTGCTGTCTGCAACGAACGACCACCCCGGCGTGGCCTTGGTGCTGCAGGCCGCGACCGGCCTGGGCGCTCACGTCGCCCGGGTCCCGCCGAGCCTGTCGGCGTCCAGCTCGGCAGAGGAGATACAGCACACGGCCCGCCTGCTCGGCCGGCTCTACGACGGCGTCGCCTGCGCGGGGATCGCCCCCGAACTGGTCCGCCGGATCGCGGCCGTTGCCGACGTGCCGGTGTTCGACGGCATCAGCGCGCCCGATCACACCGTCGCCCGACTCGCCGAGCAACTCGGCGCCGACACACCCTCGCACGACAACCAGCGTCTGATGATCCAGGCGCTGTTGCTGTGCACGCTCGCCTGAGCATCCGAGGAGCCCGCATGCACGCCGCCACCCGAATCATTCGCGAAGAACACGCCGCGCTGGCGGCGATGCTGCGCTCGATCATCCTGCTGCTCGACCAGCATCGGCGCGAACGCTCCCAGCCCGATTTCCGCGCGTTGCGGGCGATGCTGTTCTACGTCGACGAATTTCCCGAGCAGCGACATCACCGCAAGGAAACCGAGCTGCTGTTCCCGAAGCTGCGTGCGCGCACGCCGCTGTCACGCAAGCAACTCGACCGCCTCGATGCCGACCACGCGCGCGGCGAACACCAGATTCGCGAACTCGAGCATGCACTGCTGGCCTTCGAGATGCTCGGCGACTCCCGGCGCGCTGCGTTCGAGCAGGCGGCGCAACGCTATGTCGACTTCTACCTCACCCACATGGCGCTCGAGGAGCGCGAGATCCTGCCGCTCGCCGAAAGCGTGCTGACGGAGGCCGACTGGACGGAACTCGACGAGGCGTTCTCGGCCAATCGCGACCCGCTCGCGGGCCATCACCTGCCCGAGCCGGACTACCAGGCCCTGTTCACCCACATCGTCGGCCTCGTGCCGGCGCCGCTCGGCCTGGGGGACCCTGCGCGGCGACCCTCCGATGCGCCGCCATCGCACGCACGACTCAAGGAGCACTCATGAGCCCACTCAACGTCGGCAACATCGACCGCACGCTGCGCATCGTCGCCGGGTTGCTCCTGATCGGACTGGCCGGCTACGGCACGATCGGCGCGTGGGGCTACATCGGCTTCGTCCCGCTGGTGACGGGCGTGATTGCCATGTGCCCGCTGTACCGGCTGCTCGGCATCGCGACCACGTCGCGCTAGCCTGTCAGCTCGGCACGAAGGCGGGTGACGGCCGTTCCTTCCTCGCGGAAGTAGCCGTCGCGGCCGCGCCGCTTGGCTTCGTACAAGGCCGTGTCGGCGCGGCGCAGAAGCTCGGCGTCGTCGGTTTCGCCCTCGTTCCACAAGGCCACCCCGACACTTGCGGTGGTCACGAACAGCTTGCCTGCGAGAGCTATCGGTGCCCTGAGCGTCTCCACCAGCTTGGCAGCAATCGTTTCGGCGTCGTCCGCGCCGCGCAGGCCTTCCAGAATCACCGTGAACTCGTCACCCGAGAGCCGCGCCACCGTGTCGGACTGGCGTATGCACTCGCGCATCCGCACCGCGAAGACCTTCAGCACTTGATCGCCTGCTTCATGCCCCAGCGTGTCATTGATGGTCTTGAAGTGATCCACGTCCAGGAACAGCAGCGCCATCGCGCTGCTCGGCGTCGCGCGCGCCATGGCCTGCTGCAGACGCTCCATGAACAACGCGCGATTGGGCAGATCGGTGAGCGTGTCGAACTCGGCCCGGTGACGCAGCCGATCCTCGGCCATCTTGCGTGCGTTGATGTCGGCATAGGTCCCGGCCAGCCGAAGGGCCCGGCCGGCGGCGTCGCGCTCGACCACACGGCCCCGAGCGCGGATCCACAGCCACTCGCCCGACCTTCTGCGGATGCGAAATTCAACGTGGTACACCGGCACGGCGCCAGTCAGCGCCGCGATGGCGCTCGTGCGCAATGCGTCCAGATCGTCGGGATGCACGAACGCTCGCCACTCTGCGACCGGCGCCGTGGTCTCGACGGCGGGATCGTCTCGCAGCGCGGCCGCCTGCGCGCTGTGGTACATGCGATCGCCGACGATGTCCCAATCGAACAGGGCGAGACCGGAGCCTTCCAGCGCCAGCGTCAATCGTTCTTCGCTGCGAGCGCGTTGCAACTCGGCCTCGTAGCGGACCGTGAGGTCGGTGATCAACGCGAAAACGCCTTGGATGGAGCCGTCGCCCGCGGTCTGGGGCACGAGGGTGACCTCGACCTGGCGACAGCCGCGCGGCGTCGCCAGCTCGCGCTCATAGACGACGGTCCGGCCGGCCAGCGCGGCGTCGATGTGGTGACGGAAGCTGTCGTAGGCACGCTGGCCGTAGACTTCCTGCACGCTGCGTCCGATCAGCGTCGCCGGCTCGATGCCCAGCAAGTCGCGATAGGCGAGATTGGCGAAACGGAAGCGCCGCTCCAGGTCCAGGCGCGAGATGAGGACCGGCATGCTGTCGGTGACTTGTCGCAGTTGCTCCTCGCTGACGCGCAGCATCGCGACGGTGCGGGCGAGTTCGGCATCGGTGCGCTTGCGCTCGGTGATGTCCAGGTGCGTTCCGACCATCCGCAGCGGCGCACCGGCGGCATCGCGCTCGGTGACCATGGCGCGACTCAGGATCCAGATCCAATGGCCCGCCTTGTGCCGCATCCTGTGTTCGCACTCGAAGGCCGTGGTCACGCCTCTCAAGTGAGGTTCGATCGCGGCGCTCAGCGACGGCCAGTCGTCCGGGTGGATCAGTTGCCGCCAGGTCGCTCCGGGCAGGGCCTCGTCCGCGGCATAGCCGAGCAGCTCCCGTTCGCGCGCGTTGACGACCAATCTGCTGGTCGGAAAATGCAGGTCCCAGAGTCCCAGGTCGGCGCCTCGCAACGCCAGTTCGAGCCGCTCGGCGCCTTGTTGCCGCTCCTTGGCGGTGGCCGCGGTGAGCCGATCGAGGATCTTCCGCCGGCGCTGACTGAAGTGCAGCGCCATGCTCGACCCGAGCACGACAACCGCATAGAAGAGACCGAACCTCCACACCTGGTTTTGCCAGGGCAGGTAAATGGCTGAGAGCTCACGGCTCACGGCGGCCACGATCGGCTTGTCCATCTGAAGCTGGGGACGACCCAGCGTGCGCATCGCCATCATGCGATCGTCGCCGGTCGCCAGGGCGCGGCCCGTCAGCAAGGTCGCGGATTGACCGCTCTGCCGATGCCGGGTGAACAGCGAGTCGGGCTTTGCCAGATTCGTCTCGAACGTCGCATCGTCCCCGGGCATGCTGACGAATGCCTCGCCATCGCCATGGGCCAGGTACGCGCGCATGTCCGTGGCATAGAGCACGGATCGCAGCACCACCTGGAAGTATTCGGGGTCCAGCGTCGCCACGACGACCCCTGCAAACTCGCCGTGTGCGTCGGTGAGCACGCGGCCGATGGCGATCACCACCGGACCGAGAGGAGACTTGAACGGGGTCGAGACGTAAAGCAGCGCCCGATTCGGCCGCCGGCGAGGAATGTCGAAGAAGTCTCGCTTGCTGGTGTTGGTGCCGAGCAGTTCGGCGCGGCTCGACGCCACGATGATTCCACGGGAGTCGACGATCGCCAGGGTGCGTACACCGGGCATGACCGTGCTGAGCAACTTGAGTCGGCCGGAATCGACCATCGCTGCATCGCTCCGCCCCGGTTGTTCCAGCGCATCCCGGACCGCCACCAGCGCGTTGTTCGCGCCTTCCAGTTGACGCACCAGATTCTCGTCGACGACTCGGGCCTGGACCTGAAGCCTGTCGCTCTCCTGTGCTTCGACGATGCGGTATTGGCGGTGGAGCGCGAAGGCCAGGACGAGACCGAGGAGCATCAGCAGCACACCCACGGCCAGCCACTCGGCGCGAAAGGGGCGACGTGAGTGGGTAGCGATTATTCGTCTCAGGTGCTTGATGCTCATGATCCGGCCCGCGGATCAGATCACGGAGTTGACGTGGTTTTCGTCCGCGGCGCCTTCGACTTGAGGAGTCAGCCGGAGCCGGCCCGGCTGCCACCGTGCATCAGCCCACGCACCACGCCGCGAAGCGCTCCCACAGGCCGTGCGTCAACGCCCACCCCGAGGCGACAACCAGGCCGCCGCCAGCAATGCGATGCCCGAGCAGCGTCATCCGATCGGACGCCTGCACGCCGCCGCGCGACGCGCGCCAGCGCGCCCAGGCCCAGGGCGCGGCAGCGAGCCCCGGCGCCGAACCGGCGGTGAACGCGGCCATCACGAGCGCGCCGCCCTGCGCGCTGTTCGCGAGCGCCGACAGCAACAGTGCCCCTTGCAGTGCGGCGCAAGGCCACGCGACCCACAGCAGCCCCGCCAGCGCGGCGCGCGTCGAGCGCTTGCGGCGACCGACAAAAGTCACCGGCACCGCACTGCCCGAGCGCATCCAGGCCGGATTCCGGCCGACGGCCAGCCACCACAGCCCGAGTGCCAGGAACGCCAGGTGCAGCAGGGTCCAGAGCGGACGCAGCGCGGGCGCCCTCTCCCCCCAGGTGCCGAGCGCTGCGACGCTGGCGGCGGCCAGCGCACCGGCAGCCATGTAGCCGAGCAGTCGTCCGAGGTGGAATCCCGTGGTGCTGCGCGCGCAGCCGTGCGTCAGTGACGCACACGGGGCGCCGCACATCAACGTGCAATGCGGTGCCGTGGCCACGCCCATGGCCAGCCCGGCAAGGACGAGTGGCCACTGCATCAGCGGCGAGGCCCGGGGCCGGGCCCCTCCAGAAGGTGGGTGATGGCGCTGGAGGTCGAGATCACCAGCCAGAACACCAGGAAGAAGATCGAGTAGGCCGCACTCGCCGCCCCCTTGACCGGCTCGAGGCCGAAAAAGTGCAAGGTGTCCGGATCGACGACCACGAAGACCAGCGCGTCGAGCACACCGGCCATCACGAACGCCGGCCACAGGATCAGCAGCGCGCGCTCGCGAAACGGGCGCACGCCGTCCGTCGCCTGGGGCGGGGGCTCAGCGGTGGGATGCCACGGCATGATTGCGCGCCTGCAGGGCCGGGGCGCTCGCGTCGGCCCGCGGCGTGCTGCTCTCGACGATCGGTCGATCGCGCCCCTGGATCGCCAGCACCAGCAGCACGAAGCTGGCAACGACCACCAGCAACGGCCCGCCGATCGCGAGCCACATCATCCGTATGCGCCACCACGGCTGCATCGGTCCGATCATTTCGCCCATCATGTTCGTCACTCCTTCCTTCAACGCGGCACGACGAACGTCGAACGTTCGCTGACCTTGGCCGCTGGATCGCTCGCCGCCGCGATTTCGAAACGGATCGGATGCGCACCGGCACCGATCGTCACCGCGCGCTGCGGCGGGATGCGCACCGCCAGGGTGACCCAGCGCGACTGGGCCGGCTGGATGTCGATCGCAGCGGCCCCCGCGCCAGCGAGCGCCGCGCCGTCGATGCCGTGCACGTCGATGCGGTAGCGCTGCGGCTGCTCGGTCGCGTTCATCAGCTGCAGCCGGTACAGGTTCTCGATCTGGCCGTCGTCGACGATGCGCGCGAGCGTCATGCGGTCTCGCACGACATCGACCTTGAAGGTGTGACGCATCGACAGGCTCACGACGAAAGCGAGCGCGATCGCCACCAGCACGGCGCCATAGACCAGGACCCGCGGACGCAACACGCGCCCGAGCATCTGCACGCGGCTCAGCCCTTGGCGCAGCCCGTTCTCCGTCGCGTAACGTATCAGCCCGCGCGGGTATTTCATCTTGTCCATCACGCCGTTGCACGCGTCGATGCACGCGCTGCAGGCGATGCATTCGTATTGCAGGCCGTCACGGATGTCGATGCCCACCGGACAGACATGCACGCACAGGTCGCAGTCGATGCAGTGGCCGAGGTTCGCGGCCTTCAGGTCGGCGCTGCGCGCGCGCGTGCCGCGCGGATCGCCGCGCCCGGCGTCGTAGCTCACGATCATCGTGTCGCGGTCGAACATCGCGCTCTGAAATCGCGCGTACGGGCACATGTACTTGCAGACCTGCTCACGCAGGAAGCCGGCATTGCCGTAGGTCGCGAGGCCATAGAAGTTGACCCAGAACCATTCCCACGGTCCGAAGCCCAGCGTGAACGCCTCGGCCCACAGCGTCTTGATCGGAGTGAAATAGCCGACGAAGGTGAAGCCGGTCCACAGCCCTATGCCGAGCCAGGCCGCGTGTTTCGCCGTCTTGCGCCAGACCTTGTTCGCATTCCACGGACCGGCATCGAGCTTCATCCGCGCGCCGCGCTCGCCTTCGATTCGATGCTCGACCCAAAGGAAGATCTCGGTATAGACCGTCTGCGGGCACGCATAGCCGCACCAGAGCCGGCCGGCGACGGCGGTGACGAAGAAGAGCGCGAACGCCGACAAGACCAGCAGTCCCGTCAGGTAGATGAAGTCCTGCGGGTACAGCACCAGGTCGAAGATGTAGAAGCGGCGGGACGTCAGCTCGAACAGGACCGCCTGGCGCCCGTTCCACGTCAACCACGGCAACCCGTAGAACAGCAGCTGGGTCAGCCACACCAGTGCCCAGCGCCAACGGGCGAACCAGCCGTGCACGGAGCGCGGATAGATCTTCTTCTGCTTCTCGTACAGCGAGACGAGCTGCGGCTCGGCCGCCACCGCCGCGATCGGGATGACGCGCGCTCGCGCAGGCAGCGGCGACGTCATCGTGATCTCACTGGCCGGGCAGCGCCGTGTTCGACAGGCCCCAGACGTAGGCGGTCAGCACGTGGATCTGCTCTGCGCTCAAGCGCTCGCCATGCGCCGGCATGACGTTGGTCTTGCCGTTGTTGACCATCGCGACGATCGCATCCTCGCCCCAGCCATGCAGCCAGACCATGTCGGTCAGGTTCGGTGCACCGAGCGTCGTGTTGCCCTTGCCGTCGGCGCCGTGGCAGGCCGCACAGGCCGCGAATTTCGGACGACCGATGTCTCTCGCGATGCTGTTGTGCGGGCTGCCGGACAGGCTGAGCACGTAGTTGGCCACGTTGCGCACGTCCTCGGCGTTGCCCACTGCCGCGGCCATCGGCGGCATCATGCCCTGGCGCCCCTGGGTGATGGTTTCCTTGATGCGCTCGGGCGTTCCGCCATACAGCCAGTCGGTATCGGTCAGGTTCGGGAACCCTTTGCTGCCGCGCGCGTCGGCGCCGTGGCACGTGGCGCAGTTGTTCGCGAAGAGGCGTTCGCCAACGGCCATCGCCTGCGGATTGCCCGCGAGCTGCGGCACCGGCGTCGCGGCGAAGCTCGCGAACAGCGGCGCCGTCACGGCGCGCGCCTTGGCCTGCTCGTCCTGGTGCTGGCCGACACTGGTCCACTTCAGCGAGCCGGGCGCGCTGCCCAGGCCGGGATAGGCGGCCAGGTAGCCGGCTGCGAACAGCACGGTCAGCACGAACAGCCACATCCACCAGCGCGGCAAGGGGTTGTTCAGCTCGCGCAGATCCTCGTCCCAGACGTGGCCGGTCGTGTTGTCGCCGGCCATCACGCGGCGCCGCGCGGCGATGACGAGCAAGGCCAGGCAGGCGACCAGGCCGACGATCGTCGCAACGGCGATGTAGATCGACCAGCCGCTGCTGAAGAAATCACTCATGATCCGCTCCCTCGTTTGCGAACCCGGCTTCGCCGGTGAACGGGAGCTGCGCGGCCTCTTCGGCGACCGCGCGACGCGTCGGCCACCAGGTCCAGGCCATCAGCGCCAGGAACAGGCAAAGGCTCAGCAGCGTGACAAGGCTGCGGATGTCGTTCAGGTCCATGGGGTTGCTCTCCTTACTTGACGTGCGTACCCAGCGACTGCAGATAGGCGACGAGCGCGTCCTGCTCGGTCTTGCCCTTCACCGCAGCGGCGCTGTCTGCAATCTCGGCATCGCTGTACGGCACACCGAGGCGCTGCATGGCCAGTAGGCGCGGCGGCACGCTGGCCGGGTCGATCGCCTGCCGGGTGAGCCAGGGATAGGCCGGCATGTTCGACTCGGGCACGACATCGCGCGGGCCTTCGAGGTGGATGCGATGCCACTCGTCGCTGTACTTGCCGCCGACGCGATGCAGGTCCGGTCCGGTGCGCTTGCTGCCCCACTGGAACGGGTGGTCATAGACGAACTCGCCGGCCGTCGAGTAGTGGCCGTAGCGCAGCGTCTCGGCATGCAGCGGGCGGATCATCTGCGAGTGGCAGTTGTAGCAACCCTCGCGCACATAGACGTCGCGGCCGACGAGCTGCAGCGCGTCGTACGGCTTCAGCCCGGCGACTGCCTCGGTGGTCGAACGCTGGAAGAACAGCGGCACGATCTCGACCAGGCCGCCGACCGCGACGACCAGCAGGATCAGCACGATCATCAGGAAGTTGCTGGTCTCGATCCGCGCGTGACCGCTGACAGGTGAATGTTTGTCGGACATCGAAGTCATCTCCTCAAGCCATCACGAGCTGCGGAATCGCCGAAGGCTGGGCGCGTCCGCTGCGTATCGTCATCACGACGTTCCAGGCCATCACGCACATCCCGCTCAGGTACAGCAGACCACCGACCAGGCGCACGATGTAGAACGGCCAGGTCGCCTTGACGCTTTCGACGAAGGTGTAGACGAGCGTGCCATCCGCATTCAGCGCGCGCCACATCAGCCCCTGCATCACGCCGGCGATCCACATCGCGGCGATGTACAGCACGATGCCGAGCGTCGAGATCCAGAAGTGCAGGTTGATCGCCGGCACGCTGTACATCGT
>Ga0068864_100001530_pt1 | contig 19039 bp, 18 predicted proteins | sample KBSSwiS72_FD_66586 | JGI IMG/M metagenome (GOLD analysis project Ga0068864, IMG submission 66586) | Switchgrass rhizosphere microbial communities from Kellogg Biological Station, Michigan, USA - KBS Switchgrass S7-2 | ecosystem: Host-associated > Plants > Roots > Rhizosphere > Soil ... | reverse complement strand
CTTCTTAATAAAAACATCAAATGCCTCTCATTTAGTGTCTTGATGTCTTTGTGGTTCAGTCTTACGTTCCGCTTTGTGCAAGGTCGTAGGCGTTTTCAGTCTCCACTTGAAGTAACGCTCAAACGTTCGTGCAATATCAAGTCAACCTCGCCGTTCTTTTCGATCGAGGTCTCCGACTGAATACGATTTTCATAGGAAGCCTTAACAAACGAAGCAAAAAGCGGGTGGGCACTCAACGGCTTGGACTTGTATTCAGGATGAAACTGGCCCGCCACAAACCACGGATGTACTTCACGCGGGAGCTCGATCATTTCAACAAACTTGCCATCGGGAGAAACACCACTGAATACCATGCCTTCCTTCTCCAGTACCTGGCGATACTCTGGATTGAACTCATATCGATGACGATGACGTTCGCTGATCTCTTCCACACCACCGTAGATCTCACTTACCAGTGAGCCAGCTGAAAGGCGACAGGGCCACGCACCGAGTCGCATCGTCCCACCTAGTTCCTCGACTCCAACGAGATCTCTCAACTTGAAAATAACCGGATGAGGAGTTTCCAGATCGAACTCTGTTGAATCAGCATCCTTTAACTCACAAACATTTCGCGCATACTCGATGCAGGCTGTTTGCATTCCCAAACAAATTCCAAAATAAGGAGTGCGAGTCTTACGAGCGTAGTAGATCGCGCGAATCATGCCTGCGATGCCGCGTTTGCCAAAGCCTCCGGGAACAAGGATCGCATCGAAATCACGCAAACGTTCCTCATAGTCATCCTCCATTAATTCCTCAGACTCGATCCACTTCACGTCGACTCGGACGTTATTTGCAACGCCACCGTGCGTGAGCGCTTCGCGCAAGGATTTGTAAGAATCTTCAAGCTCGACGTACTTACCCACAATCGCGATCGAAGTTCCGCCACCCGAAGGTTCACGAATTGTCGAGACCAAATTGCGCCATTCTGTTAGATCCGCCTGAGGAGCCTGCTGCTCCAGGCCAAGTAGCGACACAATCAAGGAGTCCAACGCTTGTTCATGAAATGCGAGTGGAACGTCATAGATCGTGTCGACGTCCTGGGCACTTATCACGGCTGATTCTTTGACGTTACAGAACAACGCGATCTTTCCGCGCAGTTCACGTGACAGCGGTTTCTCTGAACGACAGAGAAGAATGTCTGGTGCAATACCAATCTCGCGTAGATCACGAACGGAGTGTTGCGTTGGTTTTGTTTTTAATTCCCCGGCGGCAGCGATGTACGGAACGAGGGTGACGTGGATGAATAGGGCATTTCCAGTTCCCTCTTCATTGCCCATCTGACGTATGGCTTCAAGAAAAGGCAGCGATTCGATGTCGCCAACAGTTCCACCGATCTCCACAATGATCACGTCGGGCTTATCTTTCTCGGCAACTTTACGAACAGCTTCCTTGATTTCGTTCGTGATATGTGGAATCACCTGGATCGTTTTGCCCAGGTAGTCTCCCCGGCGTTCCTTCTCAATCACCGACAAGTAGATTCGACCAGTCGTCCAGTTATTCGCTTGCGAGAGATGCGCGTGCGTGAAACGTTCGTAGTGTCCAAGGTCAAGATCAGTTTCAGCTCCATCATCGGTTACAAACACCTCACCATGTTGGAATGGTGACATCGTTCCCGGATCTACATTTATATAGGGATCCAGTTTAATAAGTGCCACTTGTAATCCGCGGCTTTCAAGTAAGCAACCAATGGATGAGGCAGCAAGTCCCTTACCCAGGCTGGAAACGACTCCGCCAGTTACGAAGATATATTTAGGCATCACACTCTCCCGTTAATCAGGTTGTCTGCTGTTCACCACCATCAGGTTCGCCAGCCTCCGGCGGATCACCTGATCCCTGCTCACCATCGTATCGACCCTGTCGAAGATCTTCTTGAGCCTCAACTGCTTTCTCCGTCGCCGGGTCCAGCGCTTTTTGCAATCCAACTAAACCTGCGCTAAGTAAACCCGGGGCTTCATGTGCTCGTCGTTCAAACTCCTCGACTGTCACATCATAAGGCTTCCCCAACTGAGACAGTCCGAGGAGACCGCAAATCACAACTAAAGCAATTATTCCGAATCCAATCCAATCACCCATTGCTATTTCACCGCGGACTCGCCGCGGGTGCCTCTAACTTCCCTTCGCTAATCAATCCTCGCACACGTTCGAGATCCTCGAAAGTATCAACTCCGGTGGATGAGCTGCTTGCTTCGATTACTCTAATCTTTACACCATGCTCTAGCGCGCGTAACTGTTCGAGTGATTCCGTTCGCTCAAGCGCTGTTTGCGGCCACTTCGTAAATTCCAGGAGCACGTCTCGGCGGTAGACGTAGAGACCGGTGTGCTTGCGAAAAAGTTTCAAAAAGTCAGGTTCAATTTCGTAAGCCGCGTTCGGTGAACCGTGTTTCTTGATTACATCGCGTGGACACGGAATAGGTGACCGTGAAAAGTAGATCGCCTGGCCGTCCTCACCAAGCGCAACCTTGACGAGATCGAAATTTACCAGGTCGTCGAACTCCTCGATAGGTTCCCAAGTTGTAACAATCCCCGCGCCATCAGGTCGTGCCAACTCCTGATGCATTTGCTCGATCGCTCGATCGATCGTTTCAGGAGAAATCAATGGTTCATCGCCCTGGAGATTAACAATAATCTGAGCCTCCGGTAGAGACTCCGCTACTTCAGCAATGCGATCAGTACCACTCACATGAGTCTCGGACGTTAACACGGATTCCAATCCTCGAGAACGAACGGCGTCGACAATTAGTTGACTATCAGTGGCAACAATCACGCGATCGACATTGCGAGCAGCCATTGCCTTCTCGGCAACCCAACAGATCATTGGTTTGCCGGCTATATCTACAAGGGCTTTTTGGGGTAACCGAGTAGATCGGAGACGCGCAGGAATGACTACGACAGTTGTGCTATTGGTTGTTCTAGTGGGATTGTTTTGGGGATTGGAGCCCGTGTGATTCACGGGATAACACGATAGCTTGAGCCCTGTGAGACTGTCAATGAAGGGACAGGGTTTGTTTGGGCATGCAATTGCAGATTTCAGATTGCAGATTGTAGATTGTAGATGAAGCTCGAAGGCGACCTTTCATGAGTAAGACCAATTCGGTGCGAGCTAGATGCTTTCAATTTGAGATCTGAAATTTTTATGCTGGTCTTCTACACACCTCGTTACTACGCCGACATTGGCGAAACGCACATGTTTCCCATTCGCAAATTCGAGCTCGTACGAAATAAGCTCATCGCAGAAAAGACATTGCACCCAGGCGAACTAGAGGAACCTGCGCCCGCTGATGTCGCTGATGTGTTGTTGGTTCACACAGAAGACTACGTCACGCGCTTGCGCAATGGAACGTTAACGGACAAAGAGATTCGGCGACTCGGTCTGCCGTGGTCCGAATCACTCGTTCGCCGCTCCTTCTATGCAGTCGGTGGTACTATCGCTGCCGCGTTGAACTCTATTGCCACAGGTTACTGTTCTAACCTTGCGGGCGGGACTCATCATTCGTTTCCCGATCGTGGCGAAGGTTTTTGCGTACTCAACGACGTTGCGATTGCGATTCGAACGTTGCGTTCGAGGGGCCTCATTCAGCGCGCAGCAATTGTCGACTGCGATGTCCATCAAGGAAACGGCACGGCCACAATTTTTGAAGGTGACAAAGACACTTTCACGTTCTCGATGCACGGGGCAAACAACTATCCGCTCTTCAAAGCCCGCTCGAGCCTGGACGTTGAGTTACCTGATGGAACAACTGATGAAGAATACCTTGCCGTTCTCTCGCAGAACTTGCCTGTTGTCTTCGAACACAAACCTGAAATCGTTTTCTATCTTGCCGGTGCGGACCCATTTGCCGGAGACAAGCTAGGAAAACTTTCTTTGTCCATGATGGGGTTGCGTTTACGAGACGAGCTTGTTCTGCGCGAGTGCTACGAGCGTGAGGTTCCAGTTACCACGGTCATGTCGGGAGGATACGGAAAACAAATCGACGACACGGTAGAAATCCACTGCAACACTATCCGAGCAGTAAAAGCTGTCTTCGAGACTGAATGCGATTACGTCAACGCGGAGAAGTTTCAAACGGCATGAGAACAATTCTGCGTTGGACACTCCGTGTGGTCGTAGGGATCATTATCGGCCTTATTTTGTACGAAGGCATCTTGTTCGTTCGCGTGTTGTGGCTACGTTCGCATAACCCATCTTCAACTTCTCTGATCGACACACGCGACAACGAAGCCCATGAAAAAGGTCAAGAAGCAAGGCGGGAACAAACCTGGGTTCCACTCGACAGAATTTCTACGAATCTCCAGCGTGCAGTGCTTGCCGGCGAAGACACAAACTTCGTAACGCATCACGGTTTCGATTACCAGGCGATCCAAAAGGCCTTTGAGCAAGCGCAACGAGAAGCTGAGAAGGAAGCAAAGAAGGAGGGCGAAGATGATGATTGGTTGCCGAGCCTGCCTGAATTCAGGCGTGGCGGTTCAACGATCTCACAGCAATTGGCGAAGAATCTATACCTGTCGTCTCAGAAGAACTTCATTCGCAAAGGTCAGGAAGCAATAGTCACGGTAATGCTGGAGCGAATACTGACGAAGCGTCGCATTCTGGAAATATATCTGAACGTTATTGAGTGGGGAGATGGTGTTTACGGAGCCGAAGCCGCGGCCCAACACTATTTTCACAAACCAGCATCGGCATTGACTGCCAGCGAGGCAGGGTTTCTGTCGGCGATGATTCCCAATCCTCGCACTGTTTTCAACCCGCAGCTCAATCCGCGCCGAGTCGCACGACGACAACGCATCATCATGCGCGGCATGCCATTCATAAAACTCCCGTAGTTTCTTTCCCAAATGGAAGGTTTCAATTCTGAAGCCGAGTTCACTTTTTTAGATGGGATCAATTTTCAGGTTGGGAAGGGGACCCTGCCCCCGCCTGGTGTGCAAATATAGTTTGTCTCCTGATTGAAAGAGTGATTGGAGTTCAGCGGGGACAGGGCCCCCTTCCCAACCTGAAAATTGATCCAACCCGCCAGCTGATCCAATCTGAAAATTTTATCTGAGCTCGAATTTGAACTAATACAAAAAGCCCTCCACCGAGGAGGGCCTTTGCATTCAGACTTGTTCAAATTCCTATCTCGCGGCTCTTTGGTTCAATGTAAATGACTTTAAGAACTTCGCGACGTTGGCATCCATTTCTTTGTAAAGCGTGACTGCGAAATACATCCGCCTTTCTTCACCAACCACCTTCGTGTAGATACGTGCCAAGCCCGGTACAAGACATCCGGACAACTCAAACTCACGTCCGAAGTATCCGGCAGTTGAAACAGTCTTTGTTCCAGTAGCCTCGCATGAAGAATTACCTGCAGATGCCGGTTTCATACTGTGAAGAAATCCAATAACAAAAGAGTCGACGGCTGCAACATCAGTCTCACCAAGAGACGGACCAGTTGCCCAAATTACATTATAGGAAGCATATCCATCTCTACCGACGTAAGCGTGGAGTGAAAGGATATGGTTTCCAAACGGAAGGTCGTTTGCTACTTGCTTGCCACCTTCTGGTACCAGCACTGAAAAGTTTTCGCCTTCCGGTTGAAGACGATGCCAGGGATTCTTTGCCGGACCTTCAGTAGCCCAACTTGTATCCGACAACCCATCAGCAAATGAAGACTGTGGCCGCGCTATTGCCGCTGTGTTTGTTCCTCGCAGATTTAGATTGTTTAGCTCAGGCTTTGGGCGTTTGGCCTCGTCGGCCGGAGAAGCCGGCTTGTTTGCAAACTGTTTCGCGAGTTCTCGAGCTTTAACGAATTCCCAGGGAGCTACGGCGCCATCACTTTGCCAGAGTCCACGCTTCTCGTTACGCGCGGCTTCTTCAGACTTAGAATAGATTTCCTGTTGAGCATCACTAAGGTGGCTTAGTTGCGGTGCATACCAGGCGACGCCGTCGCGAATCATCTGCGCGTTAATGTCTGCACCGTTCAAGAGAACGCGACCAATCAAATCTGTGTGCAGACCGATCCCGGTGTACTCAACGAACACGAATTTGTCGAAAACAAGATCTGCGAGATGCTGCTTCGCGATCTCGCCAAATGCCTGATCCTTTTCTGGCGCATCGATACCCACTAGTCGAATACGAACCGGTCGGTTCATATTGAATATCGTGATCTCGTCACCGTCGTTTATCTCGATTACTTTTCCGGTGAGCGTAGACGCGCGTGCTTGCTGAAAGAAAAGGACACTAGTAGCCAGGACGGCTAATAGTGTCCATCTGCGGTGGTTCTTCATAAGATTTTTCTGCCTGGACGTTGCGGTGTTCTGATTAGACTGCAAACTCTTTGGCCAGCTTCAACTCGGCTTTTCTAAGTTCAAATCTGCCTCGTCCCAGGTTGCCCTGCGAACCGAGAGCAAGGACCACGAAGTAGTCTTTGCTCAATAGGCGCATGATCAAAATCGCACCTTCTAGTGAGATGACGAGTTCGCGCAGTCCTCCCAATCCTGTGTCGCTACCAGCGCGCTGTGCATTTCGAACCAGAGAAGTAAACTCAGCTGCTGCGACATCAAGATTGGCATCGGCACCGGCTTCACCAAGCACTTTCTCAACGGCTATTCCGTCTGTACCCATAATGAGCGCACCGAGGCTTCCCTCGGTGTGCTCAATAATGGTGTCAAGCATTTCCTTGAACATCCGGTCTTCCTCCTTACGGTCGCTGACCGCCAAGTGCACCTGGTCTAGCGGTTGGTGCACCCGCCGGTGTTGGATTCGCAGTAGGAGCGCTCAACAACTGCGGAGTCGTTGGCGTCATTGATTGCGGCACAGTTGGTTGTTGTTGTTGCAGTTGCGTCGGCGTCGGCGTGTTGCTGGCCGGATTGCCTAGCGGTACTGGCTGGGGAATCATTATCGAACGCGGACCAGTGCTGATTGTTCCCGTTGTCGGTCGACCCTGGTAGTCCGGACGATAGATATGCGGAGTGATAAAGAACAGAATTTCAGAACTGGCCTTCGTCGTCAGTTTCCTCTTGAACAGATTGCCGAAGACTGGAATGGAAGCGATGCCAGGAGTACGTACCCTGGTTTCGCCTTCGGTGTCCGCAAGGACGCCGCCCATAACAGTCGTTCCACCATCTGGGACCAACACTTCGGACTGCATGCGTTGAGTATCGATACCGGGGACACCGCCGACTGCAATACCGGTATTGATGGTGTTGTTCTCGATCGTGACTCTGAGAACGACGGTGCCGACATCAGTGATTTGTGGTGTGATTGAAAGGCGTAGCGGCACGGAGACGAACGTTGTCGTTACGACAGCTGTTCCGCTCGCCGCCTGTGTTGTCTGCACAGGAATCTGTGAACCACTTTCAATCTGTGCTGGACGATTATTCAAGGCAGTCACGCGCGGCGTGGCAACTGTCTTTGCCTGTCCACGTGATTCAGCCATTGTTATCAAAGCACTGATTTGGGCAGTGCCGAACAAACCTGTCGTTAATCCGATCACAGTACTTGCAGCCGATGCGGCCAGTGATGGGTTGGGTTGAGGCGTTCCAGCTAGACCACCGAAGACGCCAAATGGAGTCGGACCTGGCTTGGTGCCCGATGTACCGCCACCCGCACCAGTGCCGGAACCAGTACCAGTTCCGCTACCAGTTCCACTGCCACCGGAAGTACCGCTGGTTGGGAGCGTAGATGCATTACCTAAACCACCGGTGCCCAGGTTCACAACACCGGCTGAAAGCTGCGCACCGAGGTCACGACTAAAGTTGCGTTGGGCGATAACGATTCGCGTTTCGATTTCAACCTGTGGTTCAGGCTGATCAAGAATAGCTACCAGCTGACGAATGGAATCGATATTCTCCTTGACGTCAGTGATGATCAGCGTGTTGCTGCGTCCATCGACTTCAATGCCGCCACGGCGAGAAAGACGTCGCGAGATGATTGGCAACAATCCTTGATCGCCACTTCCGCCGGTTGAATCGCCACCTGCACCACCACTGAAGCTCAGGTTGGTTGACCCACCTGAAAACGCGCCGGTTGAACCAGCGGCCTGGGCCAGTGTTCCCGATGCCCTGGCATAGTTCAGCCGAATAAATTCGGTAACAAGCGGTGAAGCGTCGAGCCGAGAGTCGTTGATAACTTTCTGAGTGTCAGCCTCTTTCGCCAAAACGTCGTTTGTGGCGACTCGAAGAATGTTGCCATTGACTTCAATTCCCAACCTGTTGGCCTTCAGCACAGCATCCAAAGCAATATTCCATGGCACGTCCGATACGTTTACCGTGACGGGTATGGAAGCGACGGAACTATCGATAACGAAGTTCACTCCGTATTGCTCTGTGATGTAGTTGAGGATGTCTCGAATGTCGGCGTTGACCACATTGAGATTGATTGGCTCGCCGACGAATCCTGGTTGTCCGTACTGTTTGCCTTGATCCACTTGTTTGTCGGTCGAACGTGACATTCCAACGGGTGGAGTGGGGGATGGGGCCGCAACCATTGCCGTCTGCTGTGGAGCCGGGTTCTGATCATTGGCGTCGCCGTCAATTCTCGATTGTTGGGGGGCAGCCAAACTTGTATTGCTTGTAACGCAAACAAGTACCAGGACGAGCGTGGTCCATATGGCTGTTCTTACTCGAGGCTGATAAGACATCGTTCCCTCCTTAGGGGAATTTTCTGGATGCGCTACCGTCACGCACTACGCTCGATTGCCGAAGCAATTGAAGCGCGCGCCGCACTAACACGGCAGGCTTCCTGGGTTTTGTCAAAGTGCCAAGCTCTCGTGAGCCGAGGCGGGTCAAGTCAAACCAGTTGCTCCAACGCAACCAGACAAAGAATTAATTAAGGCTTTGCTGCAGCGACCGAATCGTTCCGCTGAGCTTCCGTGTTAACAGATACCGACGTAGTTGACATTGCGTTCACGGTGTTGGGCTGCCTCAGGGGTTTCATTTCCACAGTTCGTTCGCGTCGACCGTCGCCGAAGACAGTTTCGCGACGAAACACTAGACGAGTATCTTCGATTGCCACCAACTGTCCGTCGTAGAAACGCTCGCCTGGATAGATCACGTACGAGAGTTTGATTGGCATTGCTTCCACGATCGCCGCATAACCCCGCGGTGTACGAGTGATGCCAATCACCTGGATTTCATTCAACAGGATGGCGGTTGTCGGCTTTGGCGCCGGCACGCGAGCATTCATCGCTGCTTGCTTCTGCGCCTTATACATATTGATTCGCTCATCAATCGTGGGGACCCCAATTTCCCCGGCTCGTTTCAAGACGACCTTCTGCGGTTCGTATTTCTTGAACGGATCGCGTCCGGTGCTGAAGGAGCGAGTCTTGGCAGTGGATTGTTTGCTGGATTTCGGAGAGGCGTCCTGGCTCATAACTGGCGATGCTGCGCCCGCTACAAGCGACATAGTCCCACCGATCACCAAACCAGCAAATGCGAGTCTCTTTTTAATGTTCTTCATCATGGTCGTCTTTACTTTCGTAAGGTCGTCAGATTGCCGTTAACTATTTGGCAGGCTGCGCTGGGGCGGGAACCGATCCTCCTGAACCAGCTTTGGCCGGGCTGGCCGGGGCGGCGTTTTGGAGTTTTTCAGCAGAGACATAGTAGGCAGTAAGATCAAAGCGAGCGTCAACTGTCTTAGTCGGCGACTGTTTGTCGAGCTGCTTCAGCTCAAAGTTTGTTACTGAAACAATGCGCTGATAGTGGGCCAGCTGTTCAAAGAACGCGCGCAGGTTAGCAAACGAGCTAACTACGCCGACTTCAATCTTCTTGCCACTGTAGTTGTCTTGGAGCACTTCTTCCTTGGGAGTGAAGTGCGTAAGTACCAGGTTGTTGTTGTGTGCGCGATCCTGGATTCCCTGCAACACCATGGTGAGTTCGCGTTGTTCGGGAAGCAACGCTTTCAATTCCGAGTATTCTTCCTCGCGAGCTTTATAGATGGCTCGGAACTCATTCAGCCGTTGAGAGGCAATTTGCGCTTGCGCATTGCGAGGTAACAACAGGGCGATTTCGTCTTCCATGGTTTTGGTGTCAGCGCGTGTGCCGCGCGTAGTGAAATACCAAAAGCCGGCATACATCGCGCCTGCGATCGCTATGAACACGACCAATCGCAGATACCAGGGAAGGTGTGGAAGCTTGCCGAATTTCATCTCATTGATCCTTATCGTTGAAGGTCTGTCGTTAACTACTTCTTCATAGCAACCTGGCCGGCAGGCGCTCCAGCTGGGGGCGGCGTTTGTGCCTTTGAAGCTCCGAAGCCTGCCTTTACCGTAAAGCTCACTACCTCTGGCTTTTGCAACTCGGCGTTACTAGCGGCTGCACCACTTGTCGCTGGACCACTTGTCGCGACTTCACGTTGAGTTTCGATATTCAGATTGCTGAACAACCCATTCGAGAACTCCAGGCTTTGACCAAACTTCGTTACGGAATATTCATTGGGTGACTCACCCTTGATCGTTATTTCGCCATTCCTGTTTTCAATGCTTTTCAAATAGAGGCCGGGAACTGCGTCGAACCGCGCTTTGATTTCGTGCAACACGGCGCTGGGTCCCTGCTGTGATTCGCGCAGCTTCTTGATAGCATCGATACGCGCTTGAATTTCTTGCGCCTTCTTTTCCAGTTCCATCTGCTCTTTCTGAACCGCGAGCATTTCCTTATTAATTCGACGCTGATTTTCGAGTTCCTTCTGTGCAGCTGCGTGGGCCCTGTTCACACTGACGTACTCGAAACTCATCGCGAGTGCCATCAAGCCAAAAACAGTCAATGCGAGTAATAAGGTTTGAATCCGCGGGCTGGACACTTTGTCTTCCACAAGCGCCGCACCCTTAGGGCGATCCGTTACGGACTCGAGTAGATTTATCTTGATCATGCCTCAACTCCTCTCAGGGCGAGACCAACTGCAACTGCCATCTCAGGGATAATTTCTCGCATGTAGTCCGGGTCAAATTTTTTGTCGTCAACTTCGATTTGTTTGAAGGGATTGAAAACTTCAACCGGCATCTCAAATCGCTTCGAAAGGTATTCCGCCAGACCCGGTAGTTTGGATCCACCACCCGCGAGCAGAATCTTTTGCACGGTCGTTTCACCCTCGGCAGCTGTCGTCCGATAAAAGTCAATCGTCTTCTTGACCTCGAGTGCCAGCGTATCGGAAACAGCTTCGATGATTGGCTGAATTGGGCGAGGCTCGATTCCTTCAGGCAATGCCATGCCCCGCTTCACACTCTCCGCCTGTTCAAAACTGAGTCCCAACTCTCGCTGCAACAAACTTGTGTACTGACTACCACCGACCGAGGCATCGCGCGCGAATACTGAACGAGTACCGTTCAAAATGTTTATGTTCATCGTCGCCGCTCCGATGTTGAGTAGAGCAACGATCTCACCAGCTTTTGGTTGGTAATTAACTTCGTAGCAGTTCTGTAGAGCGAAGGCATCGACGTCGATAATTACCGGGTGCTTGCCGGCCAGCTGGATCGCCTGCTTGACATTGGCAATCTTGTCGCTCTTGCACGCGGCCATTAGCACGTGTAACGCATCCGATGACTTACTTGTGAGTTCGTAGTCGAGATTAACGTCGGCAATGTCGAAAGGTATGTGCTCTTCCGCGTGCCAGCTAAACGACTCCTGGAGTTCTTCCTGACTCATTTGCGGAAGAACAATGTTCTTTACGATCACGGAGTGACCGCTTACGCCCGCGGCAACCCGAGGAGTTCGAATTTGGTGCTCATTGAAGATGCTTGAAATGACGTTTGATACGTTGTTGAGTTCCATGATCTGGCCATCAACAATCGAATCGTTCTGAAGGTTTTCAAACCCCAAATGAAGTAACTGCAGGTTAGATCCCTTCTTGGTCAGCTCTACAGCCTTGACTGAGCTAGAGCCAATATCGAGACCAACAAGGTTCTTCTTACCCATGCTTTTCTTGAACATGATTAATTATTCCTCGCAAGGTGAGCCCGCAGTCGTTGTTGTTTTCGAATCCGAGCTCGAGCCTTTCGGGCCCGAGGCAATCGTTTCTTAGCTACTTTTGCAGCGGAGCAATGGATGGTCTGTCTCAAGGTGGATGTCCGTAAGTTTGGAAGGTAATCGAGCGTGACACCGGCTACTGGGGTTGTTGGCCCGTCGGGTGTCAGCAGCGAACCATTTGAGAAGTCTGCAACGGAAGGATTGAAGATCATTCGGAAACCCAGCCAAGTTGGTCATTACCAACTTCCGTAGGCTTTGCGACCTCCGCTCACGCGAAGTGTGCCTTTATCGTGCTCCAAAAGATTTAGCGGGATTGGACCGCTTATTGAAAACCAGGTGGGCACCTCAGGAGACGGCACGTGCTACCGTCAACTTGAGTGAGAGTACATTACGCTAGCTAACGATGTCAACCGCTATTTTTCATCGTTTAACTTACTGCAGTGGTGAGACTAAGCTCGTAAGAGACGACTGTTGTAGTGATGTTTCTGGAATTTTACCCTCTTCATTCCAGATTCCAATTCGAACGAAATCAGTCGTTTTGTGTAGCCTTAACTCTGGCGGTTTTTGCCGGAATTCCGAGGACGATATGGTTTGGCTCGACGTCTTTTGTCACCACGGCCCCCGTGCCAACCATCGCATTGTCGCCGATTCGCGTTCCCGCCAGGACTGTTGAATGGTACGTGAGGCGAACGCTATCGCCGATTCGGGTCACAGGTGAGTAGACTTTGTGGATGTCATGAATGTCGTGAGTATGGGAATAGACGTTGGCGTAATCAGAAATAGAGACGTTGTTACCAATCTCGATACCGCCGCGGTCGTCAAGGAGGACATGACGGTGGATCACCACATTGTCACCGAAGCTAAGGTTGTAGCCGAAAGACCATTCTACAAACTGCCAACACTTAAAGTTCTGTCCGACCCTTGCAAAGATGTGCGGGGCGAGCATCCGCCGTAACCTGTGTCCAAGCATGGCATTCTGTCCAAGAGGCGACTTGTCGAACATTTGCCACAGCCAAATGAACGGTTTCCTGGATGTATACCGTTCGGCATCAATATCGGTGTAATACTCGGGTTCGGTGGTGACGTTGCGCGGATCAAACGAATGAAGCACCACTCGAGCGGGAAGGGGTAAATCTTCCGTCCTGGTAACCGAGTTGCCATAGAAAATCTGAGTGAGTGTCTCTTGAACTACGGCATTTGGATCGCGTCGCCCATCGGTGAGAGAGCGCTCCAACTCAGCTAAGAAGCTAGCATAATCATTCTCTGCCAAAGCTTGTGCTGACAATTCACGATACGTCATGGGTCTTGACACCAATTATTGCTATGGACCTGAACAATTTGTATTCGGAGTGGGCTGAAAGTAACACACGACAAGAACCGTCAGCAATTCGAAACATTCCTAACTTCTTGCGCGCCCGCTTGCTTGACGCTTTGCTTGAAAGCTAGGATGCCGACCAATGAAGCTCATTCGCCCCCTTGGCATTTTAATCGGTCTCGTTCTAATCGCCGGTGCCGCTACAGTCTGGTGGAACCAACCAAACAAAGCTGACATGGCTGATTACGTCCCAGCCGACGCGCTTGTCTATGTTGAAATAAACAGTATCTGGGATATCGCTAACGCGATTCAAAATAGTGACGCGTGGAAAGCTGCCTCACCGGCCATCGGTCTTGCCAAACACTCCGACAATAGCTCGAGACTCCTGGCTTCGCGATTGGGATTGGGACCAATTCAAGCCGTGCTTGCGAGTCGCGCGCAGATGGCATTGGTAATCGTCGGGGTGAGTAGCTCTGAAAAGGATGACCTGCTACGTGTAAAACCGGAGCTCGCACTTGTAGTAGAAACTCATACCGCAAAGTGGCGAATGAAATCTGCTGTGACTGACGACATCAGACGTCTTGCAGAGTTTGCATATGGCGCGTCTGCCTGCACTGAGCGATCGAACGGCGTTGATTATGTCGAATGTACAGAGTCAAAAGGTGATCGGAAGATTATTGGAGCGATCGACGGTACGGTTGTGATAATCGGAAATTCTCAAAAGGCCGTGGAAAATTGCCTGGCAGTAAGACAAGGTCAGCGACCGAGTCTTCGCACTGACACGGAAATGCTGCGACTCCGACAGAATCTTAAATCCGCGTCCACTTTGTCGTTTGGGTATGTGTCCCAGCCAAACGCAGCAAAACTCGTCTCCCTTGCTGGACCACTGCTGCTTGGCAAAGCACCAGGAGACGAGCAACTTGAGAGGTTGCTCAGCGATAGTGCAATCAAGATTCTTCGTGGCGTCGCGTGGACCTCAGGCTCACATGCTGGCCTTATAGAGGACCACTATCAGATTTCGCTCGATTCTGATGTGATCAAACGTCTCGATCCTGTATTTCAAAACTCGAAAGTGGCCGAGGATTATTGGAAGCTAATCCCCAACTCTTTTCGTTCAGTAAGCATCTATGAAACCGCCAATCCTCAAGCCGCGTGGTCTTCACTCAATTCAGCAGTCGCAATCAAACTCGATGCGGTGTCGAGCGTAATCTTCTCGGCTTTGCTGAAGTCAGGATTGTCGGGTTACGGCGTTGAAGATCCTTACAACCTGATCGGAGCACTCGGCACACCTGTGATAACTCTTCGTCCGACTCTGGGAGAAGGCTCCTTGCTGCTGTCACCGGTTAAAGATGAAGTTGCATTGCGGCGGGAGTTATCAAACGCTTTGTTAAGCGACGGCAAAGGTCAGATCCTCGATGGTATTCAGTCTGAGCCCCTTAGAGAGAAGGAGTTCACCGCTCTCTTCGTTAATGGATTTGTGATCGTAGGAAAAACAGAGAACGTTCTTGTGTACATGGCTCAGTTAAAGAACAACGAACTGATCACTCAGGAACGTCTTGAAACGCTGAAAGGTCTAAGTAATGAGTCGACTGTTACTACTTATACCAATGATAGGACCTCGTTGTTAGGAACCATTGCTGCACTCTCGCGCTTTAGTGGGAGACCTCTAACAGAGAAAGAACTCACAGCGCTAACTGACCGCTTTTCTAAAGTTGAGGTTTCCTGTACCGAAAGCACTCTGAATGCGAGTGGCATTGATCGGCGAACGCTTTCCGCCTTTGGTCAATTCGGCAGTTTGATTTCTTTCGCGCAGGCAGACAGCGCTGGTACTACAACGCGTTGAAACGTGACCACTAAAAAGCGACTAGTGATAGCTACTCGAAACGAAGGCAAGGCAGCCGAGATCCGTATGTTGTTGGGATCGGTTCCGTTCGAGTTGTTGTCGTTAAGTGACTTTGATCGAGCCGGTGAAGCGGAAGAACCGGAAGACACTTATGCAGGTAACGCAAAGTGCAAGGCTCAGTATTACTCTCTAGCAACAGGCGAAATGGTTTTGGCTGACGATTCTGGATTGGAAGTCAAAGCGCTTGAGGGTAAGCCTGGCGTGTTATCAGCTCGCTATGCTGGGCCGAATGCAACCGACAACCAACGAAGGCGCAAACTGCTGAACGAATTAGCAACAATTAATTCATCAGATCGCCGAGCAAGATTTGTATGTGCGGTCGCTGTTTCCTTGAAGAACGGAATAATTCTCAAGGTAACGGAGGGCATTTGCGAGGGTTTGATTGGGAAAGAACCCCGCGGGGATTCAGGCTTTGGTTATGATCCAATCTTCGTTCCAAGCGGTTACACTCAAACGTTTGGAGAACTGGCTGAAGAAGTCAAAAACCAGATAAGCCATAGGGCAAGGGCGATCGCCTTAATGAGGGAATTTCTGTTGACTGAAAAGTGGTCCGCTTGACCCCGTTCACCCTGACTCTTATCATGCAGCCCCTACAGCAAGCGGTTTCTTGAAATTCTCAGTATTTTCGGGGCGTAGCACAGCCTGGTAGTGCGCTCGGTTTGGGACCGAGAGGTCGGAGGTTCGAATCCTCTCGCCCCGACCATCTAAGATTCAATTCTGTCGGAGCGAACTTTTGAGTCCAACCCGGAAGGGTCATGCTCGAGGTTCGGATGGACACTCTAACGACGAAATGGGCGCTTGATTTTCTGAGATACAGAAACCACAACTGGCATAATTACCCAAAAAACCCTGAGGAAATGCGGGTTTGTTGAAGACTTTGCCGCTTGAGTGTGATATATGAGTGTCCACTTGCTTTTTCAATTCTAGTTCTCTTTGGAGGTGTTACACCAGACTATGGCGACCAAAGCCGCGACAGGCAAGAAGCGCATGACGCAATCGGAAGTGATCAACCACTTCGCTGAATCAACCGGGATGAAGAGAGCCCAAATCAAGGAGTTCTTTGAAGAACTATCGACTTTAGCTGCTCGCGAAGTTAAATCAAACGGCGAGTTTGTTCTTCCAGGCTTCGGAAAGTTGGTCAAATCTGAACGTAAGGCCCGAGAAGGTCGGAACCCAGCGACGGGTGAAACGATCCAAATTCCGGCAAAGACTACTCTGAAGTTTCGCGTCGGCAAAGGCATGAAAGACACGGTGCTTCCAAAAAAGTAGACTCTCGGCACTCTTATTTTACGTCAAAGGCGCCGCCCCCAATCTCCCGTCAAGATCTTGGGTGGCGCCTTCGTCGTTTATCGCTCAAAAACTCTCCCCCACTTATAAGATAACTCGTTTCTCTCGTTAACTTAGAAGTCCCCATAACTAGTCTCAGCGACATTTACACCCCGGCAAAAAACGCACCAGCAGGAAAAAGTTATAGACGGATCGCCACTCGTCCAGTATAATCCCGCGTTTCGCTGAACACCCCTGCGGCAAATAGTGCGATGACAACTTTGTTTTGGGGTTCTCAAACCCCGATTCTAAAGCTTTGCCAGGGTCGTAGGCTGCATCCAAGCGGGTTTTGATGGCATCTGAAGATACATACAGGAAATGAGAAATCTTAATATTGGAGGACTTGACGCAATCGTGACTTTTGATACACACCTGCCGCTAAATGAGCGGCTGCTCAGAATCGATCATATTCAAGCGCGGCGCTATTCGAAGCTAACCGGAATCTCGCTTGAGATCGCAACGGAAGGTATTGTTAGGCATCTCAAAGCTTGTGACCGTATGGACGTGAACCCTGAAACCTCGGCCGTGCGCGAAATAATTGACGACGCACTAAATGGCCGGAGGGTCTTTGCCGAAACAGGCGAACAACATCCTCGAGCTGCCTGATTTCCCTCTGTTTCTCATAAGAAAAAGAGATCGCCCAACCGGGCGATCTCTTTTTATGTCTACGAGTTTTTAGTTTGATTAGTGCGTTTACCAAAATCGAGTTTGGCGTGGTAACATCCCGACGCCAATGATTTGATGCCCCTGTAGCTCAGCGGATAGAGCATCTGCCTTGTCGGAGCCTTAATGGGGAAGAAGTTTTATTTGACGAACTCATTAAGTGGACGATCCTATATGCGGGGACGCCCTGAGAGCCTCTGGTACTCATCACACTGAGTAACAATCCATGAGGATTGGGTAATCCGCAGGAAACCTGCTCGCAAGTTTGCGATCTGGACTCCTCAGAGACTATACGGGTCGGGACTGTGATGTCCAAGATATAGTCCAGCCAGCAAACCCGGTTACTTACGGGCGGTCAGGGAAAGCCTGATGCTGGAAGCTAAGCAGAGGGCCGCAGGTTCGAGTCCTGCCGGGGGCAATCACCACGCACTTCAATCATGGCGGCTATAGTTCAGTAGGTTAGAACGCTTGATTGTGGATCAAGAGGTCGTGGGTTCGAGCCCCACTAGCCGCCCCAGCAAATCTAACCCAACAAAAATCGATCACGTTCAAATTTCGAGGAGAGTGTTTTATGCCCGATGAGCAAAGAGTTGCGAACAACTCGCAAACGTACGCTGTTAGTGCTGATGATTTCGCGTTTGAGGCTCTGGAGCAAGAGAACGGACAGGCAACCGTTATCAAATTCAGGCTTGACGATCCGAAATATCACGCCGGAGATGTGTTGGTTGTTCTAAGCGGCAGCGACATCCACTTTCACGGCATGATCGGTCAACTATCAGAGGGCTGGGCGATCGCTACAGATCATCGCGGTTCCCTGCTGCCAGCCACGGTTCAATAAATCTCAACGAACATAACCGGTTGGATAAGCAACGCGGACCCCTGGAGTTGCTGAACTGATCGCAATGCGGTGGAATCCTTTATTCAAGTGAGTCGAGAGATAAGTCAGCGCAGCTTGTCGATCCAGCGATGAATCCAACTCTCGTAGAAACGGGTCAAAACTAACAGGCGCGCCTGTTCCCTGGAAATAAGCGTGGCCTCCAGTTTCCGTCGCCAAGCGAAGTAGTGAACTCTGAGCGTTTGACGCTAAAAGTATGTTTGCTTGTGATGCCACTGTTGGAGCATAGAAGCCGTAAATTGCCACTCCACGTCGTTGCGATTCAGTCACTGCTCGTTGCAAGTCGATGCTTTGGGTCGGCCCTGACGAATCAACTCCCCTGGAAGTGTCTAATCCATCTGAAACCAAAAGAATCGCCCGCCTTCCGAGCGGCTGTGAGTCAAACCGCTTGAGTGCTTCGATGACCTCAACGTAAGGGTTGTAGGGCGCGACACTTGATAAACCGACTGGTGGTCGCAGTGCTTTGGCTGACTTATCAAGATCAGTTGTGAACTTTTGCTTAACCTGGAGGCTACCCGTTCTCAAGTAACCCACCATCACTCTGGAACCCTTCGGCAAGCCGCGAACGAATTCAGCCAGCGACTTAATCTCGTTTGCGACAGACGATACCACGTCCTCTTGAATCAACACGGCGATCGTCATCGGCGAGTTCGTACCGGTTCCTCTGATGGAAAGAATGCTTTGAGGCTCACCGTCCTCGCTAATAACCAAGTCAATATTCTGTAACTCAGGTTCTGGACCAGACTCTTTCACTGTAATCGTTAGGGGAACCGTGACGGGTCTTCCTGGGTTAGAAGAAGTATTCGGGCCCGCAATGGTTTGTGGCTGTTGCGCGGGGGTCCCATGTACGGCGATTAGAAGGCCAAGGAAAAACGTCGACACCACACGGAGCCAATTCATTCTGTTCGGAGAGGTCATTGTTGTTTCTTTCTCGTGAGCCAGATTCATTATACAGGTAGCC
>Ga0068864_100001529_pt1 | contig 19039 bp, 17 predicted proteins | sample KBSSwiS72_FD_66586 | JGI IMG/M metagenome (GOLD analysis project Ga0068864, IMG submission 66586) | Switchgrass rhizosphere microbial communities from Kellogg Biological Station, Michigan, USA - KBS Switchgrass S7-2 | ecosystem: Host-associated > Plants > Roots > Rhizosphere > Soil ... | reverse complement strand
CCTGGACGCCACGGTCGACGCCGAGCGCGACCGTCTCGAGCTCGAGGCCGCCGGCCTCGTCGAAGGGACGGCCACGAAGCTCCGAGCCGGCGGCGCCGGCATCGCCGAGGCCATCGCCGCCTTCACGGGCGCGCGCCGGCCGTTCATGACCGAGCTGGCGGCGATCGGTCGCCGTCGATCGCTCGACGTCGCCGCGCTGACCGCGACCTATGAGTCGGCCGCGGCGCTGCTCGACCGCCTGTTGCTCCGTTTCGTCGACGCCTTCCAGAGAGGAGACTGATGGCCGCCATCCTGTCGGGCCTGAGCGCTCTCGTCGCGCTCGTCATGGGCATCGCGCTGCTCGATCAATGGCGAGAGCGCCGACGGCCCTACCAGCTCGCGTGGGCGATCGGCTCGTTGCTGTTCGCGATCGCCGCCGCCGCCGAGGCGATCGGGGCCGCCTCCGGCTGGAGTCCCGAGCTCTTCAAGGCGTGGTACCTCGCCGGCGCCGTCCTGAATGCCGCGTGGCTCGGGCTGGGAACCGCGTTCCTGCTCGGGCGCACACGGTTTGGCTACGCCTACGCGGTCCTGCTCGCGCTCGGCGGCATCTTCACGGTGCTGAGCCAGGTGAAGAACCACTACGACGGCGTCGGGTCGTTGCCGATCCTGTACCTGATCTTCGCGCTCGTTCTCGCGATCGCCGTCGGGGTCGAGACGTACTTCCAGAACAGCCAGTGGCCGCGGATCGCCGCGGCCGGTGTGTCGGCGATCACGGTCCTCGGCACGATCTTCGTCGTCGGCGCGGCGCTGCCGGCCGGGCCGCTGGCCCTCGACGTCCACGGCATCCCGGTCCTCGACCCGCTGCCGGGAGGCCTCCGCCTCCTCACGCCGCTCATGAACGTGCCCGGCGGCCTCGCGCTCATCCTCGGGGCGCTGTTCTCGGCCTACGTGTTCATGCCGAAGAAGCGCGTCCTCGACTACTCCCTCGATCCCGCCCAGCCCGGCGACCACATCCTCTTCAACCTCCTCATCGCGCCGGTGGCGATCGTCGTGAACTTCGTCGCCTCACTGCCCGGTGCCCTCTCCGCGCTCGTCCGCGGGCGGCTCCACAGTCGGGTCCCGGCGACCCTGCTCATCGCGATCGGGGCCCTGTTCGTGACCGGCACCGACTTCGGGGTGAAGGGCGGCGAGACGACGGTCTTCGAGCTGAGCAAGCTTGTGTCGATCGGCCTCATCTTCGCCGGCTTCCTCGTCTCGATCGAGGCGTTCCGGGAGATCCGGATCCCGTTCACGAGCATCCGGCTCGCGGTGGGGCGCCACGAGCGGGATGAGGCCGCGAACGCCGCGGCTGCCACGACGGCGAGCGACCCCGCCTGATCCCGGGGGCCGCACGGCCCGTCGCTACCATTGGCGGGATGATCTCGAAGCCCGCAGATCTCGCTCCTCGCGCCGATCCGGGCGGTGTCCTGATCATGGTCGTCGCGGCGAGCCTGTTCGCGACGCTCGGGCCGTTGTCGCGGACCGCCTACGGCCTCGGTCTCGAGCCGTTCGCGTTCGTCGCCTGGCGCGCCGCGATCGGTGGGATCGGCCTCGGCGCGGCTGTCATCCTCGTTCGGAGCCGGCGCCAGTCAATGCTGCCGTGGAGCCGGATGTCGGGCGCGACCCGGCAGTCGCTCGGGCTGGCGATCCTGCTCGGCGCCGCCCTGAACCTGTTCATCTTCTTCGCGTTCGACCGGACGACGATCGCGCTCGCCCTGCTCGCGCTCTACACGTACCCGGCGATGGTCGCGGCCGCGAGCGTGGCGCTCGGTCGGGAGCGTCTCGACACCCCGCGGGCTCTCGCCCTCGTCCTGGCGCTCGCGGGCATGGTCGCCGTGGTGCTCGGCGGGCTCGGCGCGGAGTCGGCGCTCCGCATCGACCCGCTCGGGATCGCTGCGGCGCTCGCCGCGGCCGGCTGCCAGGCGGCATTCGTGCTCACGAGCCGCGGCTACGCCAGCGTGCCGAGCGACCAGGCGATGGCCTCGATCCTCGCCGGCACCGGGGTCGTCGCCGCGGTGGTGACGATCGCGAGCGGCGGGCCGGCGGCGTTGCTCCAGCCGCTCGGGAACGGGCAGCTCCTGGCGCTGCTGCTCGTCGTCGGGATCTTTGCCGCGGCGCTCCCGTCGTTCATCTTCCTGACCGGCATGCGGCGCCTCGGCGGCATCCGCACGGGCATCGTCATGCTCGCCGAGCCCGTCGTCGCGGTCACCCTCGCGGCGATCTTCCTGAGCGAGCCGGTCGCGCCGCTCCAGGCGGTCGGCGGCGTGACGATCCTCGTCGCGGCGATCCTCGTCCAGCGAGACTCGCCGTCGGAGGCCGTCGTCGCCGTCGCGCCGGTGCCGGGCGGGCCGTAGCGATGACCGCGGGCTGGGAGGTCGCCGGTCCGGCCGACGGCCCGGCGATCGTCTTCGTCCACGGGGCCGTCATGACGCGGGCCCAGTGGCGCCTCCAGGTCGATCACTTCGCAGGGGCGGGCTATCGCTGCGTGTCCGTCGACTTGCCGGGTCACGGGACGCTCGCGGATCGGGCGTTCACGCTTGACGACGCCGTCGCGCATGTCATCCATGCCATCGACACCGAGGCGGGCGGGCGGGCGATCCTCGTCGGGCTGTCGCTCGGCGGCTACGTCTCGATGACGGTCGCGGGCCTCCATCCGGAGCGGGTCCGGGCCCTCGTGCTGGCCGGCTCGACGCGCGAACCGAGCGGGCCGACCCGGGTCGCGTTCTGGTTCATCGGGTGGGGGCTCAGCGTGGCCCCCGAGCCGGTCCTGCGGGCGTACATCGCCTGGCTGTACCGCGCGCGCTACGGCCGCGACGTCGCCGAGGCGATCCTCGCCAACGGCTACTTCGCGAAGGGCGGCGGGGCCGCGATCCGGACGTTGTCGAGCAGCCGATTCAGGGAGCGGCTCGCGGCCTATGGCGGCCCGGTCCTCGTGATCAACGGCGACCTCGACCTCGTCTTCCGGCTCGGTGAGCGGCGATTCATCGAGGGCCTCGACGGGATCACGAGCCGTCGGATCCGCTCGGCGGCGCACCTCTCGAACGTCGATCGTCCGGAGGAGTTCTCGAAGGCGGTCGAGGGCTTCATCGAGGCGCTCGCGCCCTGAGGGACGGGCGGGAGCGACCGGAGCCGGTGGTATCCTCGATCCCAACCCCGACCCCCACGTGAGGTTCGATGCGCGTCCGAAAAGCGGTCTTCCCGGCGGCGGGCTGGGGAACGCGGTTCCTCCCGGCCACGAAAGCCCAGCCGAAGGAGATGCTGCCGCTCGTCGACAAGCCGATCATCCAGTACGCGGTCGAGGAAGCGGTCGCCGCCGGCATCGAGCAGGTCATCATCGTCACGTCCAGCCAGAAGCGGGCGATCGAGGACCATTTCGACCTCTCGTTCGAGCTCGAGCATCTGCTCGAGGAGAAGGGCGAGATCGAGAAGCTTCGCCAGGTCCGGCACATCAGCGACCTCGCCCAGATCGCGTACGTCCGCCAGAAGGAGCAGCTCGGCCTCGGCCACGCGATCCTCATGGCCAAGGACCTCATCGGCCACGAGCCCTTCGCGGTGCTCCTGCCCGATGACGTCGTGATCGCCGACCGGCCCTGCATCGGTCAGCTGGTCCACGCCTACGAGCAGACCCACTCGACGACGGTCGCCGTCATGACGGTCCCGGCCGAGGAGGTCTCCCGCTACGGGATCGTCGCTGCCGAGGCGGCCGAGAGCGAGCTCGACGCGGGGCGTCTCAGACGGATGACCCGGATCGTCGAAAAGCCGGCGCAGAAGGACGCGCCCTCGAGCCTCGCCGTCATCGGTCGCTACATCCTGACCCCGAAGATCTTCGACAAGCTCGAGCAGACCCAGCGCGGCGCCGGCGGCGAGATCCAGCTGACCGACGCGATCGAAGCGCTCATGGAGGAGCAGTCGGTGTACGCCTACGAGTTCGATGGGACGCGCTACGACTGCGGGACGACGATGGGCTGGCTGCAGGCGACGGTCGACATCGCCCTCCAGCGGCCCGAGCTCGCCGCCGAGTTCCAGGCCCACCTCCGCTCGATCGATGCCCGTGGCTGACATCGGCAGCGTGCTCGGCGGGCGATATCGCCTGCTCGAGCTGCTCGGCCAGGGCGGCATGGCGACGATCTATCGGGCGCGTGACAGCCAGCTCGAACGTGACGTCGCCGTGAAGGTCCTCCGGCCGGAATACGGCACGGACCCCGACTTCCTCGAGCGATTCCGCTACGAGGCCCAGGCCGCGGCGTCGCTCAGCCATCCCGGGATCGTGTCGGTGTACGACTACGGGACCGACCCGGTCGGGCCGTTCATCGTCATGGAGCTCGTCGACGGGGAGGACCTCGCCTCGCTGCTCCGGCGGCGCTCCGGCCCGCTGTCGCCGCTCCTCGCCGCGCGCGTCACCGCCGAGGCCGCCCGTGCGCTGGCCTCCGCCCATCAGCGCGGCTTCGTCCATCGAGACGTGAAGCCCGGCAACATCCTCGTGGCCTCCGACAACCGCATCAAGGTCGCCGACTTCGGGATCGCCCGGGCGATTGCCGAGTCGGCCCTGACGGTGCCCGGCACGACGCTCGGGTCGGTCCATTACTTCAGCCCGGAGCAGGCGCGCGGCGAGGTCGCGACGCCGGCGTCGGACATCTTCAGCCTCGGGATCGTCCTGTACGAGCTCCTCACCGGCAAGCGCCCGTACGCCGGCGACAGCGCCGCGGCGATCGCCACGGCCCGCCTGGTCGGCCCGGCCCCGAGTCCGCTCGCCGCGAACCCGGCCGTCCCGCAGACGTTGGACTCGATCGACCGGCGAGCGCTGGCCCTCGATCCAGCGGACCGGTTCGAATCGGCCGGCGCGATGGCCGAGGCGCTCGAGCGCTACGTCACCGATGCCCGGGCCGCCGCCGCTTCGACGGCTGCGACGGCGGCCGGGGCGGGCGCCGTGGGCGCGGCTGCGGTCGGCGCCGCCGGGGTGGCCGCGGGAGTCGCCGCGGGCGTTGCCAGACCGAACCCGGGCGCCCGCGTGCCGTACGCCAGCGACGCCTACGCGGGCGCTCCCGCCGACGACCGAGCCGCCAGACGCCGCGCCGTCGCGGCCGACGACGACGAGGACGAAGAGGAGCCAAGCCGCTGGAGCGGACCTTGGCTCTGGGTCTCGGCCTTGCTCGCGATCGGCGTCCTGGCCCTCGCCGGATTCCTGGTCTTCAAGCTCCTCTCGTCGCCCTCGACCCCACCTGCGGCCCAGGTCGCCGTCCCGAATCTGGTCGGGATGACGTTTGCCCAGGCGCAGGCCCAGGCGCAGACGCTCGGCCTCACGGTCGTCCAGTCGGCGTTCGAAGCCTCGGATCAGCCGATCGGCACGATCACGGTGCAGGACCCGATCGCCGGCGCGAACGTCGACCGGGGCACGACCATCAACGTGACGATCGCGACGGGCGCCGCGACGACCGTGGTGCCGGCCCTCATCGGCCAGACGGAATCGCAGGCGCTCAACCTCATCGCCTCGGCTGGGCTGCAGATCGGCGTTCGGACCGACGCGTTCGATCCCGACATCCCGCTCGGGGCGATCGTCAGCCAGAACCCCGGCGCTGGCGCCGTCGTCGCGAAGTCGACGCCGGTCGACTACGTCGTCTCGAAGGGCCCCGAGCCGTCGCAGACCCTGGCGCCGACGCCAACACCTCCGCCAACACCTCCGCCGACACCAACGCCGGCTCCGACACCCCCGCCGACACCCACGCCCGCTCCGACCGCGCCTCCCACGGACACGCCACCGCCCGCCACGGCTGCGCCGGTTCCGACCTGAGCTCGGTCAGGCCTCGCCGTCGCCGAAGAGCGTGACGCGGCGGGTCCAGTCGCCCTCGACCGATGGCGGCGGGAGAGCGGCCGGCCGATCGTCGGCCGGGGTCCAGCAGCCCCTGAGCTCCTTGCCCGTCAGCGGCAGACGGCGAGCGTCCAGGCCGCAGTAGCCGACGGTGGCCGCGAGCGACGGCCGGAAGTGGCGACACGTCGAACAGGTGGTCGATGATCGCCGGCAGACCCAGCATCGCGCCGTCTCTGCCTGCGGTGTGCCGCAGTTCGGGCACCGCCACATGGGCATGGCCCGATGGTAGCTGCGCGCGCCTCGCGCGTCACGGCGAATTTCGAGGGTTCAGGCGACGAACGTCAGCGCGACTCGGTCGGTCGTCTGGCCGAAGACGGGATGGGTCACGAGCACCGTCGCCGCGCCGGCCCCGACCGCGATCTTCCCGACGAGCGGCGTCGTGAACGAGGCCCGGCCGTCCGTGCCGGTGACCTTCGAGCCGGAGATCGGTCCGAGCCCCGGGATCTGGATCGTGAAGAACGCGCTGGCGCCGGCCAGCGGCGCCCCGGTCGGATCGGTGACGGTCACGGTCAGCTGCAGCGAGCTCGGATGATGGGAGACCGAGATCCGATAGAGCGAGGCGGTCAGGTTTGCCGTCATCTGGCCGGAGCCCTGGACGTAGGACAGGTCGACCGCGCTGGTATTGCCGGCGAGGTCGGTCGCGTCGAGGTGGATCGCGTTCGTGCCCGGTGCGAGCGACAGGATGAGCGAGAACTTGCCGTCCACGCCGGAGTTCGTGTTCACCGACGTGCCGTTCGCGGCGTTCAGGCCGATGATCGTCGCCTTCGGCTCGGTCGCGCCGACGATCGTCACGACCGGATCGTTCACGGTCGAGCCGTTCTTCGGCGACTTCACGGTGATCTTCGGCGCGTCCTGATCGAGGAAGATCGTGACGACCGGCGAGGCCTCCGATTCGACCCCCGACTTGATGATCGTGGCCGTGAAGTCGTTGCGGCCCTTCGTGAGGTCGACGGGCACATTCACGGTGATCGAGCTCCCGATCGCGACGTCGTCGATCGGGGCGGGCGTCAGGCCCGACAGGGCGACATAGACCCGGACCTTCGCGTCGGTCGCCCCGAGGGCATCGGATGGGACCGTCACGCGCAGGTCGACCTGGGCCTGGCTCGTGTAGGCCGACTCCGGCTGGCCGATGATCGGCGAGTTCGTGGCGACGATGACCGAGGGGCTCGGGATGGCCGTCGCCGTGAGCTTGCCGAGGGCATTCCCGAACCCGGACCCGAGCGTCGCGACGAGGGGTCCGATGCCGCCGGTCGCGGTCAGGAAGACGGCCCCGCCGAGGGCGACGACCGAGAGGGCGAGGAGCAGGCGGGTCGGTAGCGGCAGGCGCGACCGGCGGGCGTCGATCCCCCGGTGCTGGCGGACACGCTGCACATCCGGCCGCGTGGCGCGAACCGGCTTCGACGGGCGGCCCGTGCTCGGGGGTCGGGGTCGAACGTGCGACGTTCGGCCGCGGGGGCTCGTCATCCGGGCCTATGGTCGCACGTCGCGCGCGCCGGGCCGGAAGCGCCCGAGGTGTAATCTGCGGCGCAATGCATGGCGGCGACGCGAAGTTCGGTCGGGCGACCCGCGTGGCCGGGCGGCCGCCGTTCGGGCTGGGCCCGATCGCTCGCGTCAGCACGGTGTACCGGACGGGGGAGCCAGAGCCGGTGGAGGCGCCGAGCCGACTGGGGCCGTCGGTCGGCGCCGGCTACGGAACGACCTACGCGCAACGCGGCTACGGCCAGCGGCCCGACATGGCGAAGACGCGGGCCTTCGGCCTGCCGAACCTCCGTCGGAATGTCTGCCCCCACTTCTACGTGACCGGCGCCCGCGGCGCGCTGCCGATCCATGCGCCGCACCTGCTCAAGGGCCTCGTCCGCCAGGACAGCGCCGTGTCGCGCTGCCAGCTGCGGGGCGGCGTCCACCTGGAGCAGAGCTACGTGAACGATGTCTGTCTCTCCCCCCGGTTCAACCAGTGCGTCTTCTACGAGGAAGACCTGTCGCAGCGTTGACGCGCGACGACCGGTCCGGCGTGACGCGGGACGACGTCGGGCGCGAGTACCACAGGGCGGTTCGGGCGCTCGGCGAGCGGGGCCGATTTGGCATCCAGCTCGGGCTCGGGCGGACACGGGCGCTCCTCGCGGCCCTTGGCAATCCAGAGCGGACGTTTCGCGGCGCGCTGATCGCCGGCACGAACGGCAAGGGCAGCGTGCTCGCGCTCACGTCGAGCGCGCTGCGGGCCGCGGGGCTGCGCGTCGGCGAGACGCCGAAGCCGCATCTCGTGTCGTATCGCGAGCGGCTCCAGGTCGATGGCCGGCCGATCGACCCAGCGACGTTCACCCGGCTCGTCGGAGAGGTGCTCCGCGCTGCGGATCGCGTGCCGGCTCGGCTCGGGCCGCCGACCGAGTTCGAGCTCCTGACCGCCGCGATCTTCCGCTGGTTCGCCGAGCTGGATCTCGACGTGGCGATCGTCGAGGTTGGCCTCGGCGGGCGGCTCGACGCGACGCACGCCTGGGACGGCGGCGTCGCCGTCGTGACGAACGTGGCCCTGGACCACATGGACCGGCTGGGCTCCACGATCCCGGCGATCGCCCGCGAGAAGGCCGCGATCATCGAGCGAGGCGACCTGGCGGTGACCGGCGCGACCGGGGACGCGCTGGCGGTCGTGCGGCGACGGGCGCGGCGCCTGGCGGTGCCTCTGACGGAGGTCCCGCCGGCGCCGTTGCTCGGCTGGGATCGCGACGGGATCGAGGTCGAGCTGCCGCGGCTCGGACGGACGCGGGTCGGGCTGCGCGGCCGGCACCAGGCCGCAAACGTGGCCGTCGCCGACGCGACGCTCGATGCCCTGGAGACGGCCGGGATCGCGAGGGTCCCAGCGGACGCCAGGCGGCGCGGCTACGCGGAGGCCCGCTGGCCGGGCCGGCTCGAGCTGCGTCCGGTCCACGGCCGCGACGTCCTCCTCGACGGCGCGCATAACCCCGCCGGAGCGGCGACGCTCGCCGAGGCCCTCGACGACCTCCGCCCGTTCCTGTCCGGTGGCGCTGGCCGGCCCCAGCCGGCACTCACCCTCGTGATGGGTGCGATGGCCGATAAGGACGTGGACGGGATCGTGGCCGCCCTCGCGGGAGCGGCCGCGCTCGGGGGCGCCCGCGTGATCGCGACGCACGTCGACCTGCCGCGGGCACTCGCGGCGGCGGCGCTCGCGGATCGCTGGCGTACCCTCGTGCCGGGTACCGCCGTCGAGGTCGTCGACGACGTCGGCGCGGCGCTTGATCGAGCCCTCGGGACCGGCTCCGGCCCGATCGTCGTCGCCGGCTCGCTCTACCTCGTCGGCGAGGCGCGCCGGCGCTGGCTACCCGATCCGTTGCTCACCGATCCGGAGGATGCGCCCGCGTGACGGCTCCAGGGACACTCGATCGAACCGGCGAAACGACGATCGGACCGCGCACGTTCGCCTGGGGCACGCGCACGTTCGTCATGGGGATCCTGAACGTCACGCCGGACTCGTTCTCCGGCGACGGCCTCGTCGCGGGCGACCGCGCCGCGACGGCGGCGGCCGCCGTCGCCCAGGCGCGAGCCATGGCCGACGACGGCGCCGACATCCTCGACATCGGCGGAGAGTCGACGCGACCCGGTCACGAGCCCGTCGACGAGCCCGAGGAGCTGGCCCGAGTCGTCCCGGTCGTCGTCGCCGTCCGCGCCGCGCTCCCGGACATGCCGCTGTCGATCGACACGACGAAGCCGGCCGTGGCCGCAGCAGCGATCGACGCCGGAGCGAACCTCGTGAACGACGTCTGGGGTGTCGCTCCCGACGACTCCCTTGCGCGCCTCGCCGCGACGCGCGGCGTGCCGATCGTCCTGATGCACAACCGGGCCGAGGCCCGCTACGACGACCTGATCCCGGAGATCGTCGCGGACCTCGAGGCAGCGATGGAGCGAACGCTCGCCGCGGGCGTGCCACGGACCGAGATCCTCATCGACCCCGGCTTCGGGTTCGGCAAGACCGCGGACCACAATCTCGAGCTGCTGGCGAACCTCGCCGCGCTCGCGGTGCTCGGGCGGCCGATCCTGCTCGGCACGTCCCGGAAGTCGACCCTCGGCCGGGTCCTTGACCTGCCCGCCGCCGAACGCGTCGAGGCGACGCTCGCGACGACCGTCATCGGGATCGCGGCCGGCGTCGACATCGTTCGCGTCCACGACGTCCGGGCCAACGTCCGGGCCGCCCGGATGGCCGACGCCGTCCTGCGCGAGCCACGGAGGTCGCTGGCATGAGCGATCGGATCGTGCTTTCGAACATGGTCTTCCTGGCCCGTCACGGGGTGGCCGCGCGGGAGAAGGTCGAGGCCCAGCGCTTCGAGATCGACGTCGAGCTCGGGCTCGACCTCCAGCCCGCCGCGGTCGAGGACGATCTCGAGCGGACCGTCGACTACGGGCCGGTCTACGAGACGGTCCGCCAGATCGTCGAGTCGACGACGTACAACCTCATCGAGGCCCTGGCCGAGGCGATCTGCCACGAGCTCCTCAGCGAGTACGCAAGGGTGCGCGAGGTCACGGTGCGGGTCCGGAAGCCGGAGGTCAGGCTCGGCGGGCCGCTCGACCACGCCGGCGTGGAGATCAGCCGCCAGCGCTCCGGCTGAGCTCAGAGCCCCGACGGTCGCGTCCCGAGCGTGACCGCGATCGTCGTCGTCGTCGAACCGCGGAGGACCTCGAGGTGGATCGTCTGGCCGGGCGCGTAGCCGGACAGGACCATGTCGAGCGGGTGCTCGGTGTCGATCGTCTGGCCGTCGATCGAGACGATGATGTCGCCCGACTGGATCCCGGCCTTCTCGGCGGGGCTGCCGGGCGTGATCGCGGGCAACGTCGCCCCCGAGGCATCCGTGCCGGGCCCGACGAGCGCGCCCTGGTCCACGGTGAGGTGCTTTTCGGCCTTGATCTGGACGTCGATCGCTTCGTAACGGATGCCGATGTACGGGCGGGTCAGCTCCTCGCCGGCGAGGGCCTGGCTCATGATCGGCTTGGCGATGTCGACCGGGATCGCGAAGCCGATGCCGTTCGAGCCCTGCGCGACCGCCGTGTTGATGCCGATGACGTTCCCGGCCGCATCGAGGAGCGGGCCGCCGCTGTTCCCCGGGTTGATCGCCGCGTCCGTCTGGATGAGGTTGTTCAGGCGAACTCCGGCCTCGACGGTGACGGACCGGCCCGTCGCCGACACGATTCCGCTGGTCACGCTGTTCGTGTAGGTCCCGAGGGGACTCCCGATCGCGACCGCGAGCTGGCCCACCTTGAGGTCGCTCGATGAGCCGAGCGACGCCGTCGGCAGGCCGGTCGCGTCGATCCGGACGATCGCCAGGTCGGTGAGGGTGTCGATCCCGTAGACGCGGCCGGCGTACTGGGTTCCATCCTTCAGCTCGACGGTGAGCGTCGACGCGGTCTGGCCGGTCGAGGTCCGGACGACGTGGCGGTTCGTGAGGATCCAGCCGCCCTGGTCGAAGATGATCCCGGAGCCGACGCCGGACTCGGGGATCGTTCCACCGAGCGGATCGGTCGCATTGCCGCTCGCCGTGATCCGGACGACGGCCGGGCTGACCTTCGTCGCGACGTCGATGACGGCCGAGGATTCGTCGATGTTCAGCGGCTGGTTGGTGCTCGTTGCGCCGCCGACGGGCGCAGGCAGGACGCGCGGGTTCAGCGCGCCGGTCGCGTCGAGGAGGGCGACCGTCCCGCCCGAGGCGAGGACCGCCGAGAGGACCGCTGCCGTGACCAGCGTCCGGAGACTGCCCGGCCGCGCCGCCGCGGCATTCGCGGGGACCGAGGGCGCGGCCGGTGCCTCGGACTCGAGCACGGGTTCGGGCTCGGGCGGAGCGGGTGTGTAGGTCGGGAGGACGTCCGTGGCGTCCGGGGGTTCGGTGGCGCTCGCGACGTCGATGCTCGGATCGGGCGTGGGTTCGGTCATGACCGTTCCTACGGTGCGGGCGACGGGTTCAGGTTTGATGAGACCGACGATGAAGTTTCCGCCACGCGCCCCGGATCGCCGCCAGGCTCACGCGGCTGCCGCGGCAGCGTCACCGTGAAGGTCGAGCCGCCACCGAGGCGGGAGTCGACGGCCACCGTGCCGCCATGCATCTCGACGATGCTCCGGACGATCGCGAGCCCGAGGCCGCTGCCGCTGCCGCGAGCCTCGCTCGCCCGCGAGCCCCGGAAGAACCGATCGAAGATCTTCGGGAGATCCTCGGGCTCGATCCCGACGCCGTTGTCGACGACCTCGATGACCGCGCCGCCTTCCCGGGTGCCGCGAACCGCGACTTCGACCATCCCGCCGCGCGGCGTGAACTTCAGGGCGTTGCCGACGAGGTTCGTGACGACCTGCCCGATCCGCACCGGATCGTGGCGGACGCGGATCGCCTCGCGCGGGAGATCCAGCGCGAGGGCCACGCCCCGCCGGCGCGCGGACGGCGTGGCCTGCTCGACGGCCTGCTCGACGGCCGAACGGACATCGTCCGGCCGGAGGTCGAGGAGGACGAGGCCGGAATCGAGCTTCGAGAGCTCGAGCAGGTTCTGGGCCAGCCAGTCGAGCCGCTCCAGCTGAGCCCGGCTCGCCTCGAGGAACTCCGAGCGGGTGGTGGGGTCGTTGGCAGCCCCCTCGACGAGGAGCTCGTTGAACGTCCGGAGGGCCGCGATCGGGGTGCGCAGCTCGTGCGAGACGTCGGCGAGGAACTCGCGGCCGCGGTCGCGGTCGCGCCGAATCTGGTCGACGCTCTCCTGGAGGCGCTCGGCCATCGCGTTGAACTGGAGCGCAAGCTCGGTCAGCTCGACCGCGCCGGAGCCGAGCGCGTCGGCCGGCACCCGTCGGGCGAGGTCGCCTTCGGCGAGGTCGCCGCTCGCCTCCGTGAGCCGCCGGATCGGGGTCGTGAAGCGCCTCGCCAGCGTCGCCGACACGACGACCGCGACCCCGAGCGCGCCGAGCCCGATGATCGCAATGAGGCCCGTCAGGTTCGCGATCGCGGTCGCCCGGAACGTGTAGGGGTTCGAGAGCGTGACCTCGATCGCGTACGGGACGAGCGGCGCGGTGACGTCGACGATGACCGGGTCGCTCGTGATGGGCTCACGCAGCTGGCCCGGCGCTGCGGCTTCCTGCTGCCGGGCGAGCAGGTCGCCGTTCGAGGCCGGCACGAACTGGCCGTCGACCCGGCGGCCCAGCCGGATCCGGACATCGGCCTGGGCGAGGCGGTCGGCGAGGATCCGCTGCTGGCTCGTTCTGGCGAGCTCGGTGACGACGCCGGGGTTCGCGACGTCGAGCGGGCTGACGATCGGACCGGCGGGGCTCGTGGCCTCGGCCACGAGGATGACGTACTGGGCGACGGCCCTCGTCCGGGCGGACAGGTCGTCGCGTTGCTGCTGGTCGAAGTAGGCCCCGAGCCGGTTGATGACGAGCACCGCGACGAGCGCGACCGTGATCGCGACGACCGCGACGAAGGCTCCGGTCAGGCGGCTCTGGAAGGTGTGCGGAACGAAGCGGTCAGCGCTCGGCAAAGGCGTAGCCGACTCCCCTGACCGTCTGGACGAATGCCGGGTTCGCGGGATCGTCCTCGAGCTTGTCCCGCAGGTGGCTCACGTGGACGTTGATCGTCTTCTCGTCCTGATCGAGGGCCTCGTAGTCGCGCAGGAGGTCGAGCAGCTCGGACCGGGTGTAGACGCGGCCCGGACGGCTCGCGAGGTGGCGCAGGATCTCGAACTCGGTCGGGGTCAGGCTGATCCGCCGCTGGCCGCGCTGGACCCGTCGTCGATCGAGGTCGATGACGAGATCGCCATGGCGGATCACGCGGCCACCGACCGCGTCGGCCAGGTCGCCGTAGGCCCGTCGAAGGAGTGCCCGGACCCGGCTGAGCAGCTCGCGCAGGCCGAAGGGCTTCGTCATGTAGTCGTCGGCGCCGAGCTCGAGGCCGATGACCTTGTCGACCTCCTCGTCGCGCGCGGTCAGCATCAGGACCGGCGCCTTGCCGCCGGCGGCCCGCATCCGCCGGAGCATCTCGAACCCGTCCATCGACGGCAGCCGAACGTCGAGGAGGACCAGGTCGGGCGCCTGCGTCGTCGCGATCTCGAGGCCCTCCTCGCCGGATCGGGCGACGGTGACCTCGTAGCCCTCCTGCTCGAGGGCGTACTGGATTCCACGCGCGACCGCGTGCTCGTCTTCGACGATGAGGATGGTGGCCGCCATCGGCCGATCCTACATCGGGTCCGGGCGGCGCCTCGTGGTAAGGTGTGCGCCGACCAAACGATCCGGAGGCCCACTTCCGCATGTCCAGCGCTCGCCCAACGCTCGCCGCGGCCCACCGCGAGGTGACCGGCAAGAAGGTCGCCTACCTGCGCCGCGACGGCCGCCTGCCTGCCGTCGTCTACGGCCGCGGCCTCGAGTCGACCAACGTCTCGGTCGATACCCACGAGCTCGAGACGCTCCGGCGGCACGCGGGCCCGAACACGCTGATCGACCTGTCGGTCGACGGCGAGAAGCCGGCCCCGGTCCTCATCAGCGGCGTCCAGCTCCACCGGGTCACGCGGCGGCCCCTCCACGCCGATCTCTTCCTCGTCCGGATGACCGAGGAGCTGACGGTCGACGTCCCGCTCGTCGCCGAAGGCGAGTCCGAGGCGATCGAGACGCTCGGCGGCACGCTCCTCCACGTCACGGAGCACGTCCGCGTCCGGGCCCTGCCGGATCACCTCCCGCAGTCGATCCACTACTCGGTCGCGTCGCTGCTCACCTTCGACGACCTCATCCACGTCAGCGACCTCGTCGTCCCGGCGGACGCGACCCTGCTCACCGATCCCGGTGAGATCGTCGCGAAGGTCCTCCCGCCGCGCGTCGAGGAGGTCGAGGAGGTCGCTCCGGCCGCCGAGGGCGAGGCCGCCGAGGGCGAGGCTGGCGCCGAGCCGGCCGAAGGCGCCGCCGAGGGCGACTCCGCCGAGGGCTAGCGCTCGATCGGACGCCCTATCGGGCCTGGCCCGAGACGTACACCGTCGGCAGGCGCATCGTGAGATCCGCCTCCGACAGCGCCTGCAGGCCGCTGAGCAGCTTCGCCTCGATCTCGGCCCGCTCATCTCCGGCCAGGTCGCTGAAGAGGCTCTCCTCGTCGAACTCGGCGACGAACGCGAGGTAGGCCTCCGGCGTCCAGCGATGGACGAGCTCGCCGGCCGTCGCGCGAACCGCCCCGAACCCCGCCCGACGGGTCGCATCCGCGGCGGCTCCGGTCGACGCCAGGTCGCCCGAGCGCTGCTCGACCTCCGGCGGGTCGAAGCCAAACTCGTCCAACACGTCATCCACGACCCGGTCCGCGCCGAAGCGGTCGCCGCCGACGAGCCACGTGACCCAGGCGATCCGCCCACCTGGCCGCAGGACGCGGCGGGCCTCGCGCAGCGCGGCCTTCCGGCTCGGCACGAGCTGGAGGACGAACGACGAGACCACGAGGTCGAACGTGCCGTCCTCGAACGGCAGGCGATCGGCCGGGGCCGCCGACGTGGCCAGCCGGGCTGCATCGGCGGCGGAGAGTCGGCGTACCTCGCGCTCGGCGATCTCGAGCATCGCTGACGAGATGTCGAGCGCGGTGACCCTGGCGTCGGGCCAGTGGCGAATCGCGGCGATCGACAACGCGCCGGTGCCCGCTCCGATATCGAGGATGTCCCGCGGTGCGATGGGCGCCGTCCCATTCGCGGGACCGGCATGCTCGAGGACGGCCTCGGCCGCGGGTCGGATCACCGGGCCCCAGTGTCGGGCATACCCCTCGGCGAGCCGGTCGTAGCGCGGTGAGGGCTCCGGCTCTGGCACGCCGGGATGGTAGTCGGGCCCGGGCGTCGTCGGCCAGCGGCGACGGGGCCGCTCAACCGAGGTCGACGACCTCGGAGACCCGGGCCCCCTCGATCGCGAGGTCCGCGACGAGACGCTCCACGACGGCCCGATCCGACGCCTCGATCCGGACGTAGCAGACCTCGTCACGCAGGGCGAGCGTCGAGCCACCGTAGCGGATGGCCCGGGCGTCGCTCCCCGCGACGGCCCGACGAATGGACCGCACGAGCCGAGTCCCGCCGGCCCGGTCGAGACCGGGCCGGTAGAGCTCCAGCACGAACGCGGTCATCGTCACCCGAGGACCGCGACGATGGCGTCCACGATGAGCTCGGGCTGGTCGCGCGGGATCTCGTGACCGCTCTTGGTCGCGATGACCTGCCGGCCGCCGGGGATCAGCTTCACGAGGTCCGCCTGGAGGTCCGCGCTGAGCTTGTCGAACACGGCCGCATCCCAGTCCGGCGGCCACACGCCCGGGTCGGTCTTGCCGGAGCTGATCACGATCAACGGAACGTTGGGAAGTGGACCGGCGGCCTGGGCTTCCTTGAAGCTCGCGAACGGATCGAACCCCTCGGGGTTGCCCATGGTCTCGGCCTTGTCGGCGGCGATCTGGGCAGGGGTGAGGTGGGCGTCGAAGACATCATTCTCGTCCGGGTGGTTCGAGGCGACGAGCACCAGGCCCTTGATGTCGCCCGGGTACGTCGCGGCGTACAGCTGGCTGATGAGGCCGCCCATCGAGAAGCCGACGAGGACGTACGGGCCGTCGATGTGCGCCGCCGCAAGCAGCGCGTGCAGGTCGGCGACGGCCATCGTTGCGTCCCGTGGCGTCGGGGCGGGATCGCTGGGCGCGATGTTGGCCCGGTCATAGGCACAGACACGCGTCTTCGAGCTGACGTCCGGGACGACGTTCTCCCAGGTGCGGTGGTCGCCGGTCATGCCGGCCTCGAGGATCACGGTCGGCGATCCCGTGCCCACGCAGTAGATGAACAGCGAGCGACCGCCGATGTCGACCGTGATCCCATTGGCGAGCGAGGCTGTCGCGGCAGGCGTCGCCGGTGCAGCGGTGGGGGACGCGGCAGCCGACGCGGAGCACGCGGCGAGCACGATGGTCGCGGTGGCGACGAGGAGCAGGCGGCGAGGCATCGAACGGCTCTCCCTGTCGGCGCCTGTGACATGCGCGCCGATCGTCTCCGAGCCTCCGCGACGCGCGGTGGATCGGAAACGGGGAAACACCGCGATCAGTCGGCTCGGATGTCTCGCCCTGACGTGCCATCGGACGCGGGTTCCGAGTCGGAAACGAGCCCGGCTTCGCCGGCGGCGATGCGGGCGCCGAGCTCGGCCCGGGACCGAATCCCGAGCTTCGCGTAGACGCGGGCGAGGACCCCGTCGACCGTCTTGGGACTCAGGAACGCGGCATCCGCCACCTCCCGATTCGTCCGTCCGGCAGCCGCCAGCCGCGCCACCTGCGCTTCCGTCGGCGTCAGCGTCGCCGGCGCCCGCGGGCGGAGCCCGACCCGACCGAGCTCGGTTCTCGCGCGCGCCGCCCAGCCGTCTGCGCCGGCCCGCTCGAATGTCGCGAGGGCGGCCCGCAGCGCCTCGTCGGCCAGGCGCTTCTCCCGGCGCCGGCGCCGGATCTGGCCGAGGAGCAGCTGGGTCCGACCGAGCTCGACCGGCATCATGAGGTTGGCGTGCGCCAGGAGTGCTTCCGCCAGCTGGTCCAGGGCCCCGTCCGAGTCTCCCGCGGCACCCGCGAGCATGGCCCGGGAGCGGGCAGTGACCACGGCCATCCACGGCGAGCGGAGGCCGCTGCCGGCGGTCTCGAAGCGATCCACGGCGAGGCGTGCCGCGTCGAGATCACCCGCCATGATCAGGGCCTCGATGGCGTCGCCCCGGTAGCGGTACATCGATGGATGACCGAGGCCGGCAACGGCAAAGGCCGCGGAGACCGCGTCGAAGTCCTCGAGCGCGGCGCGAAACTCGCCCGCGCGAAACGCGACGGACCCGCGCATGGCCCGGAGCCGATCGGCAATCTCGTCCGCTGGCTCCGCGCGTGTGCTGAGGTCGCTCGCGATCGCGGCACTCGCCCCGGCCAGGTCACCAACGTGCAGCGCGACCGCGGCCCGCGCGACCGCAACGAAGGCGATGGCGTGCGGCGTGCGGCCCGTCTGCTCCGCGAGCTCGGCCGCCGTGTCGGCGTGGGCACGGGCGGCCTCGACATCACCGAGCCAGCCCTCGAGCTCGGCCAGGTCCGCGTGCGCGATCACCCCAGATCGATCCCGGCCCAGCGCCTCGTCCCGTCGGAGCATGTCGGCCAGGGCGTCGCGGGCGCCCACGATGTCATCGAGCCGCTCGAGGATCAGCCACTCGCGTTCTCGGGCCAGTCCTCCGATGTCGGCCTCCTGCGGGCGCACGTCGGCTTCCGGCAGGCTCCTGACGAGCTGCAGGGCTGCGGCGAGCTCCTCGGGCGCGACGGGAATCCCACGCCGGAGCCGGATCTCGACATCGAACAGCGTCGAGTCTGCCCACAGCTCGCGAACGCTCGACGGGTCCGACCCCGCGAGCAGCGCGCGCGCGGCCGCGACATGCCCTGCCGCCGCGGGCAGGTTGCCATCGAGGGCGTACGCGCTGCGGAGGTGGAGTCGCGCCCCGAGGATGGGATCGTCGGCCGCATCGGGCAGCGCCGCGGCGCACATCGCGACCGCTTCCACCGGGCTCGCGGTCCAGGACAGCTGCCGCGCTCGGAGCAGCCTGACCGCTGCCCGGACCGGGCCTGGAGGCAGGCTCGCTTCGGCCTCGATCGCCAGGTCCACGCTTCGTCCGACGTCGCCGATCTCCCAGAGGACGCGCGATAGCGCGATCGTCCGTGCCGAAGCCGCCGCGACATCGTCCGAGGGGGTCAGGCGCCGAGCGTGCTCGAACAGGCGCGCGGCCACATCGGGCGCGCCGCGGGCCCCGGCGACGTGCGCCGCCTGGTCGACGCGGTCGGCAACGGCCGCGTCGGGGAGCGCCGAGGCGAGCGCCAGGTGCAGGGCGGATTCGACGGGATCCCGCAGGTGCTCCGCCAGCGCTCGATGGATCTCGTGGCGACGTGATTCGCCCGTCGTCGCATAGACGGCGGATGCGAACAACGGGTGTGCGAACAACAAGGTCGTGCCGTCGAGGCGCGCCAGGCCGGCGTCGGCGGCACGGCGCACCGCTTGTTCCAGCGCCTCCGGCCGCACGACCCGGCTCAGCCGCTCGATGTCCGGACGGCCGAGCGCCGCGGCGAACTCCAGGACGCTGCGCGTCTCGGCCTCGAGTCCCCCGAGCCGGTCGGCGACGAGCCGCCCGACGTCGCCCGGCAC
>Ga0068864_100001527_pt1 | contig 19051 bp, 19 predicted proteins | sample KBSSwiS72_FD_66586 | JGI IMG/M metagenome (GOLD analysis project Ga0068864, IMG submission 66586) | Switchgrass rhizosphere microbial communities from Kellogg Biological Station, Michigan, USA - KBS Switchgrass S7-2 | ecosystem: Host-associated > Plants > Roots > Rhizosphere > Soil ... | reverse complement strand
TCAACGTCAACCGCACCGACAGCGACGGCCAGCCGCTGACCTTCGCGACCCGGCTGCTCGGCGCCGGAACGCCGGGATCCGCCGGCACGCCGGTCAGCGGCGCCGTGCCTGGCTTCAACAACGCGAACCAGCCCTGGCTGTTGCTCGGCGACGGTACCCAGTACGACACCCGCCAGGACCATCTCAAGCTCAAGCTCGCCTACGACCTGACGCCGACCCTGCGCGCGAACTACGTCTTCGGCCTCTGGCACAACGAGTCGGCGGGCGATGCCGGCTCCTACCTGCGCGACGGCAATGGCGCGACGGTCTTCAGCGGCCCGATCAACATCGACGGCCGCAGCTACACGCTGACCGGCGGAGACTTCGTCGCGACCCGCGAGGACCTGACGCACCTGATGCACGGCCTGTCGATCAAGAGCCACACCGAGGGACGCTGGGACGGGGAGCTCGCCGCCAGCCGCTACGACTACCAGCGCGACGAGAAGCGGCAGAACGCCGCCGCCAACCCCCGGCCGGGCGCCGAGAGCGGCGGCGCCGGCACCCTGGCCGACGGCAGCGGCACCGGCTGGACGACCTTCGCCGCGAAGGGCATCTGGCGCCCGGAAGGGCCCGCCGGCGAGCACGTCGCCGAGTTCGGCGTGCAGCAGGACCGCTACGAGCTGCGCTATCGGACATCGAACATCGCCGGTAACTACCTGCAGGACGGGCCGGACAGCCTGGCGAGCGAGGTCCGCGGTAATGCCCGGCTGACCAGCTTCTGGGCCCAGGACCTCTGGCGCTTCGCCGCGGGCTGGAGCGCGGTGCTCGGCGGCCGAGCCGAGCGCTGGCAGGCGAGCAACGGCCTGACCGTGTTCTCCGCCAGCAATGCCCAGAGCTATCCCGACCGGCAGGAGAGCTTCTTCTCGCCCAAGGCCGCGCTCTCCTGGCAGTGGCGGCCCGAGACGGTGCTCAAGGTCTCGGTCGGCCGGGCGGTGCGCATGCCGACGGTGGCCGAGCTCTACGGCGCGACCTCGACCACCAACTCGCAGTTCATCAACGATCCGAACCTGCGACCCGAGCGCTCCTGGACCAGCGAGCTCAGCGCCGAGACCGAATTCGCCCGCCAGGCGCTGGCCCGCCTCACCCTGTTCGCCGAGCAGACCCAGGATGCGCTCTACTCGCAGACGATCTTCGACGACGCGGCCAACCGCAACGTCAGCCGGGTGCAGAACATCGAGCTCATCCGCACCCGCGGCATCGAGGCGGCGTTGAGTGGCAGCGACGTCGGGATGCGCGGCCTCGACCTGAACGCCAGCGTCACCTACACCCGCTCGTTCATCGAGAAGAACGACGGCTTCGTCACGACGCCCGGCGACACGATCGGCAAATGGCAGCCCAACATCCCGCGCTGGCGCGCCACCGCCACGGCGACCTGGCGCTTCGATCCCGACCTGTCGGCGAGCGTCGGCCTGCGCTACAGCGGCAAGCAATACCGCACCCTCGACAACAGCGACGTCAACGGCTTCACCTACATGGGCGTCAGCCCCTACTTCACCACCGACCTGCGGCTGCGCTGGCGGCCGGCCCGGCAGTGGACGGTGGCGCTCGGCATCGACAACCTCAACAACTACCGCTACTGGAACTTCCATCCCTATCCGCAGCGAAGCTACAGCGCCGAGCTGAAGTGGGACCTGTGACACTCTCACCCCGGAGCATCCGACCATGAATACTTTCCGTCTTCGCGCCTTCGCCCTCGTCGCCCTGGCGACGGCCTCGGCCGCCGCATCGGCGCACGTCAGCCTGCCCCCGGGCGGCGCCACCGCCGGCGACAGCTACGCGGCCGCCTTTCGCGTCGGCCACGCCTGCACCGGCGCGCGCAGCACCACCGGCATCACGGTCCGCATTCCCGAGGGCTTCAGCGTGCAGAAGGCCGAGCCCCGGCCGGGCTGGACGCTGGCGACCGCGCCGGACAGCGTCTCCTGGCGCGCCGATTCCGCCCAGGCCGCCCTGCCCGCCGCCGAGCGCGCCGAGTTCGTCGTCCGCGGCAAGCTCACCTCGAAGCCCGGCACGCTCTGGTTCAAGGTGCTGCAGACCTGCGATGTCGGCAACGCCGACTGGGCCGAGGTGGCCGCGGCCGCGACCGACAAGCCCGCCTTTCCTGCGGTGCGGCTCGACGTCCTCGCGCCGGGGGTGGCCGCGGTCGAGGTGCGCGACGCCTGGGTGCGCCTGGCGGTCAAGGGGCAGAGCGGCACCGGCGCCTTCATGACCCTGGCGGCGCCCTCGGGCGCGCGCCTGGTCGGCATCTCCACGCCGGTCGCGGGGCAAGCCGAGGTCCACGAGATGAAGATGGAGGGCGACGTCATGCGGATGCGCGCCGTCACCGGTGGGCTCGAGCTGCCGCCGCGACAGGCGGTGGAGCTCAAGCCCGGCGGCTACCACGTCATGCTGATGGACCTGAAGAAGGCGCTGGTCGTGGGCGAGACCGTGCCGCTGACGCTCGAGTTCGTCGATCCTGCCGGTCGCAAGGCGGTGGCGCGGGTGGACGTGCCGGTGCGCGCCGCCGCCGCGGGCGAGGGCGATGCGGCCTCGGCGCCGCATCGCCACTGAAGCCCGGCTCGCACCGGGCGGCGCGGTGCGGCCGCACTCGATAATGCCGCCATGTCGATCCAGACCGACGATTTCGCGGCGATGCCGCCGGGCGGAAGCCTCCGGGTCGTCGCCGCCCATCCGGCATCGCCCGGCGAGGAGGCGATCGAGCGGGCACTCCGGCCCAAGGGGCTCGCCGAGTACGTCGGCCAGGCCAAGGCGCGCGAGCAGCTCGAGATCTTCATCGGCGCGGCGCGGATGCGCGGCGAGGCGATGGACCACGTGCTGCTGTTCGGCCCGCCCGGGCTCGGCAAGACCACGCTCAGCCACATCATCGCCAACGAGCTTGGGGTCAACCTGCGCTCGACCTCGGGACCGGTGCTGGAAAAGCCCAAGGACCTGGCGGCGATCCTCACCAACCTCGAGAAGAACGACGTGCTCTTCATCGACGAGATCCATCGGCTCTCGCCGGTGGTCGAGGAGATCCTCTATCCGGCGCTCGAGGACTACCAGATCGACATCATGATCGGCGACGGGCCGGCGGCGCGCTCGATCAAGCTCGAGCTCCAGCCCTTCACCCTGATCGGCGCGACCACCCGCGCCGGCATGCTAACCAACCCGCTGCGCGACCGCTTCGGCATCGTCGCCCGGCTCGAGTTCTACAGCCCCGAGGAGCTGGCGAAGATCGTCCGCCGCTCGGCCGGCCTGCTCAAGGTCGAGCTCGACGACGAGGGCGGCTTCGAAATCGCCCGGCGCTCCCGCGGCACGCCGCGGGTGGCCAACCGGCTGCTCAGGCGGGTGCGCGACTATGCCGACGTCAAGGGCCAGGGCAAGATCACCCGGCCGCTCGCCGACCTGGCGCTGGCGATGCTCGACGTCGACCCGCACGGCCTCGATGTGATGGACCGAAAGCTCCTCGAGGCGGTGATCCACCGCTTCGACGGCGGACCGGTCGGCCTCGACAACGTGGCCGCCGCGATCGGCGAGGAGCGCGACACGATCGAGGACGTGATCGAGCCGTTCCTGATCCAGCAGGGCTTCCTGCAGCGCACGCCGCGCGGCCGGGTGGCGACGCTGGCCGCCTACCGGCACCTCGGGGTGGCGCCGCCGAAGAGCACCGGCGGGCTGTTCGCCGACGCCGGCTGAACGCCGGCCGGCCGGGTCAGATCAAGTCTTCGTGCAGCAGCCGGCCGTAGTGCACGGCCGACTTGGCATTGAAGCGCTTGGCCACCTCGGTCACCTGGGCGGTGTGCTTCTCGTCGGGGGCGTAGACCACGAGCCAGCCGCAGCCTTCGCCGGCCAGCGTCATGTAGCGGCGCATCAGCGTGATCTCGTAGCCGAAGCCGGCAGCGCCGCTGGCGTGGCGCATCATCTCGTCGAGGTTGGGAAAGAGCTCGGCGGAGGTGTAGGTGAGGATGTCCTGGTCGGTGAAGCCGGACTGCTTCAGGGCCGCCGCTGCGTCGGCGGCAATGCTGTCGTCGGCGAACGCGAGCATCGCGTGGCCGACCGGATTGAGCACGCCCAGCGACTCCTGGAACTCGCCTTTCGACATGCGCTTGCTCATGACTTTTCTTCCTTCGAAACCGCGTGCTCCGCAGTGTAGTTCGCCCTCCGCTGCTGCCAGGCGAGCAGCTCGCCGACGAAGCCGCGCCGGAAGGCGACGACGCACACCACGAAGATCACGCCGATGATGACCGTGACCCACTCGCCCACCTGGTCGGCCAGCATGTTCTGCAAGCCGATGATCGTGAACGCGCCGAGCACCGGGCCGGCGAAGGTTCCCATGCCGCCGAGCAGGGTCATCAGCACCACCTCACCGGAGAGCGACCAGTGCGCGTCGGAGAGGGTGGCGAAGCCGAGCACCAGCGTCTTCAGCGAGCCGCCGAGCCCGGCCAGCGCGGTCGAGAGCACGAAGGCGAGCAGCTTGTAGCGGTCGACGTCGTAGCCGAGCGAGATCGCGCGCGGCTCGTTCTCGCGGATCGCCTTCAGCACCTGCCCGTAGGGCGAATGGACGATCCGGCGGACGAACAGGAACACGGCGACGAAGACCGCCAGGACGACGAAGTACATCACCACGTCGTCGGGTACCGGGAGCACGCCGAACAGCTTGCCCTGGGGCTGGCTGACGAGCGAGATCGTCCCCAGCAACTTGCCGCGCGGCACGCCCTGCAGACCGTCCTCGCCGCCGGTGAACGGCGCCTGCAGGAAGACGAAGTACACCATCTGGGCCAGCGCCAGCGTCGTCATCGCGAAGTAGATGCCCTGGCGACGGATGGCGATCAGGCCGACCACCAGCCCAACCGCGGCGGCGATCACGACGCCGGCGAGCACGCCGAGCTCCGGCGGCAGCCCGGCCGAGCGCACCAGCCAGCCGGTGGCGTAGGCGGCGGTGGCGAAGTAGGCGGCGTGGCCGAAGGAGAGGAGCCCGGTGTAGCCGAGCAGCAGGTTGAAGGCGCAGGCGAAGATCGCGTAGCAGAGCGCGGTCATCACGAACACCGGATACAGGCCGATGAAGGGCGCGGCGACGAGCAGCGCCAGGCCGGCGACGAGGCCGAGCCTGGCGAGCTTGGACGTCTGGATGTCGGCGGCCATCACGCTTCCTTGCCGAACAGCCCGGCCGGCCGGACCATGAGCACGATCGCCATGATCACGAACACCACGATGCTCGAGGCTTCGGGATAGAAGACCTTGGTCAGGCCCTCGATCAGGCCGAGGCCGATGCCGGTGAGGATCGAGCCGAGGATGGAGCCCATGCCGCCGATCACGACCACGGCGAAGACGATGATGATGAGGTTCGAGCCCATCAGCGGGTTGACCTGGATCACCGGTGCGGCGAGCACGCCGGCAAGGGCGGCGAGGCCGGCTCCGGCGGCATAGGTCAGCATCACCATCAGCGGCACGTTGATGCCGAAGGCCTGCACCAGGTTCGGGTTCTCGGTGCCGGCGCGAAGCGTGGCCCCGAGCCGGGTGCGCTCGATCGTGAACCAGGTGCCGAGGCAGACCACGAGCGAGGCGAAGACGACCCAGGCGCGGTAGTTGGGCAGGATCATGAAGCCGAGGTCGGTCGAGCCCTGGAGCAGCTCGGGCACCGGATACGACTGGCCGGAGACGCCGAACTCGCGGCGGAAAAGTCCCTCGGCGATCAGCGCCAGGCCGAAGGTGAGCAGAAGCCCGTAGATCGGGTCGATGCGATAGAGGTGGCGCAGCAGCGTGCGCTCGATGACGACGCCGACCGCGCCGACGATGAGCGGCGCGAGGACCAGCGCGACCCAGTAGTTGAGCCCGAACTTCTCCAGGCTGAACCACGCCACGTACGCGCCCACCATGTAGAGCGCGCCGTGGGCGAAGTTGACGATGCCGAGCAGGCCGAAGATGACGGCCAGGCCTAGGCTCAGCATCGCGTAGAACGAGCCGTTCACCAGCCCCAGGAGGAGCTGGCCGAGGAAGGCCTGCAGCGGCAGGCCGAAGATTTCCATCTAGGCTCGTCCCGTGCCGCGGCGTCGCATCACTTCCAGAGGGCGCACTTGGACTCGGCCTTGGTCGTCCACGCCGCCTCGCCCTTGAAGGTCTCGACGATGTTGTAGTAATCCCAGGGCTCGACCGACTTGTCCGGCGACTTGACCTGCATCAGGTACATGTCGTGGATCATGCTGCCGTCATCGCGGATCCAGCCGCCCTTGGCGTAGACGTCGTTGATCTTGGCCTTCTTCATCTGCGCCAGCACCTTGTCGGCGTCGTCCGTGCCCGCCGCCTTGACGGCGTTCAGGTACTGCAGCGCGGCCGAGTAGTCGGCGGCCTGCAGCGACGAGGGCATGCGCTTGAACTTCTCGAAGAACTTGCGGCTCCAGGCGCGGGTCTCGGCGTCGCGGTTCCAGTACCAGCTGTCGGTCAGGTACATGCCCTGGGTCGCCTTCAGGCCGAGCGAGTGCACGTCGTTGATGAACATCAGCAGGCCGGCGAGCTTCATCGTCTTGGTGATGCCGAACTCGTTGGCCGCCTTGATCGAGTTGATCGTGTCGCCGCCGGCGTTGGCCAGGCCGAGGATCTGCGCCTTGCTCGACTGCGCCTGCAGCAGGAAGGAGGAGAAGTCGCTGGCCGAGAGCGGATGGCGAACCGAGCCGACGACGTTGCCGCCGGCCGCCTTGACGACCGTGGTCGTGTCGTTCTGCAGCTGCGAGCCGAAGGCGTAGTCGGCGGTCAGGAAGTACCAGCTCTTGCCGCCGGCCTTCACCACCGCGTTGCCCGTGCCCTTGGCCAGGGCGGTCGTGTCGTAGGCGTAGTGCACGGTGTAGGGCGAGCACTGCTCGTTGGTGAGCGCCGAGGTGGCGGCGCCGACCGAGAGGTAGGGCTTCTTCTTCTCCTGGGCGACCTTGGCCGCCGCCAGCGCGGTGCCGGAGTTCGTGCCGCCGATCAGCATGTCGAGGCCTTGAGTGTCGAACCACTCGCGCGCCTTGGCGGCGGCGACGTCGGGCTTGTTCTGGTGGTCGGCGACCAGCACCTCGATCTTCTTGCCGGCGACCGTGCCGCCGAAGTCGGCGATCGCCATCTTGATCGCTTCCGCGCCGGCCGGGCCGTCGATGTCGGCGTAGAGGCCCGAGAGGTCGCTGATGAAGCCGATCTTGATGACGTCGCCCGAGAACTGCGCCTGGGCAGCGGGGACCATGCCGAACACCGTGGCGGCGGCGATCGTCGCCGCCGGTACGAGCTTCTTGAACATCATCGATGTCTCCTGTGAATGAGAGAGGTGCGGAATCAGACGCCGAGGTACTCGTGCAAGCGCTCCATGCGCGCCGGCAACTCGGCCTGGGTGAACTGCTGGATGACCTGGCCATGCTCCATGACCAGGAAGCGATCGGCGAGCGGCGCGGCGAAGCGGAAGTTCTGCTCGACCATGACGATGGTGTAGCCCTGCTCGCGCAGCGACTTGACGACCGCGCCGAGCTTTTGCACGATCACCGGCGCCAGGCCTTCGGAGATCTCGTCGAGCAACAGGAGCCGCGCGCCGGTGCGCAGGATCCGGGCGACGGCGAGCATCTGCTGCTCGCCCCCGGAGAGGCGCGTGCCCTGGCTCGAGGCGCGCTCCTTGAGATTGGGAAACATCGCGTAGATCTGCTCGACGCTCATGCCGCCCGCGCCGAGGGCCGGCGGCAGCATCAGGTTCTCCTCGGCCGAGAGCGAAGAGAAGATGCCGCGCTCCTCCGGGCAATAGCCCAGGCCGAGGCGGGCGATGCGGTGCGTCGGCAGGCCGACGGTCTCGGTGCCCTTGACCTTGATCGAGCCGGTGCGCGCGCCGATCAGGCCCATGATCGCGCGCAGCGTGCTGGTGCGGCCGGCGCCGTTCCTGCCCAGCAGGGTGACGACCTCGCCCTCGTCGACGTGAAAGTCGACGCCGTGCAGCACGTGCGACTCGCCGTACCAGCCCTGGACGCCTTGGACCTCAAGAAAACGCGTGGCCATCAGTGCGCTCCGGCCAGCTCGGTCTGGGCGCTGCCCATGTAGGCCTCGATCACCGCCGGGTTCTTCGCCACCTCGGCGTAGGGACCTTCGGCCAGCGTCGCCCCGCGCGCCAGCACGGTGATGGTGTCGGCAAGGCTGGCGACGACGCTCATGTTGTGCTCGACCATGAGCACGGTGCGGGTGGCCGCGACCTTCCTGATCAGGAGCTTGATCCGGTCGACATCCTCCAGGCCCATGCCCTGCGTCGGCTCGTCGAGCAGCATCAGCTTCGGGTCCATCGCCAGGGTGGTCGCGATCTCGAGGGCGCGCTTCCGGCCGTAGCTCAGCTCCACCGCCGGCACCGCCGCGTAGCTGGCCAGATCGACGGCACGCAGCAGTTCGACCGCCTCGGCGTCGAGCACCTGGAGCGAGCGCTCCGCCTTCCAAAAGTGGAACGAGGTGCCGAGCTTCCTCTGCAGGGCGACGCGCACGTTTTCCAGCACCGAAAGGTGGTTGAAGACGGCCGAGATCTGGAACGAGCGGACCACGCCCATGCGCGCGATCGACACCGAGCTCTGGGCGGTGATGTCGTGGCCGTCGTAGAGGATCGTTCCCGAGGTCGGGCGCAGGAACTTGGTGAGCAGGTTGAAGCAGGTCGTCTTGCCGGCGCCGTTCGGCCCGATCAGGGCATGGATGGTGCCGCGGCGCACGCGCAGATCGACGTGGTCGACGGCGACGAAGCCCTTGAACTCCTTGGTGAGAGCCCGGGTTTCGAGAATCAGGTCGCCGCTGCCCGCCGGGGCGGCGCTCATGCCGCCGCCTCCTCGAGCCGCCGCGCCGTCCGGGCGTCGCCGCCGATGCGGCGCGACAGGTCGGCGGCCACGGCGAGGGCCAGGTCGCGATGGCGGCTGCCGCGATCGCTGCCGAGCTGCGCCTTGTTGATGCAGACCGAGATCGCCGCGACAACTTCGCCGGACGCGCCGAACACCGGCGCGCCGAACGAATAGACGCCTTCGCGCACCCCTTCGTCGTCGATGCTGTAGCCGCGACGCCGGGCCATCGCCAACTCCTTGAGCAGCGCCTCGAGGTCACGCGGTCCCTTGTGGGTGAGGCGCGTGCCCAGCCCGGAGGCGAAGCGGCGGCGCACCTCGTCGGCCGGCAGCCAGGCGAGCATCGCCTTGCCGCTGCCCGAGAGATAGGCCGGCAGGCGCATGCCGACGTTGAAGGCCAAGCCGAGCGGCCGGGCGCTCTTCTTCACGCCGACGTAGAGCGCGTCGGTGCCGGAGAGGACCGAGAGGACGACCGTTTCGTCGGGCGCATGGCCGCCGCCGGCCCACAGGGCATTGAATTCCTGGGCGACGTCGGTGCCGGACACGAATGCCTCGGCCAGGCCCATGACCCGGGGGCCGATGAGGAAGGCGCCGTCGGGCTGACGGCGCAGATAGCCGAACGACACCAGGGTGTTGCACAGGCCGTGGACGCTGCTCTTCGGCAGCGCCAGGTCGCCGGCGAGCCGCGCCAGGCTCATCGGCTCGCGCGCCCCCGCCAGCCGCTCCATCAGGGCGAGTGCCCGAGACACGGCCGGCACGAGCGGCGTCGACGGGCCCTTGCCGGCGCCGGGCAAGGCACGCAGGGTGTCGAAGGAATCGGAACGGGGGTGCATCGGCAGGCTCGTTCAGCGCATTGAACGCGCTTCAGCGAACAGGACGCCGAGTCTAGGCAAGGTGCAGCCCGGTCGACGCCCGGTTCTCGGGTAATTCCGGAGAGGGCTTCCCCTGCCGGCTCAGCGGGCCGCCGGGAGCTTGCGCTGGATGACGTAGTGGCCGTGGCGGACCGCGACGTAGCCGCCGGCGGTCAGGTCCTTCATCACCCGATTGACCATTTCCCGCGACGAGCCGACCCGGTCGGCGATGTCCTGCTGGGTCAGCTTCTCACGCACCACCCGCTCGCTGCCGACCGGGTCGGAGAGCTCCGTCAGCACCCGGACCATCCGCCCGTACACGTCCTGCAGGGCCAGGCTCTTCACCTGCTCGGTCAGGCGCCGCACCATGCGGGTGAGCTTCTGCGAGATGTGCAGGGCGAAGTCGGGATGCTCGGCGAGGAAGCCGCGCAGCTCGGTGCCGGAGACGACGCAGCAGGTCGACGCCTCGACCGTCTTGACCGAGGCCGAGCGCGGCCGGCCGTCGAGCGACAGCTCGCCGACGTATTCCCCCGGACCGTACTCGCCGAGGATGACGTCCCGGCCGTCTTCCGAGCTGGCAAAGGCGCGCAGCCGCCCGGTCAGGACGATGTAGAGCGAATCGCCCGCGTCGCCTTCGGTAATGAGGATCGTGTTGGCGCGAAACGGCCGGGTGTTTCCGTGCTCGGCAAGTGCCCCTATCAGGGGGATCGGCAGGCGATCTTCGTCCACAGCGTCCGCACTCCCGGGCCGAGGCCGTATTCCAGAGGCGAATTATCGGTCGCCAAGCGACGGAGTGACGAAAGTCACTCGCCACCGGCCTCTTGCTCACTCGTCGTGAACGACCCTTGTTTCGAGACTGACGTCCGGCCTCAGGCGAGCTTCGCCTCCGGTCGGCACCACCGGAGCCTGTCATGCACACCTTCTACGACGACATCCCCACCGCCCTGGTCACCTTCACCTTCGCCGTCGCCAGCGTCTCGGTGGTGGTGACGACGACCCTGGGCTCGTTCTGACCCCGAGCCGACGCTCCCCGGAGACCCCGCCATGTTCACCAACCGTCTTCCTCCCGAGTTCGCCGCCGCCCGCCGGGCCCTGGCCTGGGCGGCGGTGGTCGTCAGCGGCATAGCGAGCCTGGGCCTGGCCTGGCGAGCCATCCTGCTGACGGTGGCGGTCGCGCTCGGCGGCTGCGCCGTCCTGCCGAGCCAGGTGGAGCGGCCCGTGTCCTACGCCCGCCACGACGTCGCCGACACGCCGCTGGCCAAGATCGCCGCCGCGTCGACCGCGGCGGCCGCCAGCCGGGAGGTCTCGGGCTTTCGCCTGCTGACCGACGGCGCCGAGGCGTTCGCCGCCCGCATCGCCCTGATCCGCCGCGCCGAGAAGACCCTGGACGTCCAGTACTACGTGATCGCCGACGACGCCAGCGGCCGCGAGTTCCTGCGCGAGCTGCAGGCCGCTGCCGCCCGCGGCGTGCGCGTCCGCGTGCTGGTCGACGACCTGTACGCCACCGGCCAGGACGCGCTGTTCGCCGGCCTGGCCGCCCACGACCACATCGAGGTCCGCATGTTCAACCCGCTGCCGGTGCGCGGCGGCGGCTTCGAGCAGCGCATCGTGCTCTCGCTGCACCAGTTCTCGCGCATCAACCATCGGATGCACAACAAGCTGTTCATCGCCGACGGCAGCTTCGCCATCACCGGCGGCCGCAACATCGCCGACGCGTACTTCGATCGCGGCGGCGACGCCAACTTCATCGACATGGACGTGTTGTCCAGCGGCCCGGTGGTCGCCGAGCTGGCCAGGCTGTTCGATCGCTTCTGGAACTCGGAGGTCGCGTACCCGATCGGCAGCCTGACCGGCACCGCCTCCCGCGAGGCCTTCGCCCGCCAGGTCGAAGCCGCCGCGCCCTCGCCGGCCTCGCCCCTGGGCACGGAGTCGGTCGAGGCCCAGCTCGCGGCCGGCCGGGTCGAGCTCGAGGAGGCCAGCGCAGAGGTCATCGCCGACGCGCCGCAGAAGGCCTTCGGAGAGATCACGACCCCGACGGTGGCCGAAGCGCACGCCGCCCTGCTCGCTTCCGCCCGGTCCGAGGTGCTGATCGCCTCGCCCTACTTCGTCCCCGATGGCGAGGCTCGTCGGACCCTGGTCGGCCTGCGAGCCCGCGACGTCGGCGTCTCGGTGCTGACCAACTCCCTGGCCACCACCGACGAGCCGCTGGTCCACTACGGCTACGCCAACCATCGCCCGGAGCTGCTGCAGGCCGGCGTCGACCTGCACGAGCTGATGCCGATGGCTGAAGCGAGCGGCGAGCAGCGCGCGTCGTACGGCAGCTCGGGCCAAGGCAGCAGCTCGCTGGGCCGCCTGCATACCAAGCTGACGGTGATCGACGAGGAGCGCATCTTCGTCGGCTCGATGAACATGGACGCCCGCTCGGCCCGGGTCAACACCGAAGCCGGCATCGTCATCCGCAGTGCCCCGCTGGCGCGGCTGGTCGCCAAGTACCTGCGCGTCCGCCAGGAGCTGGGCAGCTACAAGGTGCAGCAGCAGGGCGATCGCCTGGGCTGGCTGTCGCGTGGAGGCGGTGTGCGTTCGGAGGAGCCGAAGGCGCCGGCGGAACCGGCCCTGCCGGTGCGCCTGCTGGCGCAGCTGCTGGGCGAAGGCGTCCTCTGAATCGCTCGTCGAATGGGCGAGTGACCGAAGTCACTGATCCGCCGTGTCTTGCTTACTGGTCGCGAAGGCCGCGGTTTCCGACACTGACCGCAGGCCCGAAAAGAAACGGTTCGGGTCCGCCGGAACAGCTCAAGAGGACATCGCCATGAACACCCTCTTCGACCACATCGCCGCCACGCTCGTCACCGCCGCCTTCGCGATCGCCTGCGCGACCGGGATGGTCGCCATGATCGCGACCGGCCTGCCGACGGTCGCCTGAGCCGCCCCGGAAAGATCGGGCGGCGCCAAGCGGTGACCGTCCGGCGCCCTCAGCCCACGCAGCCCCGGGCCTCGATCGCCCAGACCGCCTCGACCACACCGGCATCGATTCCGCCCCGCACCGCCACATAACGCTCGTGCAGATTGACGGTCGGGTCGCAGTGTCCCGGCACCAGCCAGACCGTTTCGCCGAGCTGCGGCAGGTCGGCCGGCACGCCATCGGTAGGCAGGCGCAGTAGGCCGTGCTCGTCGCCGCCGTTGGCGTAGGCCAGCGGCCGCCGCCAGACCCGGGGCAAGCCGGAGTCGATCGCATGCGACTTGTGCCCGGCATCGACCACCGCGTGCGAGGCGCCGCGGCTCATCACCTGGCTCTTGACGAAGAGCGCATGCTCGAAGCGCGGCGCGTTCGGCGCCGGCACGTTGTCGGCGTAGTCGCGATCCATGAAGAGGTAGCTGCCCGCCTGCAGTTCGCCCCAGACGCCGCTGGCGGTGTCGAATGCGAAGGTGCCGGTGCCGGCGCCGGTGATCAGCGGACAGGCGATGCCGGCGGCGGTGATGCTGGCACGGGCCGCGCTCGCCAGCGACGCCGCATGGCGCGAGGCCGCTTCCCGCTCCCCGGCGCCGCGCAGGTGCTGCGCCGCGCCGTGGTACGCCTGCAGGCCGGCGAAGCGGAGCCCCCCTTCGGGCGGGGCGTGCGAGACGACGCGATGGGCGAGCGAGCCGGCCGCGGCGGCCGGCGCGCCGCAGCGGCCGTGGCCGACGTCGACCTCGACGAACACATCGATCGTCGCGCCGGCTTCGCGCACCGCTTCCGCCAGACGCTCGATCCCTTCGACCGAGTCAACGGCGATCGCCAGCCGCACCCGTGTCGCCAGGCGGGCGACCCGGGCCAGCTTGGCGCGGTCGATCACCTCGTTGGAGATGTAGATGTCGTCGATGCCGGCCGCCGCCAGCGCCTCGGCTTCGCTCGTCTTCTGCACGCACACCCCGACGGCGCCGGCGGCGCGCTGCAGGCGGGCGATCGCCGCGCACTTGTGCATCTTCGCGTGCGGCCTGAGGCGCACCTCGCGGGCGCGGGCGAAGTCGGCCATCGCCGCGAGGTTTCGCTCCATCGCGTCGAGGTCGATCACCAGCGCCGGGGTGTCGATCGCGGCGACCGGGTCGCCGACTTTCGGCACCGGGGCTTCGGCCGCGGCGCTCATCGCCGCGCCGGCCCGACCGGCCGCACCGGGTCGCCCTCGCTGCCGTCGTCGAGCGTCATCTCGCCTTCGAGGTGGGCGGTGTCGCTCCAGCCGACCAGGGTGAAGCCGCGCGGCGTGTAAAGCAGCCGGTTGATCGCCGCATTGCCGAGCTCCCAGGAGCGCGGCGCGTCGAGCTCGATGCCGGCGGCGGCGCGGTAGAGGACGTCGAGCACGCCGCCGTGGGTGACGATGGCGATCGAGCGCCCCGCCTGGCCGGCGGCGATGCGGCGGCAGGCGGCGACCGCGCGGGCGCTGAACTCGCGCAGGGTCTCGCCGCCCTCGGGCGCGAAGTCGGGATCGTGATGCCGCCAGCGCACCGCTTCGGCCGGCCAGCGCAGGTCGATGTCGGCGTAGGTGTAGCCCTGGAAGGCGCCGAAGCTGCGCTCGCGCAGCCCGACGTCGGTGGTGACCGGCAGCCCGAGCCGGCGGGCCAGCGCCTGCGCGGTGTCGAAGGCTCGCTCCAGATCGCTGGCGAAGATCGCGTCGATGCCTTCGCCCACCAGCGACTCGGCGGCCCGGCCGGCCTGCCAGCGGCCACGGGCGCTGAGCGCGGTGTCGAGCTGGCCCTGCATCCGCATCTCGGCGTTCCACACCGTCTCGCCGTGGCGAACGGCGACGACGCGCGTCAGGTGCGTCTCGTGCGGATCGGGGGTGCCGGGCGGCCGCTGGGCGGACGCCGCGATGCCGTCGGCCATCAGAGCAGGCGGCGGTTCAGCGTGTAGGTGCCGGAATGCGTCGCCGCCCCCAGGACGTGCGGATAGATGGCCTGGCGCAGCGCGGCGCCGGCGAACCGACCCTCGATCGGCGTCCGGGCGACGTCGAGCGCATAGAGCGTGAACACGTAGTGGTGGATCAGCGAGTCGTTCCAGGGCGGGAACGGGCCGTCGTAGCCGTAGTAGTCGCCGGCCATCGCCGGGTCGCCGGCGAACCAGCCGGTGTAGTCGTTGATGCCCTGGCGCGCCATCGTGAAGCCCGGTGCCGCGACCGCCGGGCCGGGCTTGCCGCGGGCCGTGAAGCCCTCGCTAAACGTGCCCGCAGGCAGCGAGCTCACGCTCGCCGGCAGGTCGACCAGCAGCCAATGGAAGAAGTCGACCCGCGGCAGGTCGGCTGGAATCTCGCGGCCGGCCTGGTTGACGTCGTCGCCGCGGCTCGGCACGTCGAAGTCGTGGCAGATCAGGGCGAGCGAGCGGGTGCCCACCGGCAGATCGCTCCAGGCCAGGTGCGGGCTGAGGTTGTCGGCGAAGGTCACGCCCTCGGGCGTGTCGAGGCGGCCGGCCGCATAGCGCACCGGAATCCGCTCGCCGTTCACCCAGCTGTCGCTCCAAAGCTTCATCAGGCCCCCCAGACGATGTCGGCCTTCTCGGCCATCGCGCGCTTCATCATTTCGATCATCGGCCAGGCGCGCTGGGCCAGTCCGACACGCTTTTCCTTCGGATCGTCTTCGGCATCGCCCCGCTGGCCGCCCCGGCCGCGCTCGTCGGCCACCGCCGCCTCCAGCGCCTGGATCGCGGCGGGCAGCGCAGCCGTCTCGATGATCCCGCTCGGCGAGGGCTGGCGACCGACGATGCGCAGGAGCTGGTCGCCTACCGGGCCCAGCATGATGAGATCGGCGGCGGCCTTGGACCGGAAAACATAGAGCATCGCTGTCGTCGCGTACCGTCCGGCCGGGGCCTACGGGTACATGTAGCTGCGGTTGAAGGGAAACGCCGATTGTGCGCCGCGCATCGGTCCGGACCCCGGGTCGCCGGTGCGCCGGGCACAGAGCATCTGGTGCAGCGAGATCCAGGCGCGCTCGAACGCCAGGGCGCTGCCGGCCAGATAGACCCGGTAGGCACGGACCACGGATTCGGAAGTGACGCTGCGTGCCGTCGCGACGTTCGCCTCGAGGCCGTCGCTCCAGGCCCAGAGCGTCTTCGCGTAGTGCGGGCGCAGGCTCTCGACGTCGACCGCCTCGAGCCCCGATTCGCTGGTCGCCTCGAGCACCTTGGACACGTGCAGCAGCTCGCCGCCGGGAAAGATGTAGCGCTCCATGAAATCGCCCAGGCCCGAGCCGAGCTGGTGGTTGCGCGTGCCGCCGGCGGTGATGCCATGGTTCAGCAGCAGCCCGCCGGGCTTGAGCAGGCCGTGGATCTTGGCGAAGTAGGCCGGCAGCTGGGCCCGGCCGACGTGCTCGAACATGCCCACCGAGGCGATCTTGTCGAACGGCTCGTTGTCCGGAAGGCTGCGGTAGTCGAGCAGGTCCATCCGCACCCGGCCGGCCAGGCCGCGCTCGTGGATCACCTTGTTGACATAGGCGTGCTGGTTGCGGCTGAGGGTGATGCCGCGCGCCTGCACGCCGTAGTTCTCGGCCGCGTGCAGCAGCAGTCCGCCCCAGCCGGCGCCGATGTCGAGGAAGCGCTCGCCTTCCTTCAGCATCAGCTTCCTGCAGATGTGGTCCAGCTTGGCTTCCTGCGCCGCCGCCAGGTCCATGCCGGCATCGCGATAGTAGGCGCAGGAATAGACCCGCTTAGGGTCGAGCCAGAGGGCGTAGAAGTCGTCGGAGACGTCGTAGTGGAACTGGATCTGCTCGGCGTCGACCTCCGGCCGGTGCCGCGCCTTGGAACGCGCCAGGTGGACCAGCTGCTGCAGCCAGCTCACCGGCGTCGCCACCGCCACCACGTCGACCTCGGTCGGGTCGCCGGCCATCAGCTCGGCCGCCAGGGCCATCACGTCGCGCATGCCGCCGTCGATGTCGATCCGGCCCTCGACGTAGTCCTCGCCGACCTTGCCGATCCGCCCGGTCACCAGGTGGGTGACGGCGGCGAGGTCGTTCATCCGCACGGTGACGGCGGCGTCCTTCGAGCCGATGCGTCGGCCTCCGGGCAGCACCACCGCCAGCGGCGGCGTCAGGCGTTCCAGTCGTTGTTCGAGGGCAGCGGTTCCGGCAATGGCAGACATGGTCCCTTCCTTCGCAAACCGGAGTTTACGAAGGCGCGAGGCCCGCCGCCGCACGCAGAACCCTATGTCCGCGGGGGCGTATCCGGCCGTTCCCGGAAGCAGAAGACCCGGCCGATCGGCACGCCGCGGCTGCACTGCGGCGCGGTCGTGCGCTCGATCAGCCGGCCGGAGCGCAAGAGGAACCGGTCCGTCGCCTCGAGCATCGTCTCGGCGTCGATCTCGGCCAGCCGGATCATGTAGGCGCGCGGCTCGGCGACCTGCAGGCGCATCCAGTCGAACACTTCGTCGTCGGCGCGCAGCAGCAGCATCTCGTCGGCCAGGTCCCAGAGGGTGGCGAAACGGCGGTTGAAGTGGCTGATGTGGCCGGCGAGGTCGGTCACCAGGACGCCGTCGCTGACCGACTCGAGCGTGGCCTGCAGCTCCGCCTTGACGACATCGGCGCTGCGCCCGGCCTCGAACTCGGCGCTGCGGTCGAGCAGCGCCAGGACGTAGAGGACGGTGCCCGGTGCCGGCTCGATCCGGCTCACCCGGCGCGTCACCGGCACGGGGATGCCGCCCGGGCGGGCGACGAACGAATCGGAGACGATGCAGGCGCTGGTGTTTTCCGCGACCTCGCGCCAGAAGCACTCGTCCTCGGGCGTGGCCGCGAGCTCGTGCATGTCGCGGCCGACGAGCTCGGCCGCCGGCACGCCGAGCAACCGCCCGGCCGGGCCGTTGGCAGCGACGATGCGCAGCCCCTCGGGCTCGATCAGGCAGATCGCCTCGAGCATCGACTCGATCAGGTGCGGCCAGGTGCGGCGGGCCGCGTCGGCGACGCTGAACCGGTCGACCGGCAGGGGATTGTTCATGGTGCCATCGGCGCCGGGTTCATTCCGCCTCGAGCGCCGCGGCCGGCTCGAAGAAGTAGGCGATGCGCGGGCTCGGCGCCAGGTAGTCGAGCGCCGTCGGCGGCAGCTGCTGCGCCTTGATGCTGCGCCGGATGCCCAGGCCGACCGCGCTCTCCAGGTCGAGCACCAGCGCCTCCTCGCGCGGGATCGCCGGATCATGGACGAGCACGCTCGGCTTGAGCGGTCGCGACGAATTGACGGCGAGGACCGTGGCGTAGCGGTCGTCGGTGAGCTGCACCGTCGAGCCCGGCGGATAGACGCCCATCATCTTGATGAAGGCGCCGAGGATCGAGGTGTCGAACTTGCTGCGGCCCTGAGCGAACAGCAGCGACAGCGCCTCGTGCGGCGTCAGCGCCCGGGCCGGCAGGCGCGGGTTGCAGAGGTTGTCGTAGCGGTTGACGAGGGCCACGATCCGCGCCGCCATCGTCATCCGGTCACTGTTGAGGCCGGCCGGAAAGCCGCTGCCGTCGGCATGCTCGTGGTGCTGGGCGATCACCGCCGTCGCCCCGGCCGAGAGGCCCATCTTCTTTGCCTGGACCAGGCCGGTCTCCACGTGCTCCTGGTAGACGCGCAGCTCGCTCGGCGAGAAGTTGTCCTCGCGGTAGCGCAGCCGCGCCGGCAGCTCGAGCTTGCCGATGTCGTGCAGCAGCGCGCCGACGCCGAGATCCTGGATCTCCTCCGCCGAGAAGCCGAAGCAACGGCCCATCAGCAGCGAGACGATGCCGACGTTCATGGCGTGCATCGACGCCTTGTCGCCCGCGCCTTCGGCGAGGACGCGGATGCAGATCTCGCGGGCGTCGATCATCTTGTCGACCAGCGCCCGGGTCAGCGATTCGGCCTGGGCCCGGGCCTCGGCCGGCCGGGCTGTCACCAGCTCGAGCGTGTGCCGGCAGGCGCGCGAGGCCTCGCCGTACTGCCGCTCGCAGAGCCTTTGCGCCTCGCGCTGGGCCTCGAGCCGCATCTGCCGGGCGATGCGCGACCCTTCCTCGGGCGAGAGCGCCGCCGGCTCGAGCCGGCCGGGCTCGGTCGCCGGCCCCGGGCGGGCGTCCACCTCCGCGCAAGCCTCGGCAGTCGCCACGGCGGCGCCGCCGGAGCCGCCGTCATCGTTGGCGGCGGCGCTGGCCGGGCGCTTCGCGGGCGCGGTCAGCGCGCCGCCGTCGAGCAGGGAGAGGTCGCTGTCCTGCGGGCTCCAGCGCACCCGCGCCAGGCCGAGCGAGCGGATCGTCGCCACCTGCGCCGGGGTGGTGATGCGAAAGCTGCTGAGCGGAAACGGATGCGACATCCAGCCGACGTCGAGGTGGACGAACATCCCGACGCGCAGCGCCTGGACGTCGATCTCGGGGGTGATGGTGCTGGTGGCGGCCTTCATGCAGTTGCGCCCCGCG
>Ga0068864_100001523_pt1 | contig 19059 bp, 16 predicted proteins | sample KBSSwiS72_FD_66586 | JGI IMG/M metagenome (GOLD analysis project Ga0068864, IMG submission 66586) | Switchgrass rhizosphere microbial communities from Kellogg Biological Station, Michigan, USA - KBS Switchgrass S7-2 | ecosystem: Host-associated > Plants > Roots > Rhizosphere > Soil ... | reverse complement strand
TGGTCGCGATCCATAGCGGCTGGAAGATTTGAACCGCCCGTGACAGCCCCCGCCGTCCACCTCTGGCGGCTCCTGCGATGGGGCCGGATTCTCGCGCGGCATGGCGCGTTGCGCGGGATCGAGCGCGATCCCAACACGCCGGCGCCGGTGCGCCGCCTAACGCGAATCGCCCGGTTCGGTGCGCGTGTGCCCGATGTGCCGACCTATGCCGATGCTTTTCAGGAGATCGGCCCCGCCGCGATCAAGCTCGGCCAGACGCTCGCCACGCGACCCGATCTGGTCGGCGAGGACGCGGCGCGCGATCTGCTGCGGCTGCAGGACGCCTTGCCCCCGGTGCCGTGGGAGCAGATCCACGCCGCGATGACTCGCGCCTTCGGCCGGCCGACCGAAGAGCTGTTCAGCTCGATCGACCCCGTGCCGATCGGCGCTGCCTCGATCGCGCAGGTCCACCGCGCCATCACCACCGATGGGCGCACCGTCGCGGTCAAGGTGCTGCGGCCCGGCGTCGAGGAGGAATTCGCCCGCGCGATCGACACCTATCAATGGGCCGCGGCGCAGGTCGAGGCGATGGGCGGCGAACTGGCGCGGCTGCGCCCGCGGCTCGTCATCGAAACCTTCAAGCGCTGGACCGCGCGCGAACTCGATCTGCGGCGCGAGGCGGCGTCGGCTTCCGAACTGGCCGATTCGATGACCGCCGAGCCGGACTATGTGGTCCCGGCGATCGACTGGCAGCGCACCACCGGCAAGGTGCTGACCATCGCCTGGGTCGACGGCATCAAGCTCGCCGACCGCCCGGCGCTGGTTGCTGCCGGCTATGACCTGAAGAAGCTCGCCGACACGCTGGTCCATGCCTTTCTGCGCCAGGCGATTTCGGAAGGGTTCTTCCACGCCGACATGCATCAGGGAAACCTGTTCGCCTTGCCCGGTAGCCGCCTCGCCGCGATCGATTTCGGCATCATGGGGCGGATCGACCGCCGTGCGCGGGTGTGGCTGGCGGAGATCCTCTACGGGCTGATCACCGGCAACTACAAACGCGTCGCCGAAATCCATTTCGAGGCCGGCTATGTGCCCCCGCACCACAATGTCGCCGAGTTCGCCACCGCGCTGCGCGCGGTCGGCGAGCCGATGCGCGGGCTGGCGGTCAAGGACATGTCGATCGGCATGATGCTCGACGGCCTGTTCTCGATCACGCGCGATTTCGACATGCAGACCCAGCCCCACCTGCTGCTGCTGCAAAAGACCATGGTGATGGTCGAGGGGGTGGCGACCAGCCTCGACCCCGATATCAATCTGTGGGAATCGGCCTCGCCCTTCGTGCGCGAATGGATCAGGACCGAACTCGGGCCGGAAGCCGCGCTGGCCGATCGACTGATCGCCGACGTCAGGACGCTGACCCGCTTGCCCGACCTGATCCGCAATATCGAGGCGCGTTTTCCCGCGCCCGGCGGCGCCCCGCCCGCGCCCCCGCTCAAGGAGATCGAGGTGGTGCGGATCGGCGGCGGCTGGCGCTATGTCGCGATCGCGCTGTTGACGGCGATGGCGAGCGTTGCCGCCACCTGGGCGGTGATGCGCTAGACGTCGATGGCGACCCGCGCACCCTCGCCCTTGTGGCTCGCGACACCGTCGCGCTTTTCGGGGATGAAGCGCCTGTCGGCGCGGATCGTGCTGGCCTGTTGCGCGCTGCTGCTCGCCGCCACCCTGCTCGCGCTGGCCGCGCCGAGTCCGCCGCCGGTCAGCCACGACCCCGCCGCACGCGCCAACGACCAGGCCGATGTCGTGCTCTACGAATCGATCGTCGCCGGGGTGCGCGGCGGCGGTAATTATTATGCGGTGACCGCGCAGGCGCTGCGCGCGGGCGATTATCCATTGCGCCCGTTCGTCACCTTCCGCCTGCCGACCCTGGCCTTGTTCGAGGCGAGCATGCCGTCGTTCGTCGCGCCGATCCTGCTATATGTGCTGACCGCCTGCGTGATGCTCGCCTGGTTCATCCGGCTGCGCCCGGCCTTTGCCCGCGCGCCGCCGCTGGCGATCGCACTGGTGCTGCTCGCCGGCGGCATGACCGCCTTCGTCCAGAGCGAGCTGGTTGCCTTTCACGAGATCTGGGCCGGGCTGCTGATCGCGCTGTCGCTGGCGCTGCGGCGCAAGCACCGCTGGGTCGAGGCGGTCGCCTTCGGCATGATCGCGATGCTCGTGCGCGAGACCGCCGGGCTCTATGTCGCGATCATGGCGGTACTGGCCTGGATCGAGGGGAACCGCGGCGAGAGCCTCGCCTGGGGCGCGACGATCGCGATCTTCGCGGTGGTCGTCGCGCTGCATGCCCATGCCGTCGCGCAGGTGGTCACGGCGGCCGACCCCGCCTCGCCCGGCTGGGCCGGGATGCTCGGCTTCGGCTTCTTCGTGAAGACGATGAGCATCTCGACCGCGCTGGCGCTCGCCCCGGCCTGGCTCGCCGCGCTCCTGGTCGGGCTGGCCCTGATCGGCTGGTCGGCATGGCGCGAGCCGCTCGCACTGCGCGCGATCGCCATCTACGCTGCCTATGCCGTGCTGCTGTCGCTGTTCGGACGCACCGATACCTTCTATTGGGGACTGATGATCGCCCCTGCCCTTCTCGTCGGCCTGGCCTTCGCACCCGACGCGCTGCGCGACCTCTATGCCGCAGCGAGCGACCGGCGGCGTATCATCGTCACGCGGATGGTACGATGAAGAAGATCCTGCTGATCGTTGGCGGCGGCATCGCGGCCTACAAGGCATGCGAGCTGATCCGGCTGGTGCGCAAGGCCGGCATTGGCGTGCGCTGCGTGCTGACCGCGAGTGGCGCGAATTTTGTCACACCGATGACCCTGGCGGCGCTGAGCGAGAGCCAGGTGTTCACCTCGCTGTGGGACCTCAAGGACGAGGCCGAGATGGGCCATATCCAGCTCAGCCGCGAGGCCGATCTGGTAGTCGTCGCACCGGCCACCGCCGATCTGATGGCCAAGATGGCCGCCGGCATCGCGGACGACCTCGCCACCACCCTGCTGCTCGCCACCGACAAGCGCGTGCTCGCCGCCCCGGCGATGAACGTGCGGATGTGGCAGCACGCCGCGACAAAGCGCAATATAAATACGTTACGCGGCGACGGCGTGACGGTGATGGAGCCCGATGAGGGCGAAATGGCGTGCGGCGAATATGGACCCGGCCGCCTGCCGACGCCCGAGGCGATCCTGGCCGCGATCCAGGGTCTGCTCGCCGCCTGATGCTGTCGGGCAAGCATTTTATCGTCACCGCCGGCCCGACCCATGAGCCGATCGACCCGGTGCGCTACATCGCCAACCGCTCGTCGGGGAGGCAGGGTTTTGCCATTGCGGGCGCGCTCGCCGCGATGGGCGCGCGTGTCACATTGGTCGCAGGACCTGTGACATTACTCACGCCCGAAGGCGTCACGCGGATCAATGTCGAGACGGCGATCGAGATGCGCGACGCGGTGTTCGCAGCGCTCCCCGCCGATGCCGCGGTGATGGTCGCGGCCGTCGCCGACTGGCGCGTGGAGGCGAGCGGACAGAAGATCAAGAAGGGCGATGGCGCGCCGGTGCTGACGCTGGTCGAGAACCCCGATATCCTCGCCGCGCTGGCGAAGGCCCCGCAACGCCCCCGCCTCCTGATCGGCTTCGCCGCCGAGACCGAGAAGGTGGTCGAGCACGCCGTCGCCAAGCGCGCGCGCAAGAATGTCGACTGGATCGTCGCCAATGACGTGTCGGGCGATGTGATGGGCGGCGCGAGCAACGCGGTGCATATCGTCACCGCCCGGGGCGTCGAAAGCTGGGAACGCCTGCCCAAGGATGAGGTCGCCGGGCGCCTGGCGCGGCGCATCGCGGAGAGCCTGACATGACGCCGATCGAGATCCTGCTGAAGCGCCTGCCGCACGGCGAAGGGCTGACCCCGCCGGCCTATGCCACCGAGGGCGCCGCCGGCATGGACGTGGTCGCCGCCGAAGAACTGGTACTGGCGCCGGGCGCACGCGCGGCGGTCGCGACCGGCTTCGCCATCGCGATTCCCGCTGGTTATGAGGTGCAGGTCCGCCCCCGTTCCGGCCTGGCGCTCAAACATGGCGTGACCTGCCTCAACACGCCGGGCACGATCGACAGCGACTATCGCGGCGAGGTGAAGGTGATCCTCGCCAATCTCGGCAGCGAGCCCTTCGTCATCGCGCGCGGCGACCGCATCGCCCAGCTCGTCCCCGCCCCCGTGCAGCGCGCCACGCTCGCCGAGGTCGACAGCCTTGACGACACGGCACGCGGCGCCGGGGGTTTCGGATCGACCGGGCGGTGACGCTGAGCGACGCCGAGCTGGCGCGCTATGCCCGCCATATCGTGCTCAAGGAGATTGGCGGCGCGGGGCAACGCAAACTGCGCGCCGCGACGGTGGCGGTGATCGGCGCCGGCGGCATCGGCTCGCCTGCGATCCAGTATCTCGCCGCTGCCGGGATCGGCACGCTGGTGGTGATCGACGACGACCGGGTCGACCTGTCCAACCTGCAACGCCAGACGCTGTTCGGCGAGGCCGATATCGACAAGTTGAAGGTTGCGGCCGCCACGGCAGCGGTCGAACGGCTCAACCCCGGCGTCGTGGTGAGCGCGATTGCCGAGCGAATCGATACCGGCAACGCGGCAACGCTGCTGGCCGGCGCCGATGTCGTCCTCGATGGCTGCGATAATTTTGTCACCCGCCTCGCCGTCGCCGATGCCGCCTTTGCTTTGCGCATCCCGCTCGTCTCCGCCGCAGTCGGCCAGTTCGAGGGCCAGCTCGCCATCTATCGCGGCTGGGAAGCCGACAAGCCCTGCTATCGCTGCCTGGTCGGTGCCGACCCCGACCATGCTGAGACGAATTGCGCCGAGGCCGGGGTGATGGGCGCGATGACCGGGGTGATGGGCAGCCTCGCCGCGCTCGAGACGATCCGGGCGATCGTGCCGTTCGGCGACGATCCCGCCGGCAAGCTGCTGCTCGCCGACGCGCTCGCCTTCCGCTTTCGCACGATCAGCCTGCCCAAGGATCCCGGCTGCCCGGCCTGCGGTTAGCGCGGTCTTAAGCCTCTCCGGTCTAGCGAAGGGGGCATGTCCGCCCCGCGCAAGATCCTCGTCGTGTTCGGCACCCGCCCCGAAGCGATCAAGCTGTTCCCCGTCGTGGCCGCGCTGCGCGCTGTCGGGGGCCTCGACGTGCGCACCTGCATCACGGCGCAACATCGCGGCCTGCTGGATCAGGTGCTGGCCATTGCCGGCCTGACGCCGGACATCGATCTCGACCTGATGGAGCCGGGCCAGTCGCTCGATCGCCTGACCGCGCGCCTGCTCACCGGGCTGGGCGAAGTGATGGATACCGAGCGCCCCGACCGTGTCATTGTGCAGGGCGACACCGCCACCGCGATGGTCGGCGCCCTCGCCGCTTATTATCGCAAGGTGCCGGTCAGCCATGTCGAAGCGGGCCTGCGCTCGGGCGACATCTGGCAGCCCTGGCCCGAAGAGGTGAACCGCCGCATCGTCGCGCCGATCGCCGACCAGCATTTCGCCCCGACCGACACTGCCGCCGACGCGCTGCGCCGCGAGAATATCGGGCCCGCCACAATTCACGTCACCGGCAACACGGTGATCGACGCTCTGCTTGCCACCCAGGCGCGGCTCGAAGCCGATCCGACCATGGCCTCCGGCCTCGACGTCATCGCGCGGCGCTTCGAGGGCAAACGCATCATCCTCGTCACCACCCATCGCCGCGAGAATTTCGGCGAGGGCATGGAGAATATCGCCCGCGCCATCGGCCGCATCGCCGACCGCGACGACGTCGCGATCCTCTTTCCGGTGCATCCCAACCCCAATGTCGTGTCGGTGATGGACCGCCTGCTCGGCGACCGCGCCAATGTCGCGCGGATCGATCCGCTCGATTATCCGCACTTCGTTCGCGCGCTTGGCCTGTGTCACATCGCGCTGACCGATTCCGGCGGCGTGCAGGAAGAGGCGCCCGCGCTCGGCAAGCCGGTCCTGGTGATGCGCGAGACGACCGAGCGGCCCGAGGGGGTCGTTGCCGGCACCGCCAAGCTGATCGGCACCGATTCGGACCGGATCGTTTCCGAAATCTTCACCCTCCTCGACGATAGCTCGGCCTATTCCGCCATGGCCCGCGCCCACAACCCGTTCGGCGACGGCCATGCGTCGGCAAGGATTGCGAGGATCGTCGCCGATGAATGCTGAGCTGAAGGTCGCCGTTCTCGGGCTCGGCTATATCGGCCTGCCCACCGCCGCGGTCATCGCGCGCATCGGTGCCTCGGTGCTCGGCGTCGATGTGACACCATCGGTGGTCGATACGGTCAATTCGGGCAAGGTGCATATCGAAGAAGTCGATCTCGACGGCCTGGTGTCGGGCGTCGTCGCGCGCGGCAATCTGCGCGCCTCGCTGCAGATCGAGCCGTCCGACGTGTTCGTCATCGCCGTACCGACCCCGTTCGGCGAGGATCACGCCCCCAATATCGGCTATGTCCTGCGCGCCGCGACCACCATCGCCACCGTGCTCAAGGCCGGTGACGCGGTGATCCTCGAATCGACCTCGCCTGTCGGCACAACCGAGAAGGTCCGCGACCTGCTCGCCGAACTGCGCCCCGACCTCAAGGTCCCGGGCCGCTGCAGCGACAGCCCCGATATCGCCATCGCCTATTGCCCGGAGCGCGTCCTGCCCGGGCGCATCCTGGTCGAACTGATCGACAATGACCGGGTGATCGGCGGCATCACGCCGCGTTGCGCGCGCAAGGCGCTGGCCTTTTACCGTCGCTTCGTGCGCGGCGCCTGCGTCACCACGACGAGTCGCGCCGCGGAAATGACCAAGCTGACCGAAAATGCGTTCCGCGACGTCAACATCGCCTTCGCCAACGAATTGTCGCGCATCGCCGACACGATGGAGGTCGATGTGTGGGAGGTGATTCGCCTCGCCAACCGCCATCCGCGCGTCAACATCCTGTCGCCCGGCCCCGGCGTCGGCGGCCATTGCATCGCGGTCGACCCGTGGTTCCTGGTCAATGCCGACCGCGCCAACACCCCGCTGATCCGCACCGCGCGCGAGGTCAACGATGCCAAGGTCGATTATGTCATCGCGCGCGCCGCCGCGCTGGTCGCCGACCATCCCGGCATGAAGGTCGCCTGTCTCGGCCTCGCCTTCAAGGCCAATATCGACGATTTCCGCGAGAGCCCTGCACTGAAAGTCGCCGCCGCCCTCGCCGCGCGCTTCGGCGATCGCATCCATGTCGTCGAGCCCTATGCCGACCGCTTGCCGAAGGAATTCGACGGCACCAGCGCGAAGCTGACCGATATCGACACCGCGATCGAAAGCTGTGGCGCGATGATCGTGCTGGTCGATCATGACGTCTTCAAATCGGTGCCGCTCGACGAGCGTGCGACCAAGCTGGTCTATGACACACGCGGCATCTGGCCCGACCAGCCCCGCACGCGGCCGGTGACAGAACCGCTCCGCATCGCGGTTTAGCATCGGAGCCAGTTCCTGACCCTAGAAGCGGTCGCCGCTTGGCGCTAAGGCGCGGACTTCGCGGGCGTGAGGGTGAAAATGAGCGAAGCTGTTCTCGTTACCGGGGCCGCGGGCTTTATCGGCATGCATGTCGCGAAAGCGCTGCTGGCGCGTGGCGAGCGCGTGATCGGCATCGACAATCTCAACGCTTATTACGATGTCGGCCTGAAGGAAGATCGCCTCGCCGAAATCGCGCGTGATGCCGATGGCCGATTCGCCATGATGCGGCTCGATTTCGCCGATAACGCCGCGCTGGTGACGGCGCTGGCATCACACCGTTTCGATCGCATCATCCATCTCGGCGCGCAGGCCGGCGTGCGTTACTCGCTCGAAAATCCGCACGCCTATGTCCAGTCGAACCTGGTCGGGCACGTCAACATGCTCGAACTGGCGCGGGCGCGCGGCGTCGCGCATCTGGTCTACGCCTCGTCCTCATCGGTCTATGGCGGCGGCGCGCGCCTGCCGTTCGAGGTTGCGGCGCGCGCCGACCGGCCACTGTCGCTCTATGCCGCGACCAAGCGCGCCGACGAGTTGATGAGCGAAACCTATGCCCATCTCTATCGCATTCCCCAGACCGGCCTGCGTTTCTTCACCGTCTACGGCCCATGGGGCCGGCCCGACATGGCGATGTGGCTGTTCACCGACGCGATTCTCGCCGGCCGGCCAATCCAGGTGTTCAATGGCGGGGACATGCGGCGCGATTTCACCTTTATCGACGATATCGTCGCCGGCGTCCTTGGCTGCCTCGACCGGCCGCCGCCCGATGACGGCGCGGCCAAGCCCGGCGGTAGCATCAGCCCCCACCGGCTCTACAATATCGGCAATCACCGTTCCGAGCCACTCGAGCGGCTGATCGACCTGATCGAGTCGGCGTGCGGAAGACCCGCGATCCGAGTCGACCAGCCGATCCAGCCGGGCGATGTGAAGGATACTTTCGCTGATATCAGTGACATCGCGCGCGATATCGGCTTCGTGCCGACCACCTCGATCGAGCAGGGCGTGCCGCTGTTCGTGGACTGGTTTCGCACCTACCGCGAATAACCTGCATCAAGTACGTTGTTTCAAAACGGGAAAAGTCTGTTTTCATTCGCGGCCGCGATGTGTTACCGCAGTGCAGCAAGGCTAATCGCGCACAGAGTGCTTTCGGGATCCGGCGCCGTGTCGATTGGCTCGTCGAGGGCAAGGGGGTTTGTACCAGGCGATGAATGTCCACCGGATCTCCGCGATTCGTAAGGCGTCGGTCAATCAACGGGTCGTCGCCAATAACGGCTTCGCCCAATTACTCGGTGGCCTGGTCGTCGCCGTGGGGCTGCCTTTCCTCGCCTTTGCCGGATCCGATTTCGCGACCGCCGAAAGCGTCCAGAAGCATGTGCTCTACGCCAGCCTGGCCGCGGTGCTGGTCGGCCATTATTTCTTTCGCCGCTTCGTTTTCTTCCCCGGCGCGCGCAGTTCGTCCTATGTCGTGCCGATCTTCACCGCGACCTTTACCATCGCGCTGACCACCTTCTTCTTCTTCCGCATCGATTATAGCCGCCTTACCTTCGCGACGAGCTTTCTGCTGTGCGAGTCATGGTATTTCGCCTGCCATGTGATGGGCGCGCGCGCGCGACCGCGGCGGCTGGCGGTCATCCCGGTCGGCAAGGCGCGCAAGGTCAACCGCATCCCCAATATCGACTGGATCTGGCTGCGTGACGGCAATGCGCCGCTGCCCGAATGCGATGGCATCGTCGCCGATCTGCGCGCCGACCTGTCGGACGAGTGGGAGCGCGTCATCGCCGAATGGGCGATTGGCGGGGTGCCAGTCTATCACGTCAAGCAAATCGAGGAATCGGTCACCGGCCGCGTCGATATCGAGCATCTGTCGGAAAACAGCTTCGGCTCGCTCGTCCCCGGCCTCGGCTATATCAAGATCAAGCAGATGATCGATTTCGTCGCCGCCTTTGCCATCGGCCTGTTGCTGTTGCCGGCATTGCTGCTGGTCGCCCTGGCAATCAAGTTCGACTCGCGCGGGCCGGCACTCTTCAAGCAGCGCCGTGTCGGCTATCGCGGGCTGCCGATCACGGTCTACAAGTTTCGCACCATGCGCTACGACCCCGTCGTCCGCACGGAACGCGATAGCGCGATCACGCAGGATGGCGACGCGCGGATCACCCGGCTCGGCCGCTATCTCCGTCACAGCCGGATCGACGAACTGCCGCAGATCATCAACATCCTGCGCGGCGAGATGAGCTGGATCGGCCCGCGCCCAGAGGCCTGTGCGCTGTCCGAATGGTATGAGACCGAGATTCCGTTCTACCGCTACCGCCACATCGTCCATCCCGGCATTACCGGCTGGGCGCAGGTCAATCAGGGGCATGTCGCCGGCGTCGACGACGTGCTCGATAAATTGCAATTCGATTTCTACTACATCAAATATTTCTCGCCCTGGCTCGACATGCTGATCGTGCTGCGGACGATCCGCACGATGCTGACCGGCTTCGGCTCGAAATAACGCGCAGAAAAGGCCGGCCCGCCTCAGGTGGGCAGGCGCTCGAAGAGCAGGATCGCATCGCTGCCATGGCGCGTTGCGGCGCGTCCGAAGTGACGTTCGACCCAATAGTTGAGCCGGCCGAGCAATTTGTCCCCGAAGGGCAAGGCCACCCCAAAGCGCCGCACCGCAACCATCCGGAACCCGGCCCTGACCGCCGCCGCTTCGATCGAAGCCAAATCGAAATAATGGATCCGGCGGAGTCGGCCCGCCGCGACGCGCCACTCATTGACGATCCGCGCGACGCGCACCCAAAACTGATCCGCGATCGTCGTCTGCATCGCCACGGTACCGCCGGGTCCCAGCAACCGCGCGAAACTCGCGAACAATTCGTCGAGACGACCGACATGGGCGATCAGGCCGAGGCACAGGATCACAGTGAATTTGGGCAGAGCCGGTTCCTGTTCGATGGTGAAGATATCGCGATTGACGAAGCGCAGTACCTCACCCTCATGGGTCGGCTGGATCAACCGGCTGGCCGCTTGCAGCATGATGGCACTGATATCGTTCACCCATAGCTGGTCATAATGGCCCGACGCGTTCACCGCCTGGGTAATCTCACCGGTACCCGTCGCGCAGTCGAGCAGCGCCCCCGTTTTGCCCGCGAGCAGCCCGGCGACGATCGCGCGGCGCGCGCGAAACATCTCCGCCGCGCCTGAGCGCGTGCCTTCCTTGAAAAAATCCGCGTAATCCTCTGCGTGTGCTTCGAAGAATTCGGTAACCTGCTGTTGGTCCTGGGCAGCCTGCATCAATTGTTCCGACTCTCAGACACCCGCACGAGTTGCCCGTTACCGCCCTACTCAGGCAATAATCAATGCCTCAAACCGGAAAAGAGTCGGTCCCAGCGAACAAAGGCGTCCGCCCGTCCAAATTCACGCTCGATCACCGCCCGCGCCGCCGCGCCCATAGCCGCCACCTGGGCCGGATCGCGCGCCATTGCCTCGATCGCCGTCGCAAGACCGGCGATATCGCCAGGCGCGATCGCCACCCCACAGCCCTCGCGTCGCACGATTCGCGCAATCTCGCCATCGAGATCGGTAATCGCGAGCACCGGCCGGCCGGCCGCCGCGATGCCGTAGAATTTGCTCGGGACGATCAACCCCTCCATTTCGGGCCGCAACGACAGCCAGTGGACATCGGCGGCGCCGAGCGATTCGCTCAGTCGCTCGCGCGGCTGATAGGGGCGGAACCGGAACCGGTCGGCCACGCCTTCTTCGGCGACCCGCGCCGCGAGACGGGCACTTTCGTGTCCCCCGCCGATCATCAGGAAGACGATGTCCTCTCTGTGCGCCAGCAGCCTTGCGGCGCCGAGCAAGGTCTCGAATTCATGGGCGCGGCCGAGATTGCCAGAATAGCCGATGACGAACGCATCGCCGAAGCCCCACTCGTCGCGCAGGGCCACCGCCCCGCGCGCGACCGGGCGAATCGCGGCTTCATCGCTCCAGTTCGGCATCACGGCGATCTGCTGCGCGGACACGCCCTCCGCCGCGATACGTTCCGCCATGCGTTCGCCGATCGCGATGTTGAGCCGCGCGGACCGCAACGACGCATTGCGCCAGCGACGCAACAGCCCGCCCACGGGCCCACGCATCGCGCCGACGCCAAGCTCGGCCGCGACCTCCGGATAGAGATCCTGCAGCCAGTTGATCAGTGTCGCGCCGCGCAGCCGCACCGCGATGCTCGCCACGACCGAAAGCAGCGGCGGGTCGGTCTTGGCGACGACGAGATCGCCATGGCGCGCGGTCGCCAGAATCGCGAAAAAGGCGGTGATGTAAAAGGAGAGATAATCGATCGCCCGGCCGACCAGCCCGGCGCGACCAAAGCGCGAGCTCCACACCCGGCGAATCGTGACGCCGGCATGCGCGTCATGCGCCGGCATCAGCGCCGCAGGGTCGTCATAACGCAGCCGGCTGGCGATCACACCGACCTCCCAGCCGCGCGCCGCCAGCGCCTCGGCCAGATCGGTGAGGATCTGGGCGGTCGCACTATGATCTGGGTAATAGAAGCGATTGACGAACAGCAGACGCGGACGCGGCATCAGCATTCCCGTCGTTGGCGCTTGCGGATCGGTCTGGCGGGATTGCCACCGACCACCGTCCAGGGCGGCACATCGCGGACGGCAACCGCCCGCGCCGCGACCACCCCGCCCTCGAAAACCGTCACACCCGGCCCGACATAGGCTTCGGCGGCGACCCAGCCATAACGCTCGATGACGATCGGCGCGGTCATCAAGGGATGGTCGGGGTCATCGACGTCGCGGCTGGCGGCACAAAGATAGGCGCGCTGGCTGACCGATGCATGCTCGCCGATCACCACCCTGGCGACGCAATAACAGTCTGCGGCGTCGCCCAGCGTACTGCGATCTTCCATCACCAGATTCCACGGCGCCCATATCACTGCGCTGGGATAAGGCATCGCCCCGCGCCCGATCTTCGCCCCGAAAGTGCGCAACAGCATCCGCCGCCAGCCGTGGAACGGCCGCGGCGACGGCCGGTAGAGCAGCAGCCAGACAACACCCCATAAGCCGCGCCCGACCTTGCTCGCCAGGGACGTTGGCGGCTGCCGCACCAGTGCTTGCCGCGCGGAAACCGGCCGGGCCGAGGCAATCGCGGTTACTTTGTCACGCATGGTTTCGCCGCCATCGAGGGTGCCGCAGATAATGCGCGACAAACGCGCGAACACGATCGGTGTTGCGCTCGAACAGCCACCATATCGCCGCGGCGTAAACCATCACCGCCAGCAGAATGCCCGCGAGCGCGGCCACCGACAGCAGGCCGAAGGCCCATTGGCCGGGCGCAGCGAAGGTAAAATAGAGCCACGCGAGAACAGGAAAGTGCGCCAGGTAAAATGTATAGGACATTTCCGACAGAATGAAGCCAGTTCGCCGGTACAAGGCCGACGATGCCCTGGCGCGCGCGAGAAACGGCAGCGCGACCGCGAAGGCGGCACCGATCACGAAATCGCTGCCGAAGCGCAGCTGCGTGCGGCTCGCGAGCAGCGTCGCGGCCAACACGATGAGCGCGCCTCCCCCCACCGGCCAGCTCGACGCCACGCGGGACGTGGCAGGGTGGTCGAGTGCCAGGAAGGCGGCCACACCGAACAGCCAGATCAGGCCATAAGAGAGCATGGCGGCAGGCAGCAGGAGGCAGATCGCCGCGATCAAGCCGAGGGCGACGATCCTCGCCAGAAGCGTTTCGGCACGCAGCAACGCCTGCAGACCGAGCGGGAAGAGCAGGTAATACCAGAATTCATTGGCCAGGCTCCAGATCGGCCCGTTGGTGCCGAAGCAGTTGACGAGGATTTTCTGGAGAAACAGCAGATTGCCGAGAAAGGCGGTCGGTGAAAGATCGTTGCCGTTGATCGGGCCGCTCAACAGCTGGGGATAGAAGGCACCCTGATAGGCGGCAGGATTCAGCCGCATGCCGAGCAGGTCCCAACCCAGCGTCAGCAGCAAGGCCGGCACGATCACGATCCACAGCCGGCACAGCCGCCGCAACAGATAACCCTCCCAGCGCCATTTGCCGGCGCGCTTCAGCCGGACGACGCTCCCCCCGACGAGGAACCCGCTCAGCACGAAGAAGACCATAACCGCCTGGTGATGCAGTCCGGTGAACAGGTAGAACAATTTGGCCGCGAGGCCGCCGTTCGTCTGCGGATAGTCGACCAGGAAGAAGCCGCGCAGATGGCCGATGCAAACCTCGAGCGCCGCGAGACCGCGAATCATGTCGAGATGTGGCAGTCGCCCGTCAGACCCTGTGTGAGCTGGAGCCAATATTGCGTACCTCGGCATTCGCGGATTGGGGACGATGGCGTCCGACATCTAAGAGCCGATCGTCGAGCCTATTGCAATCGCGGTGGACCCCGGCGCGCTATATAACCCCGCCGTCCCTTGCCGCGACCCAAATAGCGGCCAAAAGCATAGAGCGCGACGGTCGGCACCATCGCGATCGTGATGAACTGAATGCTGCGCATACCCAGGGTCGCGGCGAAAAAGCCGCTGGCGTAATAAACGAGATCGAGATTGGTTCGAGCGGACAAGCCGACCCGCGTCCATGTCGCCGCCGCGGAACCCAATATCAGGGAAACGATCACCAGGCTCGGTATGCCGGCGATGAGATAGGCTTCGCCGGCATAGGTCACGGCGAGCGTGTAGCCGCCGCCGGTGTCGAGTGCGTCCTCGATCGTGGTAGACCATCCCACCGGCTTGCCGGGCCACAAGGCCCGGGGCACCCATTTGGTCACGACCTGGGTCACGATATCCATGCCAGGATAGGCATAGTCACGCGGGAACACGACCGCCACGCGCGCGATCGAGATCATGTTGTTGTCGATCATGAACTCGTCCTGCCGATCGCCCAATGCCCCGTTGGTCACATAGCTGCCGAGGCCCTGGTTGCGCGCCGCGAGCATATAGCCCGAAGCGACCCAGAGCAGGGCGAGACCGGCGATCGACAGGGAAAGAATCTTCAAGCTCTGCGCGCGGCGGTTCGCGATGAAATAGGTGACGAGGCAGAGACCCACCCTGATGAGCACGACGTTGCGTGCGCCCTCGGCGAAGTCGAAGAATGTCATCCACGCCAGAATGACGCTGACCCCGATCCGCGCCTTCGCGCCGAACTGCGCCGGATTGGCGAAGACGTAGCCGCCGAGCGCGGCGCAGAGATACAAGAGCAGCTTCAGTTCCGTCAGGAACGATCGCCAGTCGCCTTCGGCGCCGCGCTGCCACGGACGCTGGAAGCGTGGCCGAAGCACCTGCGTCACGATCTCAATGAAATTGAACTTCATGACCAGCATGACATACAGGTAGCCGAGGAAGGCGAACAGGAAGAAGCAGGCCAGCAGGCCGCGCGGCGATACTTCGGGAAGCCGCACATCCTGTGGCTTCAGCCTGGTCGGAAAGGGAAACTGCCGGCCGATCGCGAGGCCCGCGAGCGCGGTCAGCACGATGAGACACGCGAGCGCCCCGCCCCCGGTTTCCTGGGCATATAATACCCGGGTGTTGGGCGAGAGAAACTCCGCGAAGGTGAGAAAATAGAAGGCGCCGATCGCGACGATGTCGACACGGATCAGCGAGCGCATCCCGCCGAGCGCCTCGACGCCGAAAGCCAGCCCGATCGTCGCGACCATCGTATAGGCACAATAGCGATACATATCGACTTCGAGGCCATTCGGCAGCGTGAGATAGCTGAACAGGCAACCGACGCAGATGATCAACGTCGAATAGAATTTGAGCCGGGGATTTTCGGGGGCGACCCAACCGCCCGTCGGGGCGTCGGCAAGACGGATCGGCGCGTTCACCGCCTGGCCTCGAGATAGGCGCCACGCATGTCGCGCGCGATCGCATCCCAGCCATGATCGCGCTCGACCAGTGCGCGGCCATTCTCGCCGGCAGCCTCCAGTGCCGCGACATCGTTGAGCGTGGCGGCCAGCACCGGCGCGATCTCGGCCGGCCGGGTGCCGATTTCGAAGGCGGCGCCCGCTTCGAATCCCTTGGGCAGATTGCAGGCGCGCGTCATGAAGACCGGCAACCGATAGGCCCATGCCTCCAACACCGCCATGGGCAATCCCTCGCTATAGCTCGGCAATATGAATGCCGCGGCCGAACGGAACATGCGATCCTTCTCCTCGCCGAAAAGGGGTCCGACAAACTCGACACTGTCCTCTAGCCCAAGCGCGCGCGTGCGCGACACCAATTTTGCGAGTGTGCCGACCTCGTCCCATCCCGCGATCTTGAGCTTCCAGTCGTCGCGCAAGCTTGCCGGCAGCGCGGCCCAGCCATGAAGCAGTTCCTCGAGACCTTTTTTGGGATGCAGCCGCCCGATGTAAAGCAGCGTGCGGCGCTCCCCCGTCCCGCCGTGAAACGATCGCGTTGCGACGTCCGGGATGGCGACGCCGTTGGGGATCACGACGACCGGGCGCCGCCAGCCGGCCTCGGCGATCGAATCGGCTTCTTCGCGATTGAGCGCGTGCAGGAAGCGGGCATTGTCGAGCAGCCACCCTTCCCAGACGCATTGGGAAAGACGTTTTTTCAACCGGCTTCGCTCGCGCGCCCAGCGATCGAGCATGCCGCGTGGCGCGACAACGAACGGCGTTCCGGTCCGACGCGCCCAGGCCGCCGTTGCCCGGGCGCCGACCCCCCAAATGCCATGCAGATGCACCAGATCGGGCGCCGTCCTGGCCATCGCCGCGCGCATCGCCCCGCCCATGACCTTGTTCGCGAGGCCGGCCGATGGCACCGTATGAACCATGAGCGGATCCCAGCTCGGCAAGTCGACATCGGTCCATTGATCCCGACCGGCGATCACCGAAACATCGTCATGCTGCGCGAGCGCGGCGCGTGCGAGCCCCTTCACGCTTTCGAACATGCCCCCCGCGAGACGGGAAGAAGTGTCGACGACGTGCACCAGCTTCATGAAGAAAGCTCCAGACCCAGAACAAATTCTCCACCAAGCCCGCCACCGTGGCGAGCAAGGTTTCCCGTCTAGCACAGAGCCCGGATCGTCAAGCGGGTGTGTCGAGGTACGCACCGGCGATATCGGCGCCGGCACCTCCGGTCAGGCGCTGACGCACCGCGACCCTACCGCCTCCGCGTAGGCGCCCTGCATCGCACGGGCGATCGTCGACCAGACATGGTCTCGCTCGACCAGGACACGGCCACGCTGTCCGCTTGATTTGAGTGCGCGTTCGTCGTTCAGCGTCGCCGCCAGAATATCGGCAATGGCAACAGGATCGGTGCCGATTTCGAATCCCGCGCCCGCGGCGAAGCCCTTTGGCAAGTTGCAGGCGGGCGTCATGAACACCGGGAGTCCATATGACCAGGCCTCGAGCACTGCGATCGGCAGACCCTCGCTATGGCTGGGCAAGATGAAGGCCGAGGCGGTCCGGAACAGGGCGTCTTTTTCGTTGCCGAACACGGCGCCGACAAATTCGATATCGCCTTCCAGCCGCAGCGCGCGCGTCAGCGATTGCACTTTTGCCAGCAGCCCGCCTTCGTCCCAGCCCGCGACCCGCAAGCGCCATTGCGCCCGGACAGCGGCGGGCAACAGGGACCAGGCGAGGATCAACTCCGCAAGTCCCTTTTTGGGGTGGAGGCGACCGATGAACAGCAGCGAGCGGCGGTTATCCTGGCCTGTTGCAACCCCTTCGGGCGACGGCGGCGCGGTCTCCAGCGACGGCAGCGCGACCCCGTTGGGAATCACGCGGATCGGGTTGCGCAGCCCTGCCGCACGGATCGCGTCCGCTTCCGCATCATTCAATGCGTGGAGAAAGGCGGCACCGCTCAGCAGGCTGTCCTCCCAGACGATGCGCGCCACGCATTTCTTCATTCTGCTCCTGCCGAGCGCCCAGCGATCCAGCATGCCGTGCGGCGAAACGACATAAGGAAGGTCGCGCTTTTTGAGCCATCGGTGCAGGCCGCGCGACGCGATCCCCCAGATGCCGTGCAGGTGGACGAGATCGGGCCTGGCAACACCCAGCGCAGCCTCGAAGCGCCGCCCGGTCAGCAGATCCAGCGGGCCGCTGGTGGTCACGTGCGTGACCGGTATCTGTCCCCAGGTGGCAATATCCAGGGAGCTGCGGTCATCCGTCGCGGAAATCGCCGACACGCGGCATTCCCCCTGCTCGTCCAATGCGGAGCCCAGCCCCAACATCGCCTGGTACACGCCCCCGCCGAGGCGCGACGTCGAATCGGAAAGATAAGCGATCCTCAAGGCACGGCCGGATGCTATGCGCCGCCGACCGCCGCCGAAACACCCGCCTCGCCGAGCCAGGCGAAAAGCCCGCCGGCAGCTTTCCGGATGGGCGTCGGCGACCAGGGCAAGGTCGCGGTCACTTACCGCTCGGGCTGCTGCGCAAGGCGAGCAGCGACAAGGCCGCGCGCGCCAGAGCGCCGCGCCGGCGCGCTGGCTGGCTGCGGGCGGCGGCGATCGCCTGCGCAAGGCCATCGCCGAAACGGTCGGGGCCGAAGGCGGCGATGATCGACTGCCCGCGCGCCGACATCGCCGCGCGGTCGGTGTCGGGCGACGCGAGGGCGGCCAGCCGCGCGGTGATCGCGGCCGTGTCGAACGGATCGACCGCCCAGCCATTCGCACCGTCCTCGACCAGGTCCACTACGCAACCACAGCTTCGCGAAACGATCACCGGCAGCCCCGCCGCCATCGCCTCGTTCACGACCAGCCCCCATTGCTCGACGGTGCTGACATGCACGAAGCCGCCAGCGAGGCCGTAATAAGCGGGCAGGTCATCATATTGCTTGAAACCTTTGAAATGGACCGCATCGGCGATTACGAGCGAGGCCGCCTGTTGTTCCAATGCCGGCCTGAGCGCGCCGTCCCCGATCAGAACGAGATCCCATGGCTCGTCACCCGCCGCGGCGCGATAGGCCGCGAAGGCATCGAGCAGGCGGGCCAGATTCTTCTTCTCGATGAACCGGCACGAGGCCAGGAAATAGCGTTCCGGCAGAGCGTGCGCCGCGCGCTGCGCCGCCGCGTCGGCCCGCGCCGCTGCCGCGCCGCTGGCGAAGAAATCATTATCGACGGCATCGTAGCCGAGGAAGATGCGATCCGCCGGCATGCCCAGCGCTGCGGCATAGGCGCGTTGCGGCTGGCCGCCGACCAGCGCCGCGTCGCACAGCCCGACGATCCAGCGCTTTATCGCCTCGCGCCAGCCCGTGCGGACGGCGTCGTGCGCGGTTGATTCCGACAGCAGGATTGCGTGGCGCCGGCGGTCCAGCGCCCAGCCAAGCGTCGCCAGCGCCTCGGTATACGACCACCCCATCACGCAGACACAGTCCGGGTCGGCGTCATCCAGCGCGGCGCGGACGGCGGCGATCACCGCGCGCGGAGGATGCTCGTCGACCGAGCCTTCCTGGAACAGCGTCCGCCGCTCGAAATGCTCCTCGCCCTGCCGCGGTTCCCAGGCATAGGCGTTGCTGCGGCGCGACCCCTCGATGCCGATGACGGCCATCCTGCCCGCCGCGCCATTGAGCCGCGCGA
>Ga0068864_100001522_pt1 | contig 19069 bp, 15 predicted proteins | sample KBSSwiS72_FD_66586 | JGI IMG/M metagenome (GOLD analysis project Ga0068864, IMG submission 66586) | Switchgrass rhizosphere microbial communities from Kellogg Biological Station, Michigan, USA - KBS Switchgrass S7-2 | ecosystem: Host-associated > Plants > Roots > Rhizosphere > Soil ... | reverse complement strand
TTGGTTCTGCGCAGAGCCCGGCGACGCCGTTGCAGCAGGGGTTGGCGGCGTTCGGCAAGCGGCTGTCGATGGTAATCCTGGCGATCTGTGCGCTGGTCTTCGCATTCGGCGTGTTGCGGGGCGAGCCTGTTTTGCTGATGGCGTTGACGGCTATCAGCCTCGCGGTCGCCGCCATTCCGGAAGCGTTGCCGGCTGTGGTGACAGTCTTGTTGGCCCTTGGCGCACGCCGCTTGGTCGGCGTGAATGCATTGGTGCGCCGCCTGCCCAGCGTGGAAACCCTCGGATCAGTCAGCGTCATTTGCTCGGACAAGACCGGCACGCTCACGCTCAATCGCATGCGGCTGCGCGCGCACCGGGCATTTGGCGTGCGGGACGAAGCGCTGTGGACTGCGCTGGTGTTATGCAATGACGCAGCGCTCGCGGCGGATGGCTGGGTTGGCGACCCTACTGAAACATCGCTTCTGCAGGCCGCACAGGATGCAGGACATGATGTCACTGCGCTCAAGCAAAGCCGGCCGCGGCGCCACGAATGGCCCTTCGACGCCGAGCGCAAGCGGATGACAACCTTGCACACGCACCGCGACGGCTGGCGCGCCTATGTCAAAGGAGCGCCCGAGTCGGTGCTGCCGCGCTGCGTCGCGGGCCCCCATCGCGAGGAGGCGCTGGCCACAGCGCGCGAGTGGGCCGCGCAGGGCATGCGCGTGCTCGCAGTCGGACGGCGCGACGGACATGACGACGTGGTGGCCCTCGATGCCGACGCGTTTGAACAAGGGCTCACGCTGATCGGGCTGGTCGGTCTCATCGACCCTCCGCGTCCTGAAGCACGCACCGCGGTCGCCGAGTGCCTGGCCGCAGGCATCCGGCCCGTGATGATCACCGGCGATCATCCCGCCACCGCCCTAGCTATTGCTCGGGACCTCGGCATCATCACGGCTGACGCAGGCGGCGTCCTAACTGGGGCCGAGTTGACCCGGCTCGATGCGAGGGCGCTGACTGCCGCTGTGCCACGCGTCTCGGTCTACGCGCGCATGGATCCGGCACAGAAGATCCGCATCGTGGAGGCATTGCAGGCGCAGGGCCTGTTTGTCGCCATGACGGGCGATGGCGTCAACGACGCGCCGGCATTGCGACGTGCCGACATCGGTGTGGCCATGGGCAAAGGAGGTACCGACGTTGCGCGCGAGGCCTCGAGCCTCGTGCTGCTCGACGACAACTTCGCCACAATTGTCAGCGCGGTGCGCGAGGGCCGCCGCATCTTCGACAACATCCGCAAGTTCATTCGCTACGTAATGACCGGCAATTCCGGCGAGATCTGGGTGCTGTTCCTGGCACCGCTGCTCGGTATGCCGGTGCCGTTGGTGCCAATCCAGATCCTCTGGGTAAATTTGGTCACCGATGGCCTGCCCGGACTTGCACTGGCTGCGGAGCCCGCGGAGCGCGGCGTGATGCAGCGTCCTCCGCGCCCGCCCCGCGAGAGCGTGTTTGCGCACGGTTTGTGGCAGCACGCACTTCTCGTCGGCCTGTTGATTGGCGGCTTGTGCCTGGGTGTCCAAGCCTGGGCCCTCGCGCGCGACGGCGGCGATGCGGCAAAATCCCACTGGCAAACGATGGTATTCACCGTGCTGACGCTATCGCAAATGGCGCACCTCCTCGCCATCCGCTCCGACCGCGAATCTCTTTTCACGCTTGGGCTGGCGACCAACGTGCCATTGATTGCCGCTGTAGCACTAACGTTGGTGCTGCAATTGGCGACGGTCTACGTGCCTTGGCTGCAACCCATCTTCCGCACGCAGCCCCTGTCCTTCTACGAGTTGGCGCTCTGCTTCGGCTTGGCCGCCGTCGTGTTTGTCGTGGTGGAAATCGAGAAGGCGTGGCGCCGGCAGACTTGACCGACATAGGCACGCGCAATCAGGACCCCACCGGCTGCGGGGCTGACGCACCCTCGACCGATGTCCAATGTTCGGTATTGGGTACGGACCGCGACGTCTGTATGTTCTCAATCACTCGGGCTACCGGCGGCCGGGCGCAGCCGTTGACGCACGTCAACGGCCGATGGACGCGTCGCGCCTAGAATGACCAAGCGTGGGCGCTGCCCGCGCCCACGCGCGTTCGTCGCGCCGAGCGCAGATTCCGTCCCCGCCGGCGGACGACGGCCGCAATTTGCGACGCGTGAGGTTTTATGACAAAGATCCTGGCGATTGCGGGTTCGTACCGGAAGGACGGGGTCATCGACCAGGCGATCCAAATCGCCGCCCGGCAGGCGGAAGAGCGCGGCGCCGAAGTCGAGGTCGTGCAGCTGCGCGACTATCCGATCGAATTCTGCCGTAACTGCCGCGAGTGCACACAGCTGCCCGGTGACGCGCCCGGTGAATGCGTGCTGCGCGACGGCATGCGCGTCCTGCTCGCCAAGATCGAGGCGGCCGACGCCTTTATTCTGGCTTCGCCGACCAACGTCTACGCGGTGACGGCCCTCTTCAAGCGCTTCATGGAACGCCTGGTCGTCTACTCGTATTGGCCCTGGGGAGCGCCCGCTCCGAAATTGCGGAAGAGCCGCGCAACCAAGAAAGCGCTGGTTATCACATCGTCGGCGGCGCCGGCACTGATCGGCCGCCTTTTTTTCGGAAGCGTGAAAGGGCTCAAAGCGACGGCGACGCTGATTGGCGCAAAGCGTGTGCGCGCCGTGTGCGTCGGTCTTGCGGCGAAGGTGCCGGATGCTCGGCTCGGCGCGAGCGATGCGCGTTGCATTGAGCGAGCGGTGGCCGCGATGTTATGAGCAGTCGCCTGGATCGCGCGATGGCTTCACACCCGCGCCGTGCGGCATGGACAATCGCCGGCGTTGCGGCGCTCGCCGTCGGATGGTCGACGTACGCCGCATACCGACGCGACATCGTCGCCGCTCGTGCCCGCGTTGCTTCCGGCAGCCTAACGGCGGACACGCGCTGCGGACCGATCGAATACGCGAGTGTTGGCGAAGGTCCGCCCGTATTGGTCGTGCATGGCGCGGGCGGCGGCTTCGACCAGGGCCTCGATTTGGGAGGACCGCTCTCGCTTCACGGATATCGCGTGATTGCAGTATCGCGCTTCGGCTATCTGCGAACGCCGCTTCCTGCCGACTCCTCGGCGGTGGCGCAAGCCGACGCGCACGCCGCTCTGCTCGATGCGCTCGGCATCGAGCAGGCCGCCGTGCTGGGTGCGTCGGCGGGGGCGCCGTCCGCCATGCAGTTCGCGCTGCGGCACGCGGAGCGCTGCCGTGCGCTGGTCCTGCTCGTCCCAGCCGCTTACGTGCCGCGTGCGGATGGCGCGCCATCGATCACGTCGCCGTCGCGGACGCCGCGGCTGTTCGACGCCGCGCTGCGCTCCGACTTCCTCTTCTGGGCCGCATCTCACCTGAGCCGCGACACCTTCATCGGCTCCATCCTGGCGACGCCTCCCGCCGTCGTCCGGCAGTCGACTTCTGCGGAGCAGGCGCGAGTTTTCGCGTTGCTCGACCATCTCCTTCCCGTCTCGGCGCGGCGGCTCGGCCTCGTCAACGACGCCGCGGTCGTCTCGTCGCTCGAGCGATGCGAACTCGAGCGGATCGACGTGCCGACTCTCGCGATCAGCACGGCGGATGATGGCTACGGGACCTTCGATGCCGCACGGTATACGGCAGAGCACGTTCGAGGCGCGCAATTCATCGGCTACGAAACCGGAGGTCATCTTTGCGTCGGGCACAGCGACGACCTTCTCGACGAGATTGCCTCGTTTCTGAAGCGCTGAAAACGCCGATTGCGCGCAGTTACTGCCGCTACCTCCTCGCCATCATATTGAAGGTGCCAACAGCCTTTATGACCGTTGATCTCCGCAAGATGTGTCCCGCCATAGCGAGCGGCTTGATCCAGGTCACGAATGCCAACGGTCATTTCGATAAACTTCAAGCGACATACGCGCATACCGTGGAGCATCGGCCATGACGACGAAAGAAACCAGCAATCTCGGCACTCGTTGGTGGGCGAAGAATCTCAATGATATCGACAGCGAAGTTGCGCGTCTTGCGACGATCTGCCGGGTGCGCTTGCTCGAGCCTGGCGTGATCGAGCGCGTGCTCGCCAACGACGCGTCGGTGTGCGGATCGAGCAACAAGCTCGCCTTCGACAAGCTGCACAACGCACTCAAGATGCACTACCTCATCCGCGACAAGACCGTCGGCGTCATCGGCGAGAATGCGACCGCCGCCGTCGTTGCCGACATCGTCGCGAGTATTCGCGCCCGGCTCGGCAAGCAGCTGGGTGGCGAGGGCCCCGGTTAGACGGCTGCTTGACACCATGGCTGATGCTGGCGAGACAGCCGGTCCCGCCAGAAATTGTCCTTCCGCGTCAGAACTTCTCCGGCACCCACTTGTACGGGTAATCGGGCTCCTTGTAGCTCTTCGGCTTTTGCCTGTCGGGGAGCTTCACCTTTTCGCGCGGCAACTCCTTGTACGGGATGTGGGCCAGCAGGTGCGAGATGATGTTGAGCCGCACCCGCTTCTTGTCCTCGGACTTTGCTGCAAACCAGGGGGCCCATGAGGTGTCAGTCGCCGCGAACATGGCGTCGCGCGCGACCGAATAGTCGTACCAGCGACTGTACGACTTCACGTCCATCGGTGAGAGCTTCCACACCTTGCGTCCATCGTGGATGCGGGCCTTCAACCGCCGCGTCTGTTCCTCCGGACTCACTTCCAGCCAGTATTTGAGGAGGATTACGCCGGAGCCGACGATGGCCTTCTCGACCAGCGGCACGGCTTGCAGGAACGCGTCGACCTGTTGCTCCGTGCAAAATCCCATCACCCGCTCGACGCCCGCTCGGTTATACCAGCTGCGGTCGAAGATGACGATCTCACCCGCTGCGGGCAGATGCGGCAGGTAGCGTTGAATGTACATCTGCGTTTTTTCGCGCTCGGTTGGTGCGGGCAAGGCGACGACGCGGAAAACGCGCGGGCTCACCCGTTCGGTGATCGCCTTGATCGTGCCGCCCTTGCCGGCGCCGTCGCGCCCCTCGAACAAAATGCAAACCTTGAGCCCTTTGTGCAGCACCCATTGCTGCAGCTTGACGAGCTCGACATGCAGCCTCTTCAGTTCCTTCGCATAGGCTTTCTCGGTTAGCTTGCGGTCCTTGTCCGACGCGTCAGCGAGGGTTTTGGAACTCTTTTGCTTTTTCATCTGCTTCTCCAGGGGGTGCGGAACGGGGTGCAACGGGATGCCGGCGCCAGAAGACGTAGGGAACGATGGTGAAAGCGGAGACGACAAAGTACGCGAGCACGCTCGCGACGATCGCCGGCGAAGCGTTGTTGAGCGCTGCCGTCAACAGCGCGAGACCGCCGTTCCGCGCCGCACTTGAGATGGCGGTTGCAGTGCGAGTCGCGGGCTCGGGGCCACCAAGGGCATGGCCCACTGCCATGGCGAGCACCGTGATCGTCACGATGGCGGCGCCGACCCGCCACCCTGCTCCAATGACTGTCTGGTAGACGTCGATCAGCGCAAGCGCTGCGAGCAGCATGAGCAGGAGCGAGCCCGCCTTGCGCAGCGCGGGCTCGATGCGCGCCGCGATGGCCGGCCACTGTCTTACGACGAGCATCCCTAGAGCGAGGGGCAGCAACTGGGCGAAGAACACCTGTCGCGCAAGTTGCCGCGGATCGACGGTGGCCTGTCCCGCATAGTATTCGTCGAAGGCAGCGACGGACAGCGGCAGCGAGCCGATGGCGGTGACCGCCACTGCGATCTGCAACGCGGGAGCGAATGATCGATGGCCCCCGGCGCCGAGCGAGCGGCGCAGCGCGACCGGCGCGCCCGGCGCAATCGCCATCAACATGATGCCGATCTCCGCGGGTCGCGGAATCTCGAAGATGCGCGCGACGAGCCACGCAATGGCCGGCACCGCGACGACCACTGAGAAAAGCGCCTTGGCCATGAGCGCCGGGCGTTGAGTCACCCAACGAAACTCCGACGGCACGATGGCGAGCCCGAGATCGAACATCACCGTGAATAGCGTCGCTGCGGCTACGGTGCTGAGCAACCACTCGGGGACAGGGCCTTGGAGCGGCATGGTGGGAGATCAGCCGGGCCGCCGCGCGGTCGCACCGCCCAGTCCCTGCACATCCGGAATGCTCGCGAGCTCGCGGTCTTCCGCAGTCGCATAGGCCGAGCCGATAGCTCGCTCGAGCAACGCGAGCTCGGCCTCGAGCGATGGGTGACGATTCGCGCTGAGAACTTCGACCAGATTTTCGAGCATCGCCCGCATGCGCCGCGCAACCTGCACGTTCGACGCCCCGCAAGCGCGGATCTCCGTGCACGCGACATGCACGAAATCTTCCCAGTTCGGCGTTCTGTAAATGACGCGTGGATCGCCCTTGTCGTCGCACGCAAGCTCGCCGCGGAGCTGGCGCTTGCCCAGCACTCGCAGCAGGCGATGCACTTGGTCCATCGCGAGCACGGCGGTCGTGGGGTCGTTGATGGCCGGCGAGAGCGCCTTGAGCGCGATGTCGACCAGGATGCGGAAGGCGAACATCGGATCCTGCTCCAGCGTTCGCTCGGCTCCAAACGCGACAGTCGACCGCAGGCTGCGGTCGTCGATCGCAGAGGCCCCGCCGTACAGCGCAAACAACGGTTCCTCTGCGGCGACGAAGTCACCCACCTGCGCGATGAATTCGATCACGCCATTGTGGCGGCGGCCGAGAGCGACCAGCGTCGTAAGATCCACGGCCAGAACGATGCCCGCGGGCGCATTGTGCAGGACCCGGCGCGCAGGTGCGCCGAGCACGGAGCGAAGCGGCCCCGACTCTGCCACCAACGAACTGCCCGCTGGATAGACGGCACGAATGAGGTCGACACCCTGGTCGCCGACGCTCGACACGACGCTCACCGGGCGCAGCAGCCTCGCGGCATAGTCGATGAGGAACAGAAAATCGGCAATGGAAGCGATACCGAGGATTGCCGTGACCAGGGCGACGAGCTGTGCCGAATGCTCCGCCCGGTTGAGCGCGATCACCGAATACACGAGGGTGAAGACGAAGAGCCCGACGCTGTACCGGACCACGTTGTTGCAGAGAAGGGTAGTGGCGATGATCCTCGGCGTGAGCTGCCCGCCGGCGACCTGGATCGCTACCAGCAACGAGCCGAATGTGAAAACCAGAAACGACAGCGTCATCGTAATGACGGTCTGGTACAGCGCCTGCGCGCCCGTGGCGGCAAGTCCAGCGAGCTCCCAGTGCAGCCGCGTATCGATGTGGCGCACGACAGGGGCGGTGAGGAAGACGAGGAGGATGGCGATAAGCGGGACGGTCCACAACGCGGATTTGAGGTAGCTCGACGCCCGATACAGTTGGTTCCAGCTAAGCTTGCCCTTGAGGTAGCGCTGTCTACGTCTGCGCCGGACGGCGGCACGTGCGACGATGCGCTTCCACGCACGCTGCAGCGTTGTGAGTTCCGCGCGCGTGGCGACTCTGCCAGACCTCCGGTCTGCAGCGGTGTCGAGCGACGCTGGATTTTCGGCGGCCATCTCTGGGTCGATGAAACGGGATACGGTGACACTAAATGTGCATCAGTCTGCATGCGTTGATGAAGATCAAGCGCAGGGCGACTGGCGGGGATATGCTCGGTCGAGCCGAGAAACTCGTCTGTGTTTTCTGTGGACTCGAGGTTCCTGCGTCTGGAGGTAAACGATGAGCCCTGCAATCGTCGACGTGACGGAGCAAAAGCGACTGAATGAGGCGCGCGAGAAGCAGGTTCCGTGGAAGAAATGGGGCCCGTATCTCAGCGAGCGACAGTGGGGAACGGTCCGCGAGGACTATAGCGAGGACGGTAACGCCTGGAATTACTTCACCCACGATCAAGCGCGCTCGCGCGCCTACAAGTGGGGCGAAGACGGGCTCGCCGGACTTTGCGACGACAAGCAACGGCTGTGCTTTGCGCTCGCTCTGTGGAACGAGCGCGACCCGATCCTGAAGGAGCGCCTCTACGGTCTCACCAACAGCGAGGGCAACCACGGGGAGGATGTGAAGGAGTATTACTTCTACCTCGACAGCACGCCCACGCACTCGTACATGAAGTACCTGTACAAATACCCGCAGCGGGAGTTTCCGTATCGCGATCTGATCGAAACCAACCGGAGCCGGTCGCGCGAGGAATTCGAGTACGAGCTCATCGACACCGGAGCATTCGATGGCGATCGCTACTTCGACGTGTTCGTGGAATACGCGAAGGAGGGGACCGAAGACATGCTCATCCGGATCACCGCCCACAATCGCGGGCCGGAAACGGCCCGTCTGCGCCTGCTGCCGACGTTGTGGTTTCGAAACACCTGGTCGTGGGGCGAGGAGGGCGGCAAGCCGTCGTTGCGTGAGGTGGCGCCGGGGATCATTCAGGCCTCGCATCCTGAGCTCGGCGACTACTGGCTCCATTGCGAGGGTAATGCGGAGCTGCTGTTCACCGAGAACGAGAGCAACGCCGGCCGGCTCTGGGGGCAGGCGAATGCGTCGCCGTATGTCAAGGATGCTTTCCACACGTACGTCATCGGAGGCGAGGCCGCAGCCGTCAACAGCGCGAAGACGGGGACGAAGGTCGCCGCTCACTACGCGCTCGACGTGCCGGGCGGCGATAGCAGGACCGTGCGGCTGCGCTTGGCAGCCGCCAGGGCCAAGGACCCCTTCGGCGATTTCGAGAAGATCTTCAAGAGCCGCCTCGCGGACGCCGATGAATTCTACGAACGTATTACACCGAGATCGCTGACCGAAGACCAGCGGCGGGTGCATCGGCAGGCGCTGGCCGGCATGCTGTGGGGCAAACAGTTCTACTATTTCGATCTCGAGCGCTGGCTACGCGAGCACAAGAGCCACCCGCTGGTCGAGACGGCGCGCCATGGCGTGCGCAACACCGAGTGGTTCCACATGCTGAACGCCGACGTGATCTCCATGCCGGACAAGTGGGAGTATCCGTGGTATGCGGCCTGGGACCTCGCCTTCCACACGGTCGCGCTCGCACTGGTGGATTTCGACTTCGCCAAGGAGCAGTTACTCTTGATGTTGCGCAGCCTGTACTTCCACCCGAGTGGGCAGATTCCTGCCTACGAGTGGAACTTCAGCGACGTGAACCCGCCGGTGCACGCGGCCGCGACACTCTGGCTGTACAAGTACGAGAAGCAGCTCGGCCGCGCAGACTTCAGGTTTCTCGAGCGCTCGTTCCAGGGGCTGATGCTGAATTTCAACTGGTGGGTCAATCGCAAAGATCCCGCCGGACGCAACGTGTTCGCGGGCGGCTTCCTCGGTCTCGACAACATCGGCATCTTCGATCGCAGCGCGCCGCTGCCGACCGGTGGCACCTTGGAGCAGGCGGATGGGACGGCCTGGATGGCGTTCTATTGCCAGAGCATGCTGGAGATGGCGCTCATCCTCACCGAGTACGACCCGATCTACGAGGAGATCGCCTTCAAGTTCGTCCAGCACTTCATGTGGATCGCCTACGCGATGGACCGCCGCGGCGAGCATCACGACGAGATGTGGGACGAGGAGGACGGGTTCTTCTACGACCTGTTGCGGCTACCGGACGGCCCGGCGATGCGTCTCAAGGTGAGGTCGCTCGTGGGCTTGCTGCCGCTGTGCGCGTCGACGGTGTTCGAGGGCGATGCTGCCGATCGCCATCCGAAGCTGATGGAGCTGATCGCGCAGTTTCGAAAGCGCCATCCGGAGCTGATTTCCCAGGTGGCCCCGACCGAAGGGAGTTTCGTCGGGTATAAGGACAGGCGGCTGCTATCGATCCTCAACAAGAAAAAGCTCGAGCGCGTGCTCGGCTACATGCTCGACGAGAACGAGTTCCTGGGGCCGCACGGCATTCGCTCGCTGTCGCGCTATCACCTCGACCATCCGTTCGTATTCACGGTCGGAGGCCAGGAGTACCGGGTCCAGTACCTTCCCGCCGAATCGAATACCGGCATGTTCGGCGGCAACTCCAACTGGCGCGGTCCGGTGTGGATGCCGGTCAATTTGCTGATCGTTCGCGCACTGATCAACCTGTACACCTTTTACGGCGATGAGTTCGAGGTCGAATGTCCGACCGGTTCGGGCCGGCGCATGACGCTGTTCCAGGTGGCGGACGAGATTGTCCGCCGGCTGACAAGCACATTCTTGCGCGATGCCGACGGGCAGCGGCCGGTCTACGGCGGATCGACCAAGTTCCAGGAAGATCCCCATTGGCGGGACCTGATCCTGTTCTACGAGTACTTCCATGGCGACAACGGCGCGGGTCTGGGGGCTAGCCACCAGACGGGATGGACGGGTCTCGTCGCCCCGCTCCTCGACATGTTCGGGCGCGTCGATGCGAAGACACTGCTCGAGACCGAACGCGGGCGCGTGATGGGACGCATGATCAGGGATCAGGTCGGTGGCGAACCGGTCAGACCAGTTTGATGGAGCGCCACGAAACGACGGTGCAGTAGACGATCGTGCAACGTGCGCGCGATCGGAGTGTCGCGCAACACGTTCCCGAGACTTCGCTGATGGCGCTCACCGCAGCGAACTTGTTCTGCGGTGCCTCACGTAACCAAGATACTTGGAGCAAATGGGATGAGCCCATCCGAGACCGACGCCAAGCGGATCGAGTCAAGCAGCACAGCACTGCGATTCGACATCGTGGCGGGACTCACGGCTGCCGCGGTCGTGCTCCCCAAGGCCATGGCCTACGCAACGGTTGCCGGGTTGCCCGTCGAAGTGGGGCTCTACACCGCGTTCGTCCCGATGGTGGTCTACGCGCTGCTCGGCACTTCGCGCGTACTGAGCGTCAGTTCGACGGCAACGTTGGCGATCCTGACCGCCACGCAACTCGGATTGGTGGTGCCGGACGGCGACGCGGCTAAGCTCGTCACCGCAACCGCGACGCTGGCTGCAATGGTCGGCGCCATGCTGCTTCTGGCGAGGCTACTGAAGCTGGGATTCGTCGCGAACTTCATATCTGCGCCGGTCCTCACGGGCTTCAAGGCCGGGATCGGCCTCGTGATCGTGCTGGACCAGGTGCCGAAGCTCCTGGGCATCCACATCACGAAGCAGAATTTCTTCGCCGATCTCTTGAGTGTCGCGCAACACGTTCCCGAGACTTCACTGATGACGCTCACCGTAGCACTCGCGACGTTCGTCTTCCTGATCGGCATGGAGCGTCTGTGGCCCCACTCGCCGGCGCCCCTGGTCGCTGTCGGCGGCGGCATTGCGGCGGCGTGGTTCTTCGGCCTTCAGGCGCTGGGCGTCTCGACGGTCGGCGTGATCCCGCAGGGATTTCCCTCGCTCACCTTGCCGGATCTCGCGTTGATCCAACAATTGGCGCCGGGTGCGCTCGGGATCGCGCTGATGAGCTTCACCGAAACCATTGCAGCGGGTCGAGCCTTCGCCCGTCCCGGCGAGCCTGCGATAAACGCGAACCGTGAGCTGGTTGCCACGGGCGCGGGCAATCTTGCAGGCGCGCTGTTCGGTGCGATGCCGGCGGGGGGCGGCACGTCGCAGACGGCAGTGGTACGCGCCGTGGGAGGAAGATCGCAGAAGGCGTCGCTCGTAACCGCGGCCGCTGCGCTGGCAACGATGCTGTTACTGGCTCCGGTGCTGGGCCTCATGCCGAATGCAACGCTGGCTGCGGTCGTCATCGTCTACTCGGTCGGGCTCATTCAACCTGCGGAGTTCCGTGCCATCCGCGACGTGCGCACGATGGAGTTTCGCTGGGCGCTGATTGCCTGCGCCGGCGTGCTGCTGCTCGGCACGCTCAACGGCATCGTCGTGGCGATCATCGTCTCGATGATCGGTCTCGCGAGCCAAACCGCGCATCCGCGCGTTTCCGTCGTCGGCAGGAAACGCGGCGCCGACGTATTGCGCCCCGTGTCGCCGGAACACCCGGACGACGAAACCTTCGAAGGCCTGCTGATCGTGCGGCCGGAAGGGCGACTCTACTTCGCCAACGCGCAGGATGTGGGCGAGCAGATCGACGCGCTCGCCACGCGGCACAAGCCGCGTGTGCTGGCCTTGGACATGAGCCGCGTGCCCGACATCGAATATTCGGCGTTGCTCGCTCTCATGGAAGCCGAGCAGCGTGCGACCAAACGCGGTGCCGTCGTGTGGCTGGTGGGGCTGAACCCTGGCGTCCTCGAGGTCGTACGCCGCGCCGGACTGCACGAGCGCCTCGGCCGCGAGCGCATGCTGTTCAACGCACGCCAGGCGATCGAACGCTATCAGGCGCTGGGCGCGCAGACGGCGTGACGGCCCCAGCAACTGATCAGCTGGTCCCTCACGGCGGGCGGCCCAAAATAAGGCGCCCGCCTTATCAAAAAGCGCTTCCGCTGGACGCTGCCGCGGTATCCGCGCCGGCGCTTACGTCCGGCAGCGGACAGACAGACTGTGGTCACCCCGATAAATGACTTGATCGGATGACGTTTCGGATCGCTGCATCAAAGAAAATGATCGCGGAGAATTTGTGGTGCACCTGCGGGTGATCGATTCTGGAACGGAACGCGGCGCAAGGATTTCATCGTCGCCCGGAAGCGCCGTTGCACACCCCACGCCCTCGACATTGCGCGCTGCCCTCGCGCAGGTGGTTGACCTCAAGCGGGCGCTGCGGCGGAGTGAGCAAGAGTCGGTCGCTGCGCGGGACCACGTCGCAATGCTCACGCACTCCAACGCGCAGCTCCAGCGTCGTGCGCTTCAACACGAGGTCGCTCATAGCCCGGTACGCGGCTGCCCCGTTTGGACATTGACCGGATCTTCCCTCGCCTCGGGACTCGATCAGGAGGAATTGTCGCTCATCGAGCACCTCCTGAGAAAGCGGATTCGATTACGAAGAGGCGATACCCTCTATGGGTTCGGGAGCGCATTCGAAGCGCTCTTCGCGATCCGTGTCGGCTCGTGCAAGACCGTGTTGCTCGGTCGCAATGGGCGCGAGCATGTCGCCGGATACCATATGTTCGGGGACATCGTAGGCATAGATGGAATGGCCTCGAATGTTCATGAGTGCCAGGCGATCGCGCTGGAAGACATGGAAGTCTATCCCTTTGGGTTCCGTCGGCTCGAGACTCTTGCACGGTTTAGCGACCGATTCGGCCACAACCTCCACAAACTGCTGTCGCAGGAGTGCTCGCGTGCACAGGGTCGCACGCTTGTCTTAGGGACGATGGGCGCCGACCAGCGGCTTGCGGTATTCCTGCTCGACCTGTCGGAGCGATACTCGGCACGGGGTTTTTCGGCATCCGAGTTTGTGCTGCGAATGACGCGCGAGGAAATCGGGAGTCATCTCGGGCTGAAATTGGAGACGGTGAGTCGTATGTTCTCGCGATTCCAGGATCAGGGCATGCTTCAAGTCCAAGGCCGGCTCGTCAAGTTGCTGGACCCGGTTGCGCTGAGAGCCATGATTGGCTGACGTTCGGCGCACCTGTGCGCTTGCGTGGCCTGGATCAGGCTTCTTATAATTGGAACCCGCCTGCGGCTGATCCCCCGCCCACGACGATAGGGAAAAGTTAGGCTTTACCTCCGCTTTTGCGCAATGGTCGCGCCGCATTCTCCCCAACAGAACCATCTGCTCTCCGCCCTCCCGGAAACAGTCTACGAGCGACTGCTCCCGCACCTCGCGCTCGTGCCCATGCCGCTCGGCCACGTCTTGTACACGTCGGGCTCCGAGTTGCATCACGTCTATTTCCCTACGTCCTGCATCGTCTCGCTCGTCTACGTCATGTCGAACGGGGCGTCGGCGGAAATCGCGGTAACGGGATACGAGGGTCTGCTCGGGGTGTCGCTCTTCCTCGGTGGACTCACAACGCCGAATCAGGCGGTTGTGCAGAGTGGCGGTCATGCGTACCGAATCGGCGCCGACCTGATCAAGAAGGAGTTCGATCTGGGCGGTCCCGTACAACATCTGCTGCTGCTCTACACGCAGGCGCTGATTGCACAGATGGCGCAAACCGCCGTCTGCAACCGGCACCACTCGCTGGATCAACAGCTTTGTCGCTGGTTGCTATTGAGCCTGGACCGGCTGCGCTCGGGCGAACTGAAGATGACGCAGGAACTCATCGCCAACATGCTCGGAGTAAGACGACAGGGTGTGGTGGAAGCCGCCGGAAGATTGCAGAAGGCGGGTTTGATCGAGTATCAGCGTGGGCACATCAATATACTCGACCGCATGCGACTGGAAGCCCGAGTTTGCGAGTGCTACGCAGTGGTCAAGCGTGAATACGACCGTCTACTGCCTAAGCAACGTTTGTCGATGTGACGATCGGCAATCCGGATCGTCATTTCCGGGTAAGAAGCGACAATACGCCTTGTAGGCTGATTCCCCGCCGACGCGCCGCCCGTACGTTTCTGTCAGGACACCCCTGCTCGTAACAACCGGACGGCGCGAATGCCGTCTAGATCGTCGGCCCCACCAGGAATCAGCGCGTCTTCTCTTCCTCGTGGGCCATTACCAACGCCCTCAGGCCGACATAGGGTGGGGTTTCCTCCGCTGCAGGTACAGATGCAGCAGTTTCCTGTGACATCGCTGGTTCCAGTTCGTGAATGCGGCGTTGGAGAGAGGCCCTTTCGTCCTCCAGAATTGCGACCTGACGCCGCAGTCGCGCACCAGTCCATTGACCCTTGATTACACTTGGAGTCGATACCAGCCCGGCGATTAGCGCACCCAGGCCGAGCGCCAACAACAGCACTACCGCGAGCGAACTGTCATAGTGCCACGAAGCAAATGCTAGCGTGACCGGAACATCATTTTGTAAGGCAAAGGTGACGGCGCCGATGGCGAAGATAATTCCCAAGATCAACATGAGCTGCATGATTCCCTCCGTTCAGTGAACCGGCGGTGGTGACCCGACCTCATGCGCAGTTTCATTACGCCACTTATGGAGAATCATTCGCCACGCAGGATTCGAGTCGTGCTTAGCTCGACCTACGACTCAACCCGATCGTATTTGTTTACCGCATTTCCCCAACTGTTTCGGTACGCCGGCGCGCTTAGTGAACACGCCGACGCGCTTGGAATTCGGCGCCAGTATGCAAGCGTCTGATATAATTGGTTTTGGTTCGCGGCGCGATCGACCGCTGCGATTTCCCCCATGATCGGCCAGCTCCTCGCGCCCAAATTCCTGGTGCTGTACGCCATCCTGGCGTCCGCGCTGTACATCCACTTCCGGGGTCGCGAGCGTTTCCGCTTCACGCGCCAGCTGTTCAACCACTCGACGCTGCTCGCGCCGTACAACGCGCTCGTCTTCCTGTTCTCCGGCGTTCCCGCGAAGGCGTTTCAGGACGTTCGGCAGTTTCCCGATCTCGCGCCGCTGAAGGACAACTGGACGGTGCTGCGCGAGGAGGCGCAGCGGCTGTTCGACGAGGGGCACATCCGCACCGCGCTCGCGAACAACGACGTCGGGTTCAACTCGTTCTTCAAGCGCGGCTGGAAGCGCTTCTACGTGAAGTGGTACGGCGACCCGCTCGCGTCGGCTGAGGCGCTGTGTCCGAAGACGGTCGCGCTGCTCGCCACGGTTCCTTCGGTCAAGGCCGCGATGTTCGCGATCCTCGAGCCGGGTGCGCACCTCAATCCGCACCGCGATCCGTTCGGCGGCTCACTTCGCTACCACCTTGGGCTCGTGACACCCAACTCGGACGACTGCTACATCGTCGTGGACGGCGAGCGCTATTCGTGGCGCGACGGCGAGGCGGTGATGTTCGACGAGACGTTCATCCACTGGGCGGACAACAAGACGCCCATCACCCGGATCATCCTGTTCTGCGACGTCGAACGGCCGCTCAGGAGCAAGCTCATGACGCGGATCAATCGCTACGTGATCGAGAACTTCGTCAAGGTCAGCGCGACGCAGAACGTCGAAGGCGAGCCCGTCGGTGCGCTCAACCGGTTCTACGGGCAGGTGGTGCATCCGATCGGCCAGCAGGTGAACGGCTTTTTCCGAACGCTGAAGCAACGCAACAAGCCGCTGTCGATTGCCCTCAAGTACACGCTCGCGCTCGGGCTCCTGTACTGGATCTTCATCCATTAGCGTGAACAGGGCCTAGTGCGCGCCCAGGCGCACGTTCCGCTGTCGGCGATCGGCCTCATCGTCGGCGCCGCCCTGTGCTTCACCGTGCTCGACGCTACGGTGAAAGCGCTCGCGGACCGGTATCCCATCCCGCTCCTCGTGTGGGCGCGCTACACCGTCCAGTTGCTGGTGATCTTCGTCTGGCTGCTGCCCAAGATGGGCGTCGGCTTGTTCCGCACCCCGCGGCTGCCGATGCAGCTCGCGCGCGGCGCGCTCCTGCCGTTCTCGTCGCTCTGCTTTTTCAGCGCGCTCAAATACCTGCCGCTCGCGGAAGCGACGGCGATCAACTACGGCACGCCGATCCTCGCGATCGTCTTCCTCGGCGAGCGCCTTACGCGTCCGCGCTTGGCGCTCGTGCTCGCCGGGATTGCCGGCATGTTCCTGATCGTGCGTCCGGGATCCGTCGTGTTCCAGGGCGCGGCGTTCTGGGCGATCGGCTCTGCGATTTTCTACGGCACGTTCCAGATATTGACGCGCATTCTCGCGGGCGAGGACTCGCGCGTCCTTCTGCTGTATCCCGCGCTCGTGGGCACGGCGATGTTGACGGCGCTGCTGCCGTTTCTCGGCATCGGATACGCGATGCCGCTCAGGGACGCGGCCTTCATCGCCGTGGCCGGCATGCTCGGCACGTTCGGCCACTTTCTCTTCATCCTCGCGTTCCAGCGGGCGCCGGCATCCGCGCTGTCGCCCTACACGTACGTGCAGCTCGTGTTCGCCATCATCATCGGCTGGGTGATCTTCGGCACCTTCCCCGACGCGTGGACGATTGCCGGAATGATCGTGATCGGCGGCAGCGGCCTTCTCATCACGCTGCACGAGCGGCGCCGCGCGAAGGGCGTCGAGGAGCCGCCGGCAATCGATTAGGGCCTGTTCGCAATGGGGTCGGAAACGCCACCGATCCCTCGCCTGCCATGCGTTAGACTCGGCGGGACGGCCCGGCGCGGCGCGAGGGCCACTCAACTCGATTCGGGGGAAACATGAACGCAGCTACGAAGCCACGCATTGGCTTCATCGGCCTCGGCCTCATGGGCCATGGCATGGCGAAGAACGTCGTCACCAAGGGCTATCCGCTCACGGTGTGCGCGCATCGCAACCGCACGCCCCTCGAAGACCTGCTTGCTGCCGGCGCGAAGGAAGTGAAGACCCATGCGGACGTCGGCCGCGAATCGGACATCGTCTTCCTGTGCGTCACCGGCACCCCGCAGATCGAGCAGATCGTGTACGGAATGAACGGACTCCTGACCGCTGCGCGCGAGGGCCTCATCGTCGTCGACACGTCGACCGCGGAGCCGTCGTCGACGGCGAAGATTCGGATGGACTTCGGCGCGAAGCGGGCTGAGTTCGTCGACGCGCCGCTCGCCCGCACGCCGATCGAGGCCGAGCAGGGCCGCCTCAATGCGATGGTGGGCGCCGAGGACGCCGTGTTCGCAAAGCTCACGCCCGTGCTCAAGCTCTTCTGCGAGAACGTGATTCACGCCGGGCCGCCGGGCCATGGGCACACGCTCAAGCTCATCAACAACTTCATCGCGCAGGCGATCGCGACGGCCACCGCAGAAGCGTGCGCGGCGGCGGCGAAGTCGGGGCTCTCGATCAAGAAGCTGCACGAGGTGATCTCCGCCGGTGCCGTCAACTCGGGCATCTTCCAGATGATCGTGGGCAAGATGCTCGAGGGAAACGGCGACCTGACCGGCCTCAAGTTCACGCTCGTCAACGCGATGAAGGATCTTCGCTACTACACGCACCTGGCCGAATCGCTGCCGGTGCCGTGCATCGTCGGCGAAGCCGTGCATCAGAGCCTTGTCACCGCGAACCTGCTCGGGTTGGGCGACAAGTACGTCCCGTCGCTGATCGAGGCGCAGGAGAAGCTCGCCGGCGTGTCGATCGTTCCGCGCCGCTGACGCGGCGGCAGCATTTCCCGCACGCCGTTCACACAGCGTTCCAAGAGCATCCCCGCGCGCCGCGCAATGAAGATCCTTGTCCTCGGAGGCACGCGCTTTCTCGGTCGCCATCTGGTCGATGCGGCGCTCGCGCGGGGGCACGTCGTGACCCTCTTCACGCGCGGCCTGCAGCCCGTGCCATCGCCCGAGCGCGTCCTTCATCTCACCGGCGACCGGGATCCGCGCATTGCGCCAGGACTCGTGACGCTGGCGGGCGGCGAATGGGACGCGGCGATCGATCTGTCCGGCTACGTTCCGCGCTGCGTCGGCGCGTCGTGTGCGGCGCTCGAGGACAGCGTCGGCCATTACACGTTCGTCTCATCGGTGTCCGTGTATGCCGACGTGAGCCGCCCCGGCGTCGACGAAACGGCGCCGGTAGCGAAGCTCGACGATCCGTCGTCGGAGGACATTCCCGCTCATTACGGCGCGCTCAAGGCGCGCTGCGAAGACGAGGTGCGGTCGGCGTTCGGCCATCGCGCATTGATAGTGCGGCCAGGCCTCATCGTGGGGCCGTTCGACCCGACCGATCGCTTCGCGTACTGGATCGCGCGCTTCGTCGCTCCCGAATTGCTCGGCGCGAGGGACGTCTTCGCCGTGGTGCCCGCGCCGCCGGACCGTTTCATCCAGTTCATCGACGCGCGAGATCTCGCCTCGTGGATGGTCGACATGGTGGAACGGAAGGCAGACGGCACGTTCGACGCGTGCACGCCGGCGGGAATGTGGACGATGGGAACGCTGGTCGAGCACCTGGAGGCGCGCGCGCGCGCCGCGGGAAGCACGACGGTTGCGCGATGGGTCGACGACGCAACGTTGCTGCGGCACGGCGTCACCCCATGGACCGGGTTGCCGTTATGGATACCGGCCTCGGACGCCGAGTCCGCGGGGTTCATGCATCTGCCGTGCGCGCGCGCCATCGCCAACGGCCTTGCGTTTCGTCCGCTCGACGCGACGATCGAAGACACCGCGGCGTGGCTGCGACAGCGCGACAACTCCGCGGCGTGGCGCAGCGTTGTCTCCGCCGCGAAGGAGCGCGAGATACTCGCGGACGCCGCATGACGAACGCCGAGCTGCTCGAGTTCGCA
>Ga0068864_100001518_pt1 | contig 19076 bp, 17 predicted proteins | sample KBSSwiS72_FD_66586 | JGI IMG/M metagenome (GOLD analysis project Ga0068864, IMG submission 66586) | Switchgrass rhizosphere microbial communities from Kellogg Biological Station, Michigan, USA - KBS Switchgrass S7-2 | ecosystem: Host-associated > Plants > Roots > Rhizosphere > Soil ... | reverse complement strand
GGCCGGGTCGCCCTGCTGGGCCGCCCGGGTCACCAACGGACCGTTGATTGCGTCCAGCGAGCCGTCGGCCAGCTCGAGCAGGATCGCTGCCCGGTCCGGCTCGTCCCGCGCCGTCTCCTTCGCGTAGCGGACCAGCGCGTTACCGCTGGCGTACTGCTCCAGGCAGCCGTTCCGGCCGCACCCGCACGGGTGTCCGTCGGGGACAACCCGGACGTGGCCCATCTCGGCCGCGATGCCGTGCGCGCCCCGGATGAGATGGCCGCCGATGACCAGCCCACCGCCGATGCCCGTACCGATGGTCAGCATCGTCATCGACTCGACGTGATCGCGGGCCGCGCCGAACTGGAACTCGGCCCAGGCGGCGGCGTTGGCGTCGTTCTCGACCACGACCGGCAGGCCGACCCGCTCGGCGAGCTTGTCGCGCAGAGGTTCGTTGCGCCAGGCCAGGTTCGGCGCGAACAGCACAGTGGAGCGGGACTCGTTGATCCAGCCGGCGGCGCCGATCCCGACCGCGGCGACCGGATGGATCGCGGCCAGCTCCTCCACCACCTCGGCGATGAAGTCGAGCGTCTTGGCCGCGTCGTCGGCCGGAGTGTCCCGACGCGCCCGCGCGAGCACGTGCCCTTGGGCGTCGACCACGCCGCCGAGCACCTTGGTGCCGCCGATGTCGACGCCGACGGTGAGTCGTTCGTCGGTCACCCCTCGGCCCCTCCCGGTGGGGCCTTCTTCGCCGCCTTCTTGGCCACCTTCTTCGCCGGCGGGGGTGCGGCCTTCCCGGCGGCCGGAGCCGCCTTGGTGGGCGCGGCATCGGGCGCAGGCGCTGGCGGAGCGGCCTTCTTGACGGCCTTGCGCGCCATCGGGGTGGTCGGCGGGGGAGGCGGCGGCGGCGCGGCCTTCTTCACCGCCTTCTTGGCCATCTTCGCGGGCGGCCTCACCGGCGCCGCGGCGTAAGGCGGCGCGTCGCCGTCGAGCAGCGCGTCGTCGAGCAGGTCGTGGTCGGACAGGTCGGACCCGAGGACGTCGTCCGGCGGCGCGGACCGGGTCGCGGCGCGCCACGGATCATCCCCCGAGGATCCGCCCGGCCAGCCCGATCCGGTCGGCTGCGACGGCGGGCGGGACTCGTCGCGGGCCCGCCGGCCCAGGTTGTCCCAGAACTCGTCGCCCTCGCGGTCGGGCGGGTTCGGCCGGACGCCGGCCCGCGACAGCGAGCGCAGGAGGCCGGCCACCACGGAGGCGAGGTCGCCCGCACCGGAGGCGAGGCGCTCGGCCAGGTCGGGGCTCGGGTCGCGCATGGCCGAGATGACGCGGCAGACCGGGCAGACGCAGCACTCCGGCGAGCCGGTGGCGAAGCCGGAATGTCCCGCCGTACGGCGGGATCCGGTGACGCCGCCCAGACCGCGGGCGGCCAACGAGAAGGCGGCGATCGCCGCCGCGACCAGGCGCTCGGCCTCGTCCCGCACGGGGTCGCCGGTCACGCCGCCGCCAGCGTCTCGACGCGCTTCTTGAGCGCGGTCAGCGCGGTATCCATGATCGCCTTCTCGGCCTTGCGCTTGAACATGCCGAGCATCGCGATCGCGAGCTCGACCGAGAGTGTGTACGTCACCGTCGAGCTGCCGTCGCCGTTGTCGGCGATGTCGTACGCGCCGTCCTGCGCCTTCTGCATGCTGGACGGTTCGGTCAGGTGCCACTCGATACGGGAGATGTCCTCGGCGTACTCGTACGCCAGGACGTACTCGTCGGAGACGATGCCGGCGTCGAGCACGAACCGCACCTTGCTCGCGTAGCCGTCCTCGTACTCCTCGATGACCTCGACGGTACGGGTGGCCGAGGCCCACTCCGGGTACCGGGGGAAGTCGCAGATGACCGCCACGACCCGATCCGGCGGGGCGGCGATGACGATTGACTGGGTCGACGTGTCGGCCATTGCTGAAGATTACCGCCCGTCCTCGCGGCTCGACCCGGACACCTTCGACGCGAGAGGTTGCCGAGCGTCCATTCGGCTCAGGACAGCCCGTACACGGGGACATGCGCCCCGGAGGTTGGTGCCGAGGCGTCCGAGCAGAGGAACGCGATGACGTCGGCGATCTGCTCCGGTGGCACCCACCGGGCGACCTCGGCCTCGTCCGCCCCGGCCCGGTTGGACGGGGTGTCGATGACGCCCGGCAGCACCGCGTTGACCCGCACCCGGTCGTCGCGGTACTCGACGGCGAGCGTGTCGACCAGGCTCAGCAGGGCGGCCTTGGAGGTGACGTAGCCGGCCGCGCCCGGGAACGGACGCACCGCGGCCCGGCTGCTCACACACACGACCGACCCGCCGCCGGACGCCATCAGGGCCGGCAGGCAGGCCGCCGTCACCACGTACGCCGAGCGCAGGTTGACCCGCAGCTGCGCCTCGAAGTCGGCCACCGGCGTCTCATGCACCCGGCCGCCGGCCGCGAAGCCGCCGACCAGGTTCACCACGGCCCGCAGCGGCAGGTCCGGCTCGGCCGTGGCCACCGCGACCGCGCCGGCCACGTCGGCCTCGTCGGTCACGTCCGCCTGCACCGCGAACACGCCCAGGTCCGCCTGGGACGGCTCGCCGCGCACCGGCGCCACCACCCGCCAGCCGTCGGCGACCAGCCGTCGCGCCACCGCCGTCCCCAGTCCGCCGGCCGAGCCGGTCACCAGCGCAGTCCCCCCGGATCCCCCCATAGTCCTCAGTCTGCGGGTCGCGGTCGTCTCGCGGACCAATCCCGCGGCGGCCGGGTAGTTTCGACATGGGGATCCGTTCTGCCCAAGGGAGTGCGACGTGCGCGAATTCTCGGTGCCTCCGGTTGCCACGATCCACGACGGCACGAACCTCACCGAGCCGGTGTGGGACAACGCCGCCCAGCATCCCGACGCGGTCCAGTTCGCCCGCCGCGGGCCCGACGGCGTATGGCAGGACGTGACCTGCGCCGAGTTCCGCGACCAGGTGGTGGCGGTGGCCCGCGGGTTCATCGCGGCCGGCATCGGGCTCGGCGACCGGGTCGCCCTGATGAGCAAGACCCGCTACGAGTGGACCCTGCTCGACTACGCGATCTGGGCGGCCGGCGCGGTGACCGTGCCGATCTACGAGACGTCCAGCCCCGACCAGATCGAGTGGATCATCACGGACGCCGGCGCCGTCGCGGTTGTCGTGGAGACCGACGCCCACCGGGCCGCGATCGAGTCGGTGCGCGACTCCGCCCCGGCATGCAAGCAGATCTGGCAGATCGACGGTGCCGAGCCCGCGGTCGACGCGCTGCGCCGCCAGGGCGAGTCGGTCGAGCCGAGCGAGGTCGCCTACCGACGGTCGGCCGCCGGCGCGGAAGACCTGGCCACGATCATCTACACCAGCGGTACGACCGGGCGGCCCAAGGGTTGCATGCTGACCCACCGCAACATCGCCACCGACGTCTCCAACGCCCTGCCCGGCCTCGACGACCTGTTCAACGAGGACTCGTCCACGCTGCTGTTCCTGCCGCTGGCGCACAGTTTCGCCCGGCTCATCCAGGTCGCGGTGGTGCAGCTCCGGATCCGCACCGGGCACACGGCGGACACCAAGAACCTGGTCGCCGACATGGGGACGTTCAAGCCCACGTTCGTGCTGGCCGTCCCCCGGGTGTTCGAGAAGGTCTACAACACGGCGCAGCAGCGCGCCCAGGCCGACGGCAAGGGGGCCATCTTCGCCCGGGCGGAGCGGGTGGCGATCGCGTACAGCGAGTCGCTGCAGACACCGCAGGGACCCGGCCTCGTCCTCAAGCTTCAGCACATGCTCTTCGACCGACTCGTGTACGGGCGGCTGCGGGCGGCCCTGGGCGGCGAGTGCACGGCCGCGATCTCCGGCGGGGCTCCGCTCGGTGCCCGGCTGGCCCACTTCTTCCGCGGCATCGGGGTGACCATCTACGAGGGGTACGGCCTGACCGAGACGTCGCCGGCGATCGCGGTGAACCTCAAGCGGCACATCCGGATCGGGACCGTGGGCCGGCCGCTGCCCGGGGTGAGCGTGCGGATCAGCGACGACGGTGAGATCGCGGTCAGCGGGGACATCGTGTTCCCCGGGTACTGGCACAACGACGCCGCGACCGCCGAGGCCAAGGACGACGAGGGGTGGTTCCACACCGGCGACCTGGGTCAGCTCGACGCGGACGGCTACCTGTCGATCACCGGCCGGAAGAAGGAGCTCATCGTGACGGCGGGCGGCAAGAACGTGGCGCCGGCCGTGCTGGAGGACCGGATCCGGGCCCACCCGCTGGTCAGCCAGTGCATGGTCATCGGTGACGCCAAGCCGTTCATCGCCGCCCTGGTGACCCTCGACGAGGAGGCCCTACCGGCGTGGCTGGCCCAGCGCGGCCGGCCGGCCGCGACGACCGCCGCCGAGCTGCGCGACGACCCGGACGTCCGCGCCGAGCTGCAGAAAGCCGTCGACGAGGCCAACCGGGCCGTCTCCAAGGCCGAGTCGATTCGCGTGTTCAGGATCCTGCCTGGCGATTTCACCGAGGCTAACGGCATGCTGACACCGTCACTGAAGGTGAAGCGAGCCGTGGTCGCGAAGGAGTACGCCGACGAAATCGCCGCAATCTACCGTTGAACCCCTCGCCGGTGAGGATTCCGGCGCGGTGGTGGGCGGCCGCCCCGGTGGTCGGTCGACGCTGGCCATCCCGGACGCGGCCGAACGGGTCGGCTGGGTGCTCCGGCTGGCGTTGCTGCTGCTCGTCTCCATGCTGGTGCTCGCGACCACGAAGGACGCCCGGTCGCTGGTCTGGGTCGGTCTTCTGGTCGTCGCCGCGCTGCCCGCGTTCGCCCCGGCGCGCTACCCGCTGCTGCCACCGCTGGGCCGGCTGGCCGAGGTCGTGGTCACCGCGCTCGGGGCGAGCACCCTGGCCGCCGCCTACCCGGGCGCTCCGGCCAGCGCGCTGCTGCCGTACCTGACCGTGCCGGTGATCCTGCCCGCCCTGGCCGGGCGGCTGCGGGAGTCGCTGATCCTGCTCTCGATCGCCGCCGGGCTGCTCACCCTGGCCGGCGCCTACGACGGGCTGCTCGGCGACCCGACGTACCTGCTGTCGATCCTGGAGTGGCTCGCCATCGCCGGCCTGTCCGCGGCGTTCGTGCACTCGGTGCAGCGACGGCTCGGCTCCACGGCCGACGCCCCACAGCCGTACGCGGAGGCGACCCGACTGCTGACCCAGCTCCGCACGGTCGCCCGCCAGCTGCCCGGCGCCACGCTGGACCCCGGTGGCATCGCCGAGCACCTGATCGAGGAGCTGCGCCTGATCGCCCCGGTGGACCGGTGCGCGGTGCTGTCGGGCAGTGGCGGCGGCCGGCTGGTGGTGCTGGCCCAGTTCGGCGCGGAGCGGGTCGACTGGGAGACCTCCCTGGACGCGGACTCGGCCATCGCCGACGCGTGGGCGACCCAGCAGACCCAGGTCTCGGGGCGCTCCCAGTCGCGCAGCACGGCCGCCCCCGGCTCCGAGGTGTCGAGCCTGGTGCTGCCGCTGGTCTCGGGCATCCGAACGGTCGGTCTGGTGGCGCTCGAGGCCAGCCGGGCCGGGGCGTACCCGCCGGCCGTCGTCGCCCGGGCGGCGGCGACCGCCACCCCGGCCGCGTTCCGGCTGGAGGCGGCACTGCTCTTCGACGACGTGCGGTCGCTCGCCACCAACGAGGAGCGCCAGCGGCTGGCCCGGGAGATCCACGACGGGGTGGCCCAGGAGCTGGTCATGGTCGGCTACGGCATCGACAACGCGCTGGCCACCCTGCCCGACGAGGCGACCGTGACCGCCGAGGAGCTGCGCCTGCTGCGCTCCGAGGTCACCCGGGTGATCACCGAGCTGCGGTTGAGCCTGTTCGAGCTGCGGGCTGACGTCGAGCGGCAGGGCGGCCTGAGCGCCGCCATCTCCGAGTACGCCCGGACCGTCGGCGCGGCCGGCGGCATGCGGGTCAACCTGACGATGGTCGACTCGACCGCTCGGCTGCCCACCTCGGTCGAGGCCGAGCTGTACCGGATCGCCCAGGAGGCGATCACCAACGCCCGCAAACATGCGGGTGCACAGAACCTCTGGGTAAGCTGCGAGATCGATCCGCCGTACGCTCGAATCGAGATCGCCGATGACGGTGCCGGAATCGGTCCCCACCGTACGGAGGGCCGCCTCGGTCTTGCGATCATGGCGGAGAGGGCGGAACGTATCCGGGGCCAGCTCGAGATCACACCTCGTGGATCCGGCGGGACGTCCGTAGCCGTGGTGCTGGGCACCGCACACCGACGAAGTACGCCATGATCGACACCGCCTGGGGAGACCACCGAGGATGACCACCTCACCCGCAGCGCCGGCGACCCGCACCAAGGTGCTGCTCGTCGACGACCACGACCTGATCCGCAAAGGTTTGCGGCACGCGTTCGAGCGCGACCGCAACTTCGAGGTCGTCGGCGAGGCCGGCACCTGCGCCGAGGCCGTCCGGCAGGCCGGCGCGCTGCAGCCCGACGTCGTGATCATGGACCTGCGCCTGCCCGACGGCAGCGGCCTGGAGGCGACCCGGGCCCTGCGCAAGTCGAGCCCGCAGGTCGGCATCGTCGTGCTGACCATGTACGCCGGCGACGACCAGCTCTTCGGCGCGCTCGAGGCGGGCGCGTCCGCGTTCGTGCCCAAGACCGCGCCGGCCGACGAGGTCGTGGCGGCCGCCCGGCACGCCGCCTCGTCGCCGTCCGCCTTCACCGCGGCCGACCTGGCCGAGGCGATGAAGCGCCGACTGGCCCCGGCCGGCCCGCAGCTGTCCCCGCGTGAGAGTCAGGTACTGCGCCTGCTCGCCGACGGCATGAGCGTCGCCGGCATCGCCAAGCAGCTCTACGTCTCCGAGTCGACGGCGAAGACGCACATCTCGAAGCTGTACGAGAAGCTGGGCGCGGCCAACCGTGCCCAGGCCCTGATGACCGCCCTCCGCCTCGGTCTGCTCGAGGCGCCCGACGCGCCCAAGTTCTGACGGTGGGTCGCCACTCTTCCGAGGCCGGTCTCGACGTCGACTGGCGGCTGGACCGCGTCGGTGCGGCCCGGCGCGGCGAGAACCCGATGGTGCTCGCGCGGATGCGCAGCGGTTTCGCCGTCATCGGGGACACCCAGTTCCTCCCCGGGTACTGCGTGCTGTTGTCCGATGTGGACGGTGCCAACCACCTGACCGACCTGCCCCGGCTGCTGCGCGCGGATTTCCTCACCGACATGGGTCTGCTGGGCGAGGCGGTGATGGCCGCCGCGAACGGGCTGGACCCCTCGCTGCGGCGGATCAACTACGAGGTGCTCGGCAACACCGACGCGTACCTGCACGCGCACGTGTTCCCGCGGTACGGGTGGGAGCCGGAGGAGCTGCTGGTCGGTCCGGTCTGGGCGTACCCGGCGGACCGGTGGACCTCGCCCCGGGACGCGTACAGCGACGAGCACGAGCCGTTGCGCGAAGCGATCGCCAGCGAGCTGGTGCGTGTGATGGGCGAGGCCTACTGACGCCTCGACCCCGTGAGGCGCGATCATGAGGCTTTCGTCATGATCGCGCCGATCGTGGCCGTCCAACGTCATGATCGACCCGGTCGCGGGCCTCACGATCCGCGCCAAAATTGCTTCATCGGGTTTGTCGATCCGGCGGGATCCGTTCGTCGAGATGATGTTAGACGGAGTCCCCCAACCTGAGGAGATCGATCATGGCGCAGTACCTGATCCTGATCTACGAGACCGAAGAGTCCTACGCGAAGGCCACCGAGGCTGAGTTGAACGCGGTGATGGCCGCGCACAACCGGTTCGCCGAGCAGGTCGCCGAGCTCGGCGCCACCATGGTCGGCGGCAACGCGCTGCAGCCGACCATGACCGCCACGACGATCCGCAGCGACATCGTCACCGACGGGCCGTTCGTGGAGACCAAGGAGGCCCTGGGCGGCTACTACCTCATCGAGGCGGCCGACCTCGACCAGGCGCTCGCCGTCGGCAAGCTGTGCCCGGCGCCGTATGGCGGCGTCGAGGTTCGGCCCATCATGACCTTCTAGGCCGTGACCCGGGACGTCCGCGAGGCCGTTGCCGAAGCGCACCGTCGCGAGTGGGCCTTCGTGCTCGCCGCGACGGCGCGCGTGGCCGGCGACATCGACCTGGCCGAGGAGTGCGTGCAGGACGCCTACGTGAGCGCCCTGGACGCGTGGGCCCGCGACGGTGTGCCCGCCAACACAGGTGCGTGGCTGACGGTCGCCGCGCGCCGGCGCGCCATCGACGCGCACCGCCGCGACCGCACCCTGCGTACCAAGCTCCCGCTCCTGATCCCACCCGACGGCGACCAGGAACCGGAGCCCGAGCTCGACGAGCAGGAGCCGTCCGTGATCGCCGACGACCGGCTGCGCCTGGTCTTCACCTGCTGCCACCCGGCGTTGGCCCGGGAGGCGCAGGTGGCGCTGACCCTGCGGCTGGTGTGCGGGCTGACCACGGAGGAGATCGCGCAGGCGTTTCTGGTCTCCGAGGCGACCATGGCCGCCCGGGTCACCCGGGCCAAGAAGAAGATCTCCGCGGCGCGGGTGCCGTACCGGGTGCCGGCCGAGGCCGACCTGCCCGAGCGCCTCGACGCCGTACTCACGGTGGTGCACCTGCTGTTCACCACCGGGCACACCGCCCCCGGCGGAACCGACCTGATCCGGGCCGACCTGGTCGACCGGGCGGTGCAGCTGACCCTGATGCTGCAGCAGCTCATGCCGGACGAGCGGGAGGTACGCGGCCTGCTCGCCCTGCTGCTCCTCACCGACGCGCGGCGGGCCACCCGAACCGCGCCGGACGGCCGGATGCTGCTGCTCGAGGAGCAGGACCGGTCGCGTTGGGACCGCGACGCGATCGCCGAGGGCCAGCGACTCGTCATGAGTGCGCTGCGCGGCGGTCAGCCCGGCCGGTTCGCGCTGCAGGCCGCGATCGCCGCGCTGCACGCCGAGGCACCGTCGTACGGCGAGACGGACTGGCTGCAGGTGCTGCGCCTCTACGACGAGCTGGTGCGGGTCTGGCCGTCGCCGGTGGTCGTGCTCAACCGGACGGTCGCGCTGTCCATGGTGGACGGTCCGGCCGCCGCGCTGGCCGAGGTGGCGTTGCTGGAGGACGACGGGCGGCTGGCCGGGTACCGGTACCTGTACGCGACGAAGGCCGACCTGCTCAACCGGCTGGGTCAGCGGGCCGACGCGGCGAAGGCGTACCGGGAGGCGCTCGCGGTCACCGCGAACGCGCAGGAGCGCGACTTCCTGACCCGCCGCCTCTCCGAAGTCTCCTGACCTCAGGCCGAGGGATCCAGCAGGGCCTCGAGGCGGTCGGCCTGGGTGTCCCAGCGCCAGTCCTGCTCGACCCAGGCCCGTCCGGCGGTGCCGAGGCGCTCGGCCAGCGTCGGGTTGTCCAGCAGCGTGACGAGCCGCTCGGCCAGGGCGGGCACGTCGCGGCCCGGCACCACGTAGCCGGTGCGGTCCTCGAGGACAGCGTCGGGCGCGCCGCCGGAGTCGCCGGCCACCACCGGTCGCCCGACCGCCGACGCCTCCAGGTAGACGATGCCCAGGCCCTCCACGTCCAGCCCGCCCCGTCGGGTCCGGCAGGGCATCGCGAATACGTCCCCGGCCGCGTGGTGGTCGGGCAGCTCGGCCCACGGCACGGTGCCGGTGAACACGACGTCCTTGGCGACCCCGGACGCGGCCGCGAGGGACTCCAAAGTGGACCGGTACGGGCCGCCGCCGACGAGCAGAAGCGCCGCGTCGGGGATCCGCCGACGTACCAGCGGCAGCGCCCGGATCAGCGTGTCCTGGCCCTTGCGGGGCACCAGCCGCGACACGCACGTAATCACCGGTCGGTCGACCAGGCTGTGCCGGATCCGGACCGTCTCCCCCGACGCCGACGGGGCGAACGCGTCGGTGTCCACGCCGGGGGCGAGTTGCTCCAATGTGGTCAGTTCGCCGATCGCCCGGTCCAGCCGGGTCCGGAAGTACTCGCCCAGATAGGTGACGACGTCAGTGCCCCGGGCCACCCGGCGCAAGAGTCCGCGGGCCCCGGGCAGCGCCGCCCAGCCGGCCTCGTGGCCGTGGGTCAGCGCGATGGCGCGCCGGATCCCGGTCCGCTCTTTCAGCCCGGTGGCGAGCAGTCCGAGCGGGGCGGCCGCGCCGAACCAGACCGCGTCGCAGTCGTACTCACGGGCGATCTCGGCCGCCCGCTTGGCGACCGCCGGGGTCGGCAGCAGGACCGAGGTGTCCTCCCGGATCACGTCGAACGGCTGCTCGGCATCGAAGTCCTCGTGGCCGGTGTGCTTCGAGCAGTAGACGACCAACGACCCCTTGGGCAGGCGTACGGCCAGATTGTGCACGAACTGCTGGATCCCGCCGGGGCGCGGCGGGAAGTCGTTCGTGACGAGCAGCGTGGTCACCGCTCGCCCCGTGCGAACGCTCGGGCCGCCGCGATCCGCTCGACCACGGACGGGTGGGTGGCGAACATCAGGTACTCCCAGCGGGGTGGGTCGACGTCGGCCAGGTTGGTCGTGGCCAGCCGCTGCTCCATGACCTCCACAGTGGACGGATCGTGGGTGACCGCCAGCGCGTGCGCGTCGGCCCGCGCCTCGATAAGGCGTGAGACGGCGTTCTGCAGCGGTGCGCCGACCAGCCCGGCCACCGCGGCCAGGGCCAGCAGCAGGCCCACCGCGCGTGGGTCGCCGATCGAGTCCGCCCCGGCCCTTCTGAGCAGGCCGGTCCAGGAGCCGAGCAGGAAGACGACGCAGACCGCGGCGGCCGCGCCGAGGGCGCCCAGGGCGGTGCCGGTGAGCACGTCGTTGTCCTTGGCGTGCCCGAGCTCGTGCGCGACCACCGCCTCGACCTCGCCGGACGGGGCGTCCCGCAGCAGCGTGTCGTAGACGACGATGCGCCGGGTCGGGCCGAACCCGGAGACATACGCGTTCAGCGCCGTCGTCCGGCGCGACGCGTCGGCCACCAGCACGTCGCGCACCGGAACCCCGTCGGCGGAGGCCATCGCCATCAGGTTGGTCCGAAGTGGACTGTCGGGCATCGGGGTGAACTTGTTGAACACCGGCTCGACCAGCACCGGGAAGACGAACGTCATCAGCACGGTCAGGCCGGCCGCCCCGGCGGCGAGGAATGCCCACCACCACCGCGGCGCGAGCCGGGTGACCCCGAAGAACCCCAGTAGCACCACCGCGCCGATGACGGCGCCGACCGCGTAGGACTTGAGCAGGTCGAGCGTCCACGATCCCCAGGTCTGGGTGGACAGCCCGTACCGGCGCAGGATCGTCTCCTGCCACATGCCCAGCGGCAGCGTGACCACCTCGCCGATGCCGACCAGCACGAACCCGCCGAGCACCGCCTCGGCGACCCAGTTCCCGCCGAACGGGCGGCCGACCAGGCCGACCAGCCGGGCGCCGAGCGGGGTCAGGCCGAGGATCAACGCGACCAGAAGACCCAGCGCCAGCGCGCCGTACGACCCGGGGCGCAGCGCGGCGTGGAATGCCCGGCCGCGGGCCACCGCGTCGGCCGGCAGGTCGCGCAGGGCGGCGAGCTGGTCGGCCCGCGGAGCCGGCGGAGCCGACCACGGCACCCGTACCGCCGCGACGACGATCAGCGCGACCACGAGGGCGCCGAGTGTCACCGCGGCCCACCCACGTGAACCCATGGCGGCCACCCTACCTAGCGGTCAGGACCGGGCGATGCGGCGCAGGAGGGAGTCGGAGCTCAACGGGTAGGCGCCGTGGCGGCGCACGCCGTCGGCCACCTCGCGGTCGGACGAGATCACGATGACCGGCCGACCCATCGGCTCGGCCCGTACCAGCTGCCGGATCAGCTCGTCGGCGGTCTCGCCCTTGCGGCTGAACAGCACCCGCACCCCGCGCGGCGGGCTGGGTACGGCGAGCACCTTGTCCGCCCCGTCGAAGACCACGGTTACCTCGATTCCGCTCTGCGCGGCCAGGCCGCCGAGGCTGGAGACGAGGCGGCTGCGCTGCTGCTCCAGCGACACGTCGCCGAAGCCGCGCTTGGTCACGTTGTAGCCGTCGACGACCAGGTGGGCCCGGGGCAGGGCGAGCAGCTGATCCAGCCGGGCCGGGTCGTCGGCGGTCAGCGCCCGGGCGCCGGCCCGGTCCGACCCGGGGAGCTGGGCCGAGGTCTCCGCCACGAAGTCCGCCGGCAGCTTCTTGGCCGGTTCGAGCGCGAGCTCACGGCGCAGGCCGACCGCGGCCTGGCCGATCGTCTCGAGCAGCAGCCACAACCGCGCGTCGTCGACCGCCCGCGCGTCCTTGGCCACGGTGCGCGCGTCGCTCGCCGCCAGCTCGGCGTCGATGAGGCGGGAGCGCAGCCGACGTACCTCGGCCTCGGCGTCGGCGGAGGCCCGGCCGGCCCGCCCCTTCTCGGTGGCGAGCATGTCGGCCGCCTTGCGTTCGCGGACCTGCGACTCACGCTGGGCCCGGGTCAGCTGGCGCACCTGGTCGCGCAGGCCGTCGGCCTCGGCGCGCAGGCGGGTCAGCTCGTCACGCAGCTTCTCCACTTCGATCTTGATGACGGTCCGTTCGTGCTCGGCCATCGCGACGTGGTGCTCGGCCGCGCGCAGCCGTTCGGTGACCGCGGCGCTGTCGGCGTCGACCCGCAGGTTGCGAGCGGCGTCGGTGACCATGTCGGCCCAGCCGTCGGGCCGGGCCAGGTAGGCCAACGCGGCCACCTCGACCGGGTCGGCGGCGGCCGGCGGCGCGCCATCGCGGACCGCGGCGCCGAGCTCGCCGGCGCGCTCCAGGGCCCACGAGCCGACCCGTTGCCGGTAGAGCGGATCCGAGCCGAGCTGGGCCGCGATTGCCGTCGCGCCGAGCCGGGCCCGCTGTTTGGGGGCGAAGTTCGCCACCCGGCGCAGCGCCGGCGGTACCTCGTCGGCGGGCAGGCCGGACATCGCGGCGGCGGCGAGGGCCACTACGCGCTGTCGGACGGGCTCGGGCAGGGTGGGCTCGGGCAGCGGTGCGGTCTCACCGGCCGCCACGTCCGGCTGGACATGGTCGGAGTCCGGCATGTCGTCCAGTGTGTCACCGCGACCCCTCGGATGCGCTGATCAAATCTTGGCGCGCCATGATCAGCACGTTTTCTGGGACACGCGTACGGATCAAGCATGACATTGTCGTACGGCGGTTCTAGTCTGCGGCCGTGACCGAGCGGTACGCCCAGCCGACCCTGGCCGAGATGGGCACGCCGCTGCGCGAGGTCACGTTCGTCGTGCTCGACCTGGAGACCACCGGCGGTGCGCCCGACGGCAACGGCATCACCGAGATCGGCGCGGTCAAGGTCCGCGGCGGCGAGCAGATCGGGGAGTTCGCCACCCTGGTCAACCCCAACTCGCCCATCCCGCCGTTCATCACCGTGCTGACCGGCATCACCGAGGCGATGGTGCTGCCCGCGCCGCGCATCGAGGAGACCCTGCCGGCGCTGCTGGAGTTCCTGGGGGACGCGGTGTTCGTCGCGCACAACGCGCCGTTCGACACCGGGTTCCTCAAGGCCGCGTGCGCGCTGCACGGTCAGGTGTGGCCCGCGCCGCGCGTTCTCGACACGGCGCAGCTGGCGCGGCGCCTGCTCACCGGCGACGAGGTGGCGAACAACCAGCTGGCCACCCTGGCGAACCACTTCCGCACCATGGTGCGGCCGACCCACCGCGCCCTGCAGGACGCCCGGGCCACCGTCGAGGTGCTGCACGCGCTGATCGGGCGGCTGGGCAGTCACAAGATCTACACCCTGGAGGACACGGTCGAGTTCGCCAAGGCGATCTCGGCCGCGCAGCGCCGCAAGCGCCACCTCGCCGAGGGCCTGCCGGACGCGCCGGGGGTGTACATCTTCCGCGACGCCCGCGACCGCCCGCTCTACATCGGCACCAGCAGCTCGATCTCGACCCGGGTACGCAGCTACTTCACCGCCTCGGAGTCGCGCAAGCGGATGTCCGAAATGATCCATCTGGCCGAGCGGGTGGAGGCGATCGAGTGCGCCCACTCGCTCGAGGCGGAGGTGCGCGAGCTGCGACTCATCGCCGCCCACAAGCCGCCGTACAACCGGCGGTCCAAGTACCCGGAGCGCACCAACTGGATCAAGCTGACCGCCGAGGCGTACCCGCGGTTGTCCATGGTCGCCCGCGTCCGTGCGGACGGCGGCGCCTACCTGGGCCCGTTCGGGTCGCGCCACTCGGCCGACCTGGCCGTCGAGGCGGTCTACGAGGTGATGCCGGTGCGCCGCTGCACCCGCCGCCTGTCCGCCCGCCGGCCGTCGGCCGCCTGCGCACTGAGCGAGCTCGGCCGATGCGTGGCCCCGTGCGAGCTCAAAACCACCCCCCAGGAGTACGGGCAGCAGACGGCCGGACCGATCGCGGAGGCGTTCACCGGCGACCCGGGTCCGCTGGTGAAGCGACTGCTTGCTCGGATCGAGCGCCTCGCCGTCGCGTCCCGGTTCGAGGAGGCGGCGCGGGTGCGCTCCCGCCTGGCCGCCCTGCTGCGGGCCAGCGTGCGCATGCAGCGCCTGACCGCGCTGACCTCGATTCCGGAGATCGTGGCCGCCCGGCCGGAGCCCAAGGGTGGCTGGGAGATCGCGCTGGTGCGACACGGGCGACTGGTCGCGGCCGGGGCTTCGGTACCTCCGACGCACCCCCGCACCGTCCTGGCGGCCCTGATGGCGACCGCGGAGACGGTCCGTCCCGGGCCCGGGCCTACCCCGTGCGCGAGCGCCGAGGAGAGCGAACGGGTCCTGTCCTGGCTGGAGCGGCCCGAGGTCCGGCTGGTCGAATGCCCTACCGGCTGGGCGTACCCGGTCTCCGGCGCGGCCCGCTTCGCCGAACTCCTGGCCACTGTGGACGCCGCCGGGCGGGCCGGGGTGCCCGGTGACGCCGATCAGGAACGCCGTCCGTGGCGACGGCGTATCCGGAGGGTGTCGGTTGCCGCAGAATCGGGCCGTTAGGCCAGCGGAATCGACCGATCGGCCAACTCGGATGTCGGTAGGCTGGTGGACACCCACCCCCTGACGACCTGCCCGGAGGTGACTGTGGACATCGACCTCGGCCGAACTCCACCGGTCGCCCAGGCAGCACTACGGTGGGTCGAAGATCTCACACACCGCGTGAGAACTGCGGTCGTGCGGCGCAAGACCCGCGAGGACCCGGTCGAGTTCCTCATCCGTACGCATCGCGGGGTGCACCGCGACGGCGACGGCCCGCTGATCCGCCGCGGATACGAGGCGGCCGAGCGGTACCACCGCGGCCAGATGCGCAAGAGCGGCGAGGCGTACATCACCCATCCGCTCGCCGTGGCGCAGATCCTCGCCGAGCTCGGCATGGACAGCACCACCCTGGTCGCCGCCCTTCTGCACGACACGGTCGAGGACACCTCGTACACGATGGCCGAGCTGCGGGCCGACTTCGGCGGCGAGGTCGCGCTGCTGGTGGACGGTGTGACCAAGTTCGAGAAGGCGCTCTACGGCGACGCGGCCGAGGCGGAGACGGTCCGCAAGATGATCGTCGCGGCCGGCGCCGACGTGCGGGTGCTCATCGTCAAGCTGGCCGACCGGCTGCACAACATGCGCACGATCGAGGTTCGGTCGCTCGCGTCGCGGTTGCGGATCGCGCGGGCCACTCAGGACGTGCTGATCCCGCTCTGCGACCGGCTCGGCATCCAGGCGATCAAGCGCGAGCTGGAGGATTCCGTGCTCGCCGCGGTGGAGCCGGACGCGCACACGATCCTGCGCGACTGGGTCGCGCACCGTCCGGAGTGGACCGCGTACACGGACGCGTTCATTGGGCTGACCACGACCCTGCTGAAGTCCGAGAAGATCGCGGCCGACGTGGTCGCCCGGCCACACCACTTGTACTCGATCTGGAAGGACACGTTCGCTGACGGTCACGCGGAGCCGTCCGAGCTGCCGCGTGTGGTGATCATCGTGCGCGGCGTGGACAACGACTGCTACACGGCGCTCGGGGCGGTGCACAGCTCCTGGCGGCCGGTGGTCGGCCGGTTCAAGGACTTCATCGCCTCCCCCAAGAACAACCTCTACCGGTCGCTGCACACCACGGTGATCGGGCCGGACGGCCGGGCGGTGGAGATTCAGATCCGGACCGCGGAGATGCACCGCAACGCCGAGTACGGCATCGCGGCCTCGTTCCGGTCCCGCCGGCGCGCGGGTGCCCACAGCGCCCGCGGTCGGGCCCGCGGTGGGCCGGCTCCGGACCGCGCCGAGCACCTGGCGTGGCTGCGCTCCTTGGTCGAGTGGCAGGAGTCGGCGGTCGACCCGATGCGCTTCCTCGAGTCGCTGCAGTGCGACCTCGCCGAGGGCCAGGTGCACGTGTTCGTCGAGGGCAAGCGGCTGCAGCTCCCGGCCAACTCGACCCCGGTCGACGTGGCGTACGCCGCGGGACCCGAGGTCGGCGACCGGTGCATCGCGGCCACCGTCAACGGGCAGCTCGCGTTCCTGTCCTCACCGCTGGCCGACGGCGACGTCGTCGAGATCCACACCGCGCCGCCGGGCGAGACCCGGGGCGCCGACGGGCGGCCGATCGGGCCGGCCCCGGAGTGGCTCGGATTCGTCCGCACCCCGCTCGCCCAGCTCCAGATCGAACGCCGGCTGGGCGGCCGGCGCAGCGACGTCGACCCGAAGACCGCTCCCCCGCTGCCGTTCCCGGCCCGGGTCCGGATCGGGCGCAAGGCGATCCAGGTGGAGCTGGCCCGGCTCGAGCGGGGTCTCGCCACCGACGCGCCGATGCTCTCGCTCTCGGTCGAGCTGAGCTTCCCGGACGTGGAGAGCATGCTGGTCGCGGTGGCCGACCACGAGCTGGACGCCGGACACGTCGCCCGCCTGCTCATCGAGCGGGTCGACGGCGGCGCGGTCCAGGCGGCGGTAGCCGCATCCGTGACTCGCAGGCCGTAGCGTTGACCGGATGAGGGTCACTGCCGGACGGCGGTTGCGAAAGCTCGGCTACGGGATCTTCTACGCGCTCCCTTCCCCCGTTCGCCGGCGGCTGGTGCGCCTCGTGGTGGCCAAGTACACGGTCGGCGCGGTGGCTCTGGTGCGCGACGCCGAGGCGGCCGGCCCCGACCGCCTGCTCCTGCTGCGTCAGCCGCCGGGCGTCGGCTGGACCCTGCCGGCCGGGCTGTTGCAGCGCGGCGAGAGCCCCATCGAGGGCTGTGCGCGGGAGCTCGCCGAGGAGACCGGTTTGGTGCTGCGCCGCGACGAGCTGGTCCCATCCGTGCCGAACGCGGTCATCCACCACCGCGGCATGTGGGTCGACGTGGTCTTCGACGCCAGCGTGCCCGCCTCGCAGGTCGAGTTCATCGTGGACGGTGCCGAGGTGCTCGAGGCCCGCTTCCACCGGATCGACAACCTGCCGCCGCTGACCCCGCCGACCGCCCGGCTGCTCTCCTACTACGGCATCGGGCCGCTGGTCGAGTACCCCGAGGTCCGCGCGTGACCGTCGCCGTCTGCGCCCTGGTGCTCGCCGCCGGGGAAGGCCACCGGTTGCGCCCGATCACCAACTACGTGCCGAAGGCGCTCTGTCCGGTCGGGAACGTGCCGCTGCTGGACCGAGCCCTGGCCCGACTGGCCGCGAACGGTCTGTCCGGTGCGACCGACGTCGCGGTCAACGCGTGTTACCTGGCCGATGCGGTGGTGGACCACGTCGGCGGGCGGGCCCACGTCTCGGTCGAACCCGGACCGCACCCGCTCGGCACCAGCGGCGCCGTCCCGCCGCTGCGGGACTGGATCGGCGACCGGGGCCTGCTCGTCGGCAACGCCGACGCGTACCTGTCCGGGTCGGGGCCGGACCTGGCCGAGCTTCTGGCCGGGTGGTCCGGGGAGACGGTGCGGATCCTGAGCGTGCCGGCGGGCGACCGGGAGGCCGAGTTCGGCGATCTGCGCTTCGCGGGGTTCTCCCTGCTGCCACCGACTGTGATCGCCACGCTTCCGGTCGAGCCCGGCGAACTGATCCTCAACGCATGGCGTCCGGCCGAGCGCGCCGGCCGGCTCGAGGTCGTCCCGTACGACGGGCTGTACCTGGACACGGGCACGCCGGCCGACTTCCTGGCCGCGAACATACTCTCGGTGGGCGCGTCCTCGCTGGTCGACCCGTCGGCGGCGGTGACGGGTCAGGTTTCGCAGGCAGTGGTCGGAGCGGGGGCCCGGGTACTCGGTTCGGTCACCCGGTCGGTCGTCTTCCCCGGCGCCACGGTCGGCGCCGACGAGTCGTTGACCGACGCGATCCGGGTCGGCGCCGACGTGACCGTGCGGGTGTCGGGCACACGTTAGGGTGGCCGTGTGATCACAGCGATCGTTCTCATCGACTGCGCCACCAACGCCATCCCCGAGGTGGCGGAGAACCTGGCCAACCTCGAGGGCGTCAGCGAGGTGTACTCCGTCGCCGGCCACGTGGACCTGATCGCGATCGTGCGGGTACGCCACTTCGACGACATCGCCGGGGTCATCGCGGGCGGCATCTCCAAGGTGGAGGGTGTGGTGAACACCGAGACCCACATCGCGTTCCGCGCCTACTCCCGCCACGACCTCGAGGAAGCCTTCGCCATCGGCTTTGATTAGCCCTCGGCCCGGCGCCACCCCAAGATCCGGTCGATCATGAGGTTGGACGTCCATGATCGCCGCGATCATGACGATAGCCCCATGATCGCGGCGACCTTGGCGGTCAGGGGGTGAGGCGGAAGGTGAGGTCGGGGGTGATGGTCGCGGTGTCCATCTGGGCCTTCTGCAGGCGGCCGGAGTAGTCCCAGTTCATCGACTGCCACCGGGTGAACTGATCCAGCACCCACCGGCCGGACTGGCGCGACCCGTTGCCCGACCGCCCGTTGCCGCCGAACGGCAGGTGCGCCTCGGCACCCGAGGTCGAGTTGTTCACCGACACCATGCCGGCGCCCACCCCGGCGCGGAACCGGAACGCCTCGGTCGGATCCGTCGTGTAGATGGACGAGGAGAGCCCGTAACCGGGCAGGTTGGCCAACTCGATCGCCTCGTCCAGCGTGTCGTAGGCGCACATGCCGACGATCGGCCCGAACGTCTCCTCCGCGAAGAGCCGGTCGTCCGACCGGAC
>Ga0068864_100001517_pt1 | contig 19082 bp, 15 predicted proteins | sample KBSSwiS72_FD_66586 | JGI IMG/M metagenome (GOLD analysis project Ga0068864, IMG submission 66586) | Switchgrass rhizosphere microbial communities from Kellogg Biological Station, Michigan, USA - KBS Switchgrass S7-2 | ecosystem: Host-associated > Plants > Roots > Rhizosphere > Soil ... | reverse complement strand
TTCCGGATTGAAGCGGAACGTCGTGCAGCCCTTCAGGCCCTGCTCGTAGGCATACAGATAGATGTCCTTGAAGTCCTCGTACTTGTAGTCGGTCGGCACGTTCGCGGTCTTGGAGATCGACGAGTCGATCCACAGCTGCGAGGCGGCCTGGATGTCCACGTGCTCGCGCGGCGTGATGTCGTCGGCGGTCGTGAAATAGTCAGGCAGCTTCTCCGCCGCATTGGTCGAGTTCGGCATCGCGCGCGGATTGATCAGCTCGCGATACGCCAGCAGCTCGAACGAGAACACGTCGATCTTCTCTTTCGACTTCTTGCCTTCGCGGATCACGTTGCGGAAGTAGTGATGCGCGAACGACGGCTCGATGCCGTTCGACGCATTGTTCGCCAGCGACAGCGAGATCGTGCCGGTCGGCGCGATCGAGCTGTGATGCGTGAAACGGCCGCCGACTTCGGCGAGCTCGTCCACCAGCTCCGGCGCAGCCTCGGCGACGCGCTGCATGTAGCGGCTGTATTTCGCGTGCAGCGTGCGGCCCGGAACCTTCTGCCCGACGCGCCAACCGTCGCGGGCCATCTCCGGCCGCTTACGCAGCATCTCGGCGGTAACCGGGAATTCCTCGAGCATGATCGGCGCAGGACCTTTTTCCTTCGCCAGATCGAGCGCCGCTTCCCAGCCCGCGATCGCCATCTCGCGCGACACGTTCTGCGTGAACGCCACTGACTTGCGCGAGCCGTACTTCATGCACTGCATGGTGATGGCCGAGCCGAGGCCCAGGAAACCCATGCCATGACGGCGCTTGCGCAGGATCTCGTCGCGCTGCTCGCCGAGCGGCAGGCCGTTGATCTCGACGACGTTGTCGAGCATGCGCGTGAAGACCTTGATGACCTTGCGGAACTCGTCCCAGTCGAAGCGCGCCTGGTCGGTGAACGGATCGACGACGAAGCGGGTGAGATTGACCGAGCCGAGCAGGCACGAGCCGTACGGCGGCAGCGGCTGCTCGCCGCAGGGATTGGTGGCGCGGATGTTCTCGCACCACCAGTTGTTGTTCATCTCGTTGACGCGATCGATCAGCACGAAGCCGGGCTCGGCGAAGTCGTACGTGGAGGACATGATCACGTCCCACACGCGGCGCGCCGGCAGCGTCTTGTAGACCTTGCAGCAGACCAGGCCCGTCTCGTTGACGACGTAGTTGCGCGTGGTGGGCCACTCGCGCCAGATGTACTTGGTGCGATCGCCCAAGTCCTCGCCCTCCGCCTCACGCGTCGTGATCGGAAACGCCAGCGTCCAGTCTGCGTTGGCCTTAACGGCCTGCATGAACTCGTCGGTGACCAGCAGCGACAGATTGAACTGCCGCAGCCGGCCCGCTTCGCGCTTGGCGCGAATGAAATCCATCGCGTCCGGATGACCGATGTCGAACGTGCCCATCTGCGCGCCGCGGCGACCGCCGGCGGACGACACGGTGAAGCACATCTTGTCGTAGATATCCATGAACGACAGGGGGCCCGACGTGTACGCGCCGGCGCCGGAGACGTACGCGCCGCGCGGGCGCATCGTCGAGAATTCGTAGCCGATGCCGCAGCCTGCTTTCAGCGTCAGCCCGGCCTCGTGCACCTTCGCGAGGATGTCATCCATCGAATCGTGGATCGTGCCGGAGACCGTGCAGTTGATCGTCGAAGTCGCAGGCTTGTGCTCCTGCGCGCCGGCGTTCGACATGATGCGGCCCGCGGGAATCGTGCCCTTGCGCAGCGCCCAGAGAAATTGCTCGTACCAGTGCTCGCGTACGTCTTCGCGCTCGACATCTGCGAGCGCGCGCGCGACGCGTTTGTAGGTCTCGTCCATCGAGCGATCGACCGGCGAGCCGTCTTTGGCGGTGAGTCGATACTTCTTGTCCCAGATGTCGAGTGAGGCCTCCTGGAAGGGAATGGTGTTTACGTCCATGGGCTCAAACTGCACTGGAATAGCGTTCTTCATGCCTGATTGACTCTCTTCGATTTCGGTCGGGCGTCCCCCACTCGACATCTGCCCGACGGCGCCGGGTCTTGAAGCCCGGGCACTGCCGTGACAGCCCACCTGACCACTCAGCGGCTGCGCTTCTGCGATGGCTATCTGCGGACGGGCCGCAGCCTTTGTTATGCATCGCGAAACACAACATATTGTGTCAGGGGCGCAAGACTATGCCCGGCGCGCGCGGGCCGTCAAGAAATTGTAAGACGAAAAACGGTTCAGGTATTGGATGAGATTTCATCTACTTACGAGATTTTGATGACGATTTTCCACTGCGTTTTTTTCGCGGCCGAAAATCGTCGTTGTAGGGACTACACACAAGATCTTGTGTCCCCCGCAATCACACAGGTTATGCACACGATGCTCACTTCTCTGCTCACAGGTTGTCCTTTGCAGCACTCAGCCACGACAGGAACGACGCTCACTTGCAGCTAGAATCCGCACGGCTTCACGACAGGATATGTGCATGAGAAAGCAGGCGATCAAGGTGGTGGTTCTGGCCGCGAGCGCGGTGTTGTTCAGTGGCGGCGCCAGCGCGCAGCTGCCCGAGAAAGTCGGCGACACGCCGGTCCCCTCGCTTGCACCAGTCGTGAAGAAGGCTTCGCCCGCCGTGGTGAACATCGCGACGCGCGGCACGCTGCGCGAGTCACGCCGCAATCCGCTGCTCGAGGATCCGTTCTTCCGCCGCTTCTTCGATGCACCGGATCTCGCGCCCCGCGAGCGGCAGTTTCAGAGCGCCGGCTCGGGCGTGATCGTGGATGCGAAACAGGGCTACATCATCACCAACGCCCACGTAGTCGAGAACGCGGACGAGATCACCGTCACGCTGCTCGACGATCGCGCGATCAAGGCCAAGGTCATCGGCGCCGACAAGCCTTCAGATGTCGCGCTGCTGAAGATCACGGCGAACAATCTCGTGGAGATGCCGCTCGCCGATTCCAGCAAAGCCGAGGTCGGCGATTTCGTGCTGGCGATCGGCAATCCGTTCGCACTGAGCCACACCGTGACCTCCGGCATCATCAGCGCGCTCGGCCGCTCCGACGGCAGCGCCGATTCCTACCAGGACTTCATTCAGACCGACGCGCCGATCAATCCGGGTAATTCCGGCGGCGCGCTCGTCAATCTGCAGGGCCAGCTCGTCGGCGTGAACACCGCGATCTTCTCCGGCAGCGGCGGCAACATCGGCATCGGCTTCGCGATCCCGTCGAACATGGTCAGGGCGGTGATGACGCAGCTCGTGCAGTACGGCGAGGTCAAGCGCGGCATGCTCGGCGTGCAGCTGTCGAATCAGTTCACGCCGGAAATCGCGACCAGCCTCGGTCTGGACACCAACCGCGGCGCGCTCGTTTCGGAAGTCGTCGAAGACGGCGCCGCCGACAAGGCGGGCATCAAGGCCGGCGACGTGATCACTTCGATCAACGGTAAGCAGATTGCCAACGCTGCGGAGCTGCGCAACAGCATCGGCCTCCTGCGAATCGGCGACAAAGTCGATATCGGTCTGATCCGAGAAAGCAAGCCACGACGCGTAACTGCCGTTATCGGCGAACGTACCGGCGGCGATGCCGATGCAGCGGCGGAGATTCATCCGGCGCTCGAAGGTGCCGCGCTGAGCAACGCGGATAACGGCGGCGGCGTGCTGGTTCAGACCATCGCACCGGGCAGCCCGGCGGCGCAGAGCGGCCTGCGGCCGAACGACGTCATCCTCATGATCGGCCGCACACCGATCAAGAACATCGAGCAGCTGCGCGCGGCGCTGAAGAACGTCAATTCGTTCGCGGTCACGATCCAGCGCGGTCGCTCACGACTGGTGTTCCCGGTGGGCTGACCGCCCCGCACACGGCCAACGCGCGCGCATCTTTGTCCATGCGCGCGAGCCGTTTCGCTTCGTCGTAGAAGCGCGGCAGATCGCCGTCCAGCTCGCTCAGCACGCGCTGCAGTCCAGGCACGCACCCGTAATACGTCGCGGCTGAGACCAGGTGTGCGTTGGTCAGCGTGCGCTCGAACCAGCGGTCGTAGCCGGCATACCCGTTCCATTGCTGCTGCTTGAGCTGCGTGTACTCGAGCTTCAGCTCGCCGAACTCGTATTGCTTGCGGTCGCGCTTTTCGTCGACTGGCAACGCCGATTGGTACAGCTCGCGCAGCTTGGCCCGTGCCTTCAACAGGAGCGCGATGAAATCGGACTGCCGCTCGCGTTGCTCGCGCCAGACCACCAGTTCCTGTTCGCTGTGGCGCGCCGCCAGCCAGCGCTCCAGGCCGGCTTCCTCGACGACCGTGGCAAACGACTCGTTGAACTCGGAATCGCCCGGTACGTAGACGACCTGGTGCGCCAGCTCATGGAACAACGTGCCGGCGAGCTGCGCGTCGCTCCAGCCGAGCATCGTGCTCAGCACGGGGTCCTTGAAGTGTCCCAGCGTCGAATAGGCTGCAACGCCACCGACTGCGACGTCGTCGCCGCGACGGCGGAGCTTGCGCGCGTAGTCTTGTGCGGCGTCCTCGCTGAAATACCCGCGGTACACGACGCAGCCCACGATCGGAAAGCACCAGCGACGCGGCTCGACCGAGAACTCCGGCGCGGCGAAGACGTTCCAGACAACGTAGGGACGCCCGAGATCCGCATAGCTGCGATACGAGTCGTTGTCCGGCAGGCCGAGCTCGCGCGAGGCGAAGTCGCGGGCGGCGGCCACGTATTCCAGCCGGGTGCGCAACTTCGGCGGCGTTGCCGAATCCGCCAGCACCTCGGTAATCGGTTCACGCTTCGAGGCGATCTCCATCTGGCCGCCCGCCGCCTGCATCAGATAACAGCCGGTCAGCGGCAGCAGCGCGGCGGCAATCGTCAGCACTCGGGCAATTCGATACAGTGACATGGTCATGCAAATCTATCTCGTCGGCGGCGCTGTGCGCGATGAGCTGCTCGGTCTGCCCGCGCGGGAGCGGGACTGGGTGGTCGTCGGCGCGCGCCCCGAAGATTTGCTGGCACGCGGCTTCAAGCCGGTCGGCAAGGATTTTCCGGTGTTCCTGCATCCGCAGACCAGCGAGGAATACGCGCTCGCCCGCACCGAGCGCAAGACCGGTCCCGGTTACCGTGGCTTCGAGACGCTGTTCTCGCCCGATGTGACGCTGGAGCAGGATCTGGAACGTCGCGATCTGACGATCAACGCGATCGCGAAGGATCCCGACGGCGGCGCGCTGATCGATCCGTTCAACGGCCAGCGCGATCTGCGCGAGCGCACGTTGCGACACGTCTCGCCAGCTTTCGTCGAAGATCCGGTGCGCGTGCTGCGCGTCGCGCGCTTCGCCGCGCGCTTTGCGGCGCTCGGCTTCAAGGTCGCACCGGAAACTTTGGACCTGATGCGCGAGATCGCTGCACGCGGCGAGCTCGAAGCGCTGGTCAGCGAGCGCGTGTGGCAGGAGACGCAACGCGCGCTCGAGCTGCCCGCGCCCGCTCGATTCTTCGAAGTGCTGCGCGAGGCGAACGCACTTCCCGTCATCTTTCCTGAGCTGCAGGCCCTGTTCGGCGTACCGCAACCCGAGCGCTGGCACCCCGAGATCGACTCCGGCATCCACACGCTGATGGTGCTGGAGCAGGCCGCGAAACTGAGCGACGACCCGGTCGTGCGCTTCGCGGCGCTGACGCACGACCTCGGCAAAGGCACGACCCCGCCGAGCGAGTGGCCGAGTCACATCGCGCACGAGCAGCGCGGCGTCGGGCTCGTCGAAGGATTGTGCGATCGGCTGCGGATTCCCAACGCGTTTCGCGAGCTCGCGGTGCTCGTATCGCGCTATCACCTCGATGCGCATCGCGTCACCGAGCTGCGCGACAGCACGCTGCTCGACCTGCTCGAACGCCTCGACGCATTCCGGCGTGCGCCGCGTTTCGAGCAGTGGGTGCTCGCATGCGAAGCGGACGCGCGCGGTCGCAAGGGACTGGAGAATCGCGACTACCCGCAGGCGGACTATCTGCGTCGAGCCCGCGACGTTGCGGCAAAGGTCACGCTGGATCCGGCCGAGCGCGAAGGACTGGACGGACAGAAGATCGCGGAAAAGCTGCGCAAGGCGCGGCTCGCCGCGCTGGCATCACAACGTCGCGGCTAGATCGCGCACGCCGAAGCCGCGCAGCGGCTGGTCGAAGCCGCGGCTCAACCCGATCACTTTGAACCGCTCGCCCATCTCGCCGGGCAGCGTCAGCAGCATCGCCTGACGTGCAAGCTGCACGCGCGACGCGAGCTCATGGCCCACCTCGGCGGGCGCGAGCAACTGCTCGAGTCCGTTGCCTATGAGGAAGTGCGCCTGCGTTGCGAAGCCCGCGACGGTCAGTCCTGCGGCCGAGGCCGCTTCGGCGACCGCGGTGAAATCCACCCACGCGCCGATATCCTGCACGCCGACGTTGATCAGCGGGTCGTCGTGAAACCGATGCCGGAAGTGGCACAGCAACGTGCCTTCGCGACGGTCGCTGCGATAGTACTGACGCTGCGGCAAGCCATAGTCGATAAACAGCGCCACGCCTTCGCGCAGAGCCGCGCCGATGCCGGCAATCCACGGCGCCAGCCGCGTGTTGATCTCGGACGTATAACCGTCGGGCAAGCGCTCGCCGCTGTTCGCCTCGATGCGCCGTACGGCGGCTTCCAACTCAGGCGCCGCATGCGTCTCCGACCAGTCGAGCCGGCCGAGCTGCCACGTCACCCCGAGCGCATTGAGCTGATCCCCACGGACACGGAAACGCTGCACCGGCAGCGCATCGAGGACTTCGTTCGCGAGCATGACGCCGCGGAATTCCTCGGGCAGACGATCGAGCCAGTCGACGCGCGCTTCATGCTCCGCGGCACGTTCCCGGATCATCGCGAGCTGCCGCTCGCGCAGGTCCGCGCTCACTTCGAGGATCAGATAGCGCTCGGGCAACGCGCCTTGCGCGGCCAGCTCGTTGAGCAGATCGGCCGCCATCACACCCGAGCCCGCGCCGAGCTCGAGTATCGAGCCGCCGCTGACCTGTCGCAGGATTTCGCTGCACTGGGTCGCGAGGCAGCGGCTGAACAACGACGAGATTTCCGGCGCGGTGACGAAATCCCCGCCCGCGCCCAGCTTGGTGGCGCCGGCGCTGTAATAGCCGAGCCCCGGCTCGTACAACGCCATCTCCATGAAGCGCTCGAAGCTGAGCCAGCCGCCGCATTTGTCGATTTCTTCCCAGATGCGATGGCTCAGCCGCCGGCTGTGGGCGGCTTCGTCGGGAGTCAGAGGCGGCAACGTCAGCGCGGTGCTCATGCCGCGGCCTTCGCATTTGCTTCGGTGCGCAGTTCAGCGAACATGTCGAACATGGACCCCACGAACATGGACCAAGCCCTCGCCGGCCGCGCCGTCCTGGTCACGGGCGCTGCCCGCCGCATCGGCGCTGCCATGGCTCGCGGTTTTCACGCGCACGGCGCCGACATCTGTATTCATTGTCGCCAGTCTATCGACGAAGCGGAACAACTGCGCGATGAGCTGAACCGGCGGCGCGCGAAGTCGGCCGTCATCGTCACGGCGGATCTGCTCGACGTAAGCGCGCTGCCCGGCATCGTCAGCGCCGCAGTCACTGCATTCGGTCGACTCGACGTGCTCATCAACAATGCGTCGACGTTCTATCCGACACCGCTCGGCAGCGTCTCGCCGAAGCAATGGGACGATCTGCTGGGCACCAATCTGCGCGCGCCGTTTTTCCTGGCGCAGGCAGCGGCGCCGCATCTGCGGGCCACGAAAGGCGCGATCGTCAACATGATCGACATCCATGCGCAGCGCCCGTTGCCCCGTCACCCCGTCTACTCCTCCGCCAAGGCTGGGCTTGCGATGCTGACGCGCTCGCTCGCGCGAGAGCTCGGGCCGGACGTGCGCGTCAACGGCATCGCGCCGGGCCCGATCATGTGGCCCGAAGCCGGCATGGATGCGCAGCTCCAGCAGGAGATCGTCGCGAAAACGCTGCTGAAGCGCAGCGGGTCGCCGGAAGATGTCGTACGCGCAGCCTTGTTCTTCGTGAAGGATGCGCCGTTCGTCACGGGGCAGATCCTGGCGGTCGACGGTGGCCGGGGCGTGGGATGGTGACCGCGACCAGCGGGTGATCCGCGGCCGGAAACTGCGCCCACAGCTCGGCGATCGTGCGCTGTTGCGTCGGATGCAGCAGCCCCGGCGCGATGTCGGCAAGCGGCTTCAACATGAAAGCCCGACGCAGCAGATCAGGCCGCGGCAGCAGTAGCCCCGGCTGATCACTCACGAGCTGGTCGTACATCAGAATGTCCAGATCCATCGTGCGCGGTGCCCACTTCGGCGCATCGCGCGCCCGACCGCAGCTCAGCTCGATGCGCTCCAGCGTCTCTTTTACTTGTGCGGGCGCGTCATCGGTGCGAAAGCCGACGACCAGATTGATGAAGTCTTCGCCGGCGAAACCCACCGCAGGATTGCGATACGCCGGTGAGATTGCGAGTTCGCCGAATGCCCGCTCGATTCCGTCGAGCGCGCGCGCAAGATTCTTCTCCGCCTCGACGTTGCTGCCCGCGGCGACGTAGACCTCAGGCATAGTCCTCAGCGCGCCGCTCGATCTCGATCCCAACATCGCGCGCGCCGCGGATGGCGCCCTGCTTGTTGAGCCGCACTTTCACCCAGCTCACGCCGAACTCGGTCACGACCACACGTGCGATCTGCTCGGCCAGCGTCTCGACGAGGTTGAACTGCGATTCGCCGACGAACGCCAGCAGGCGCTTCGCGACTTTCTTGTAGTCGATCGTGTCATCGATGTGATCGCTGGCCGCCGCGCGGCGAATGTCCGCGGCCATTTCCAGGTCGATGATGACCGTCTGCTTGACCCGGCGCTCCCATTCCCAGATGCCGACGATGCATTCGACGGTGAGCGAGCTGAGAAAAATCTTGTCCATCAGTTGTCGATGCAATGGGCTCAGGAGCTGTGCGGCGGCGGTCGCAGCGTGTCCAGCGGCCAGCGCGCGCTGGCGCGGATTTTCAGTTCGTCGTGCTCGCCGCCGGCCAGACGGCGATAGCCAGCGTACGCGATCATCGCCGCGTTGTCCGTACAGAACTCCGGCCGCGGATAGAGGATCTGCAATCCAGCGCGTCGGCCCAAAGCGCCGAGCTCGGTGCGCAACGCTTGATTCGCGCCGACGCCGCCGGCGATGACGAGCGTCTTCATCCCCGTCTGCGTCGCTGCGCGCGCGCACTTTGCGACCAGCGTTTCGACGACGGCTTGCTGGAATTCGCACGCGACATCCGCGCGCGTCTGCTCGTCGAGCTTCAGGTCGCGCGTCGCGACGACCACTGCGGTCTTCAATCCGCTGAAGCTGAAATCCAGGCCGGGGCGATCGAGCATCGGCCGCGGGAACTGGAATTTCCCGGCTCGACCGCTGCGCGCGAGCGCTGCCAGCGCGGGCCCGCCGGGATACGGCAGGCCGAGCAACTTGGCCGTTTTGTCGAACGCCTCGCCCGCCGCGTCGTCGAGCGACGAGCCGATGATTTCGTACTCCCCGAGCCCGCGCACGACCGCAAGCAGCGTGTGTCCGCCCGACACCAGCAGCGCCAGGAAAGGAAATTCAGGCGGCGTCGCTTCCAGCATCGGCGCGAGCAGATGCCCTTCGAGGTGATGCACGCCCAACGCCGGGCGCCCCCACGCGAAAGCCAGGCTGCGGGCAACCGCGCCGCCGACTAGCAGCGCGCCGACCAAGCCAGGTCCGGCCGTGTAGGCCACTCCGTCGAGCTGCTCGGGCTGGGTATGGGCATCGGCCAGCGCCGTCTGGATGAGCGGCAACAGCCGACGGACGTGATCCCGGGACGCCAATTCCGGCACGACGCCGCCGTATTCGGCATGCATCTGCACCTGGCTATGCAGGGCGTGCGACAGCAGCCCGACGGTGCCGTCGTACACGGCCGCCGCGGTCTCGTCGCAGGAGGTTTCGATGCCCAGCACCCTCATTTCGTACCTAGTCTCAAGTTGCCGTCTCTGCTTTGATTTTCGACCGCTGCGTCATTACACTGGCGCGCTCTCGAAAGCCTGTCCGGGCCCGATCGACCCTTCGGAATAGGCCCTTCGGAAGGCCAAGTCCCGGAATTCATAGAGGTTCAGATGCCGAGCGTTCGCGTCCGTGAAAACGAGTATTTCGATGCCGCCCTGCGGCGCTTCAAGCGCGCCTGCGAGAAGGCGGGTGTCCTGACCGAGCTGCGGCGGCGCGAATTCTACGAGAAGCCCACACAGGAACGGAAACGCAAGAAGGCCGCAGCCGTGAAGCGCCACATGAAGCGCGCCACCCGCGATGTCAGCGGCGGTCGCACTGGTCCGCGTCCGGCCCGCCAGTACTAGGCCCTCGTCCCCACACGAATCCGGTTCCCGTTTACGTCGATGTCGCTCAAGGACCGCATCACCGAGGACATGAAGGCGGCGATGCGCGCCAAGGACAGCGAGCGCCTCGGCACCATCCGCATGATCACCGCTGGCATCAAGCAGCGTGAAGTCGACGAGCGCATTACGCTGGACGACGTCCAGGTGCTATCGGTCGTCGAGAAGATGATCAAGACGCGCAAGGAATCCATCGAGCAGTTCAAGGCGGGCAACCGCGAGGACCTGGTCGCGCGCGAGTCGAAGGAGATCGAGCTGCTGCAGGGCTACCTGCCCGCCCAGCTCTCGGCCGGCGAAGTGGATGCCCTGATTGCCGCGGCGATCGCCGAATCCGGCGCGACCTCGATCAAAGAAATGGGCAAGGCGATGGCGCTGTTGAAGCAGAAGGCGCAGGGACGCACGGATATGGCGGCCGCCAGCGCGAAGTTGAAAGCGAAGCTGTCGGGCTAAAGCCCGACCTACAGCCTGACTGACGGGCCTCTGTGCCCGATTCTTGCTTACCTATCCTCGCGCTGAGGCGCGGCATATTCTTCGCTCGTTCTCTATGGCCGGCCGCATCCCACAATATTTCATCGACGAGCTGATCGCCCGCGCCGACATCGTCGAGCTGATCGGCAGCCGCGTGCCGCTCAAGAAAGCAGGCAAGGAATTCAAAGCCTGCTGCCCGTTCCACGGCGAAAAGACGCCGTCGTTTCACGTCGTGCCGGACAAGGCGTTCTATCACTGCTTCGGCTGCGGCGTGCACGGGACCGCAATCACGTTCCTGATGGATCACGATCACCTGAGCTTCGTCGAAGCCGTCGAAGATCTCGCGGCGCGCGTCGGGCTCGATGTGCCGCACGAGGAACAGGCGGGCGCGCGCCAGGCGCCGCCGCCGACCGAAGGTCTGTTCGCGCTGCTCGACAAGACCTCTGAGCTCTATCGCCACGAGCTGAAAAACTCCGACCGCGCGATCGATTACTTCAAGGCGCGCGGCCTCACTGGCGACACCGCCGCACGGTTCTCGCTCGGCTATTCCCCCGATGCCTGGGACACGGTGCTGCAGCAATTCGGCGCGAGCGAAGCCGATCGCCTGAAACTCCTGCAGGTGGGACTGGTGATCGAGCGCGAGCGCAAGGCCGGCGTGAATCCCGGCTACTACGACCGCTTCCGCGATCGCGTCATGTTCCCGATCCGCGATGCGCGCGGCCGTACGATCGGCTTCGGCGGCCGCGTGCTCGACAAGGGCGAGCCGAAATACCTCAACTCGCCGGAGACCGAGCTCTTCCACAAAGGCCGCGAGCTGTACGGTCTGTACGAGGCGCGCCAGGCTTCGCGAACCCTGACTCGCCTGCTCATCGTTGAAGGTTACATGGACGTCGTGCGCCTTCATCAAGCTGGCATTACGTACGCGGTTGCGACGCTGGGCACTGCGACGACGCCCGAGCATCTGTCACGCGTCTTCCGCATCTGCAACGAGCTGATCTTCTGCTTCGACGGCGATCGTGCCGGCCGTGCCGCTGCGTGGCGCGCGCTGGAGAACTCGCTGAGCCAGGTCCGTGAAGGCCGCCAGCTGCGCTTCCTGTTCCTGCCCGATGGGCACGACCCGGATTCGCTGGTCGGCGAGGAAGGCCGCGAAAAATTCGAGGCGCGGCTGGCGCAGGCGATGCCGCTGTCCGAGTACTTCATCGCCCATTTGCAGTCGCAGGTCGACATCAACACCGTCGACGGGCGGGCAAAGTTCGGTGAGCTCGCCAAGCCCTTGCTCGAACGCATTCCGACCGGCATCTACCGCGAGCTGCTCGCGGACGAAATCGCCAGAGTCATGCGTCTCGACCCGCAGCGCCTGGCGGCGGCACTGAACACCGGCGCGCCCGCAAACAGCCGCGTTTCTGAGCGCAAACCCGCGCCATTGCCGCCGCGAAAGCCGGCAGCCGGGGGGCGCCGGAATCTGGTTCGCCAGGCGGTTCAACTCCTAGTCCACTACCCACGGATCGCCGACAAGGTCCGCAACGTCGAGGCGCTGGCGTCACTGGACCGACCCGGAATCTCCTTGATCGTCCAGCTCGTAGAAGAATTGCATGATCAACCGTGCGACAGGATGGCTGTTTTGCTTGAACGCTGGCGCGGCCGCCCCGATGTTGAGCACCTCGAAAAGCTCGCCAAGATGGACCTACTCATCGCGGATGAGGCTGCCGCGGCGCAGGAACTGTTGGGCGCCCTGGAACGATTGCTCAAGGAGGAGGAGAGCCAGCGGCGTTACGACGAGCTGGTCAGTAGACATAAGCAGGAAGGGTCGGCGAGCGGCCCCGAGGCCGAGATCGACCCCCCCGGTGCGGGCCGGTCTACTTGAGTCCCGGGAAACCTAGCGTCCGCAGAATGATCCAAGTACACTGCGCGGTCTTTTTAAGCCCGCGCACCGTTCTGGGCAATTCGGGCCTGGAACGAGTCCGAAGCGAATTCAGAGGGCCTCAAACTTGAGCAAGACTTTGGCAGCGAAGAAGGAACCGGCACAGATTGCCGATGAGCGTCAGTCACAGCTGAAGCTGTTGATCGCGCGCGGCAAGGAGCAGGGCTTTCTGACCTACGTCGAGGTCAACGATCACCTGCCCAGCGAAATCGTCGATCCGGAGCAGATCGAAGATATCGTCAACATGATTAACGACATGGGCATTCCCGTTTACGAGAAGCCCCCGGAGTCCGAGTCGCTGTTGCTGACGGAACCGGTCGTCGCCGACGAAGAAGCCGCTGAAGAAGCCGCCGCCGCGCTCGCCACGGTCGACGCAGAGTTCGGCCGCACCACCGACCCGGTGCGCATGTACATGCGCGAAATGGGTACGGTCGAGCTGCTGACGCGCGAAGGCGAAATCCGCATCGCCAAGCGCATCGAGGAAGGTCTCGACGCCGTCCGCACGGCGCTGTCGAGCTACCCGATGACGTTCGAGTTCATGCTGCGCCAGTACGAGCAGGTCAAGGCCGGGCAGGGCCGCCTGGTCGACATCATCGTCGGCTTCATCGACCCGAACGCGCCGGATGAAATCGCCGCGCCCGTGAATCCGAAGCTCGCGCAGGCCGCCGCCGCTGCGGCGCCGGCTAACGAGTCGGAGGAAGACGAAGAAGGCGAAGGCGAGAATTCGGAAGACGAGGAAGTGCTCGAGACCGGTCCCGATCCGGAAGAGGCGGCGCGCCGCTTCCTCTCGATCGCCAAGCTCCATCAGCAGGTGCTCAAGGCGCTGCTGGAGAAGGGCCTGAAGGATCCGAAGACGCAGAAGCTGCGTAAGAAACTCGCCGGCGAGTTCATGGAGCTGAAGCTGTCGCCGAAGATGTTCGACGCGCTCATCCAGCAGCTGCGCGACAACGTCGCCGAGGTCCGCAACCTCGAGAAGCAGATCATGACGATCTGCGTGCGCGATGCCGGCATGCCGCGCAAGGACTTCATCCAGACGTTCCCGAAGAACGAGACCAACATCAAGTGGCTCGACAAGCACATCCGCGCCAAGCGTAAGCACTCCGCAGCGCTGCATCGCCTGCGCGAGGAGATCGAGCGGCAGCAGAAGAAGCTGCAGTCGCTGGAAGAGCGCGTGCACCTGTCGATCGCGGATGTGAAAGAGATCAACCGCGAAGTGGCGGTCGGCGAGGCGAAGGCCCGCCGCGCCAAGAAGGAGATGGTCGAGGCGAACCTGCGTCTCGTGATCTCCATCGCGAAGAAGTACACGAACCGCGGCCTGCAGTTCCTGGACCTGATCCAGGAAGGCAACATCGGCCTGATGAAGGCGGTCGACAAGTTCGAATACCGCCGCGGCTACAAGTTCTCGACGTACGCCACGTGGTGGATCCGGCAGGCGATCACCCGTTCGATCGCCGACCAGGCCCGCACCATCCGCATCCCGGTGCACATGATCGAGACGATCAACAAGCTCAACCGCATTTCCCGGCAGATGCTGCAGGAGATGGGGCGCGAGCCGACGCCTGAAGAGCTGGCGGTGCGCATGGAAATGCCGGAGGACAAGGTGCGCCGCGTCCTCAAGATCGCCAAAGAGCCGATCTCGATGGAAACGCCGATCGGCGACGACGAGGATTCGCACCTGGGGGATTTCATCGAGGACACCTCGGTGGATTCGCCGATCGATTCCGCGACGATGGAGTCGCTGCGCGAGACCACGCACGCCGTGCTCGCGGGCCTCACGCCGCGCGAAGCGAAGGTCCTGCGCATGCGCTTCGGCATCGACATGAACACCGACCACACGCTGGAAGAGGTCGGCAAGCAGTTCGACGTCACGCGCGAGCGCATCCGTCAGATCGAAGCGAAGGCGCTGCGCAAGCTGCGTCACCCGAGCCGCAGCGAGCAGCTCCGCAGCTTCCTGATGGAAGACTGAGAGGTGTCAGGCTGAGCCTGACCCACGTAACAAAAAGGGCCGGTGGCGAAAGCTGCCGGCCCTTTTTTCATGTTGGGAACTCCCCACAGGGGGAAGACGTCTCAAGTATCAGAAGTGGTGAGTTTCGAGGTGTGGCCGATGGGCCTGTTCTTCTACTTCATACTGTTCGCGGTTGCCTGCCTTTACGGCTGGCTGTCGCGCTCGACGCGCGGTTAGTCCCGAGCTTCTTCAGCGCTCGCATCAGCTCGCCGCGACGAGACGTCACGGCAACACCTTCCAATTTGAGCCAGCGCGCGAGCTGAGTCAGCTCCGCCGCCAACGGCTCCACGATCTGACCGACACGTACGCCTTGCTCGGCGCTACCGCCGCGCACTTCCAGGCGTCCGTGCTGCCGATTCGCCTTGAGATCGACGCGGCCGACCAGCCGATCGCCGAGCAGGAACGGCAGCACATAATAGCCGTGCAGGCGCTTGTGGATCGGCGTGTAGATTTCCAGCCGGAAGTAGAAATCGAACAGACGCTCGGTGCGCTGTCGTTCCCAGATCAACGAATCGAACGGCGAGAGCAGCGCGCTCACAGCGGCTCGACGCGGATACACTGCATCCTTGTGCAAATACGCTTGCTGCTTCCAGCCTTCCACTGAGACTGGCTGGAGCGTGCCCTCCTCTACCAGCTCTGCAATGCGCAGCGCTGCATCCTCAGCCGGCAGGCGAAAGTAGTCGCGCAGATCTCGCGCCGTCCCGACTCCGAGCGCCCGTGCCGACACCGCCATCAGCTCGCGTCGCGCCTGTTCCGGCGACGGCGCGCTCACGTTCCGCACGTGCTCCGGCAACACGCGCTCGGTGAGATCGTAGAGACGCTCGAAATTCCGGCGCCGCGCCGTGGTCACGTCGCCGATCCAGAACAGCCACTCGAGGATTTCCTTGCCCTGGCTCCAGCCCCACCAGCTGCCTTTCGATTTGCCGCAGTCGGCCAGCTCACTGGCACCGAGCGCGCCGCGTTCGCGAATCTGCTCCAACGCCGAGGTTACGAGTTCCTTGTGCGAAGTCGCGTAGCGGCGCAGGCGTTTCCACGTGCCCTCGCCGTTGCGCGCACGATCCATGCGCCAGCGAAACAGCGGAAAGAGTTCGATCGGCAGGAACGAAGCCTCGTGCCCCCAGTACTCGAACAGCGAGCGGCTGCCGTCATACGCCGCGCGCTCGAGCAGTTCCGGCGCGTACGAGCCGCAGCGCGAAAAAATCGGCAAGTAATGCGACCGCACCAGCACGTTCACCGAATCGATCTGCACTGCGCCGAGACGGTGCACGATCTTGCCGAGCGCCGCTGCATTCTTCGGCGTAGCGAGCGCGGGCACGAACAACTGAGCCGCGAGCGCGACGCGCCGGGCCTCTGCGATGGAAAGCATTTGACTCAATGTCGTCTGTCCGCCGTCGTTAGAGATTAAGTTACAGCCCTTACGACAAATTCGTCCTCGGCCTCACACCGCTGCTGTGAACTGCGTTGCGTAGCGCCGCCAGCCGCTCTGGCAGCATGCCCGAGTGTTCAATGCGAGGTGCCCGCCCATGGGAGCATCCCCAGAAGTTTCGATCGATCTGCCGGCCGACGAGTTGCTCTCGCCGATGCCGCCCGCTCCCGTCAAGGCCGCCCGCTCGACCGCTGTGACCGCGGATTACGAAGCGACGGTGGAAATCGAGCTGACCGCGGAACAGATGGACGCATTGCTGAGCGCCGGACCCCTGCCTTGACAGGGATGACGCGCGCCTGCGCGCTCATCACATGTTCGGCTTGCCCGGGTACCGACGCATCAGCTCGGTGACGACCGCGTTGACCTTCACCTTCGGATTCGCCAGCGACTCTTCCGTCACCACGCCCTCCGACACGCCTTCCCAGATCAGTTGTTTCTTCTCCGCATCGACGATGTCGAGATTGATCGTGCCGACCTGGTAGGTAACGGTGCGGTCGTCCGGATACATCGGCCAGCCGCCGTACAGCCCGTCGCGATACCGGTAATAGCCGCCCGGCGTCGGGCGGGATTCGGTGCGGTCGCGCGTATTCATGTAGAAGTTGACGAGCAGATCCGGGTTCTCCGCGCTGTATTTGTAACCACGCGCTTCCATCGCCGTCGTGACTGAGCTCTTGAAGTAACTCGTGACCAGCGTCGAGTAGCCGCCGCGATCCGTTCCTGTCTCTTTCGGGAAACCGAAGGTGCGATAGACGGAGAAATCCGCCTTTCTGTCGTAGTCGACGCGCATCTGCGGCGCATCCGTGGTCGCGCAGCCCGCAAGCATTGCGACCAGCAGCGCCACGATCGTGAATCTCGCTTTACACATGGGACACAGTGTCGCGCGATGCGGTCATCACGGCAACGTCGGATAGCGAGTGTCCGCGCTTGCCGTTACCCTTGGCGGCGCCGACCGGGACCCACGCATGGACTATCGACGAATCGCACCCGCCGTACTCATTCTGCTCGCGTGCGCGCTGCTGCCGCCGCTCAGCGCGCGCAGCGCCGAGGCGCGCGATCCGTTCGAGAAGGTGCGCGAAAGCTTCCGCAAGGCCTACGAGGAAGTCGACGATCCGGCTGCGAAACGACGTCCCGACAGCGAAGCGCTGCGCAACTATCCGCTCTACCCGTATCTGCAGGCTGCGCGCATCCGGCGCGCGCTCGCGGACGCAGGTGACGAGCTCGGCTCGGTCGACCAACGAGCGCAAACGTTCGTCACCTACTACGAGAGCGAGCCGGTCGGCAAAGGTCTGCGCCGAGTGTGGCTGACCAGCCTCGCCGAGCGCGGTCACTGGCAACAGTTCCTGGAGCAGTATCGCGCGAACATCGCGGACGACGCGCTTGAGTGTCAAAGCTTCACCGCGCGCATCGCGCTCGATCGCACCAGCGATCTCGCGCCTCTCGTCGCCAAACGCTGGCTCACTCCGCGCAGCTTGCCGGATTGCGAACGTGCATTCGATTGGATGCGCGCACAGGATGCGCTGACGCCGGAGCTCATCGAGCAGCGCGCACGCATGGCGTTGAAAGAAGCCAACAGCGGCTTCGCTCGGGAAATCGCGGCATTCCTTCCGGCTGACCGCGCAGCTGCGGTGCTGCAATGGGCGTCGCTACTGGAGGATCCGCAAAGACAGATCGACGCACTGATCGCCGCGCCGTCGACCACGGTCGAAGACGAAGCACTGCTCGCCGGTTGGACGCGCTACGCGCGCAGGGATCGCGACCTCGCGATGCGTCGCTTCGACGCGTTCACTCGCGCTCGCGGCTTGACGGAAACGACTGCGAGTCGCTATGCGCTCGCGCTGGCTCTGGCGCTGTCGTGGGATCGAAACGCGGAAGCGCTGCGCTATTTCGATCGCGTCGCGGCGGCCGATCTCGACGATTACGCGCTGGAGTGGGCAGCACGCGCCTCGATCTGGAACAGCGATTGGCGCCGGCTCGCCAACACGATCGCCGCGATGTCCGATACGCAACGCGGTCTCACGCGCTGGCGCTACTGGGCCGCACGCGCCGCCGAACACAACGACGACGCGAAACTCGCGCGGCAGCTCTACGAATCCACGCTGACCGACGACAACTATTACTCCGTCGCCGCCGCGTCGCGACTCGGACAAACGTTCGCGCCGCATCCGGAAAAGCCGGTGATCGACGAAGTGCAGCTGAAGCAGATCGAGCAGCTGCCCGCGCTGGTGCGCGCCCGCGAGCTGTTCCGCAGCGAGATGCGCGATCTCGCGAATCAGGAATGGGCGTACGGCTACGACATGCTGCCGCAGCCGTCGCGACCACAGGCCGTGCAGCTCGCGTCGCGCTGGGGCTGGCACGACCAGGCGATCATGACTTCTGCGCAATTGCGCCTGTTCAACGATTACGCGCTGCTCTATCCGCAGCCCTTCGACCGCGAAGTGCGCGCAGCGTCCGAGCTGACCAAGTTGCCGCGCGAGCTGATCTATAGCGTGATGCGCCAGGAAAGCTTGTATCGCCCCGATGCCGTTTCTTCGGCCGGCGCTCAAGGGCTGCTGCAGCTGATGCCGGATACGGCACGCAGGACGGCACGCACCTGGAAGCAACCGAAGCCGGGTGAGGACGCACTGTTCGATCCGAACGTCGCGATCGTCCTCGGCGCCGCACACTTGAAAACGCTGCTGGATCGTTTCGGCGGTCAGACCGCCGTTGCACTTGCTGCGTACAACGGCGGGCCCAACGCCGCCGCTCGCTGGATTCCGCCGCAACCGGTCGCAGCGGACGTGTGGATCGAGAACATTCCGTTCAACGAGACGCGCACGTATGTGCAGCGGATTCTGTGGCACAACCTCGTGTTCAACTGGTTGAAGAGCGGGGAGCCGCAGAAGGCGGATGGATGGCTGGG
>Ga0068864_100001515_pt1 | contig 19096 bp, 13 predicted proteins | sample KBSSwiS72_FD_66586 | JGI IMG/M metagenome (GOLD analysis project Ga0068864, IMG submission 66586) | Switchgrass rhizosphere microbial communities from Kellogg Biological Station, Michigan, USA - KBS Switchgrass S7-2 | ecosystem: Host-associated > Plants > Roots > Rhizosphere > Soil ... | reverse complement strand
GTTGTCAGCAGCACGACCCAAAACATGGCGACATCCTCTGAAGAAGTTACTGGCGCGATGACAGAGATTGCCAGTTCCATCAAATCTGTAAGCGCAGATACGGACGCACTTTCCGCCTCGGTAAATGAAACCGCGGCCAGCATCGAAGAGGTTGCAGCCTCGATAGCGAGTCTCTCCGGAAATGCCGATGACCTCACGGTCGCAGCGGAGCAGACGTCCTCCTCGATCAACGAAATGGCTGCGTCGATCGAAGAAGTCGCGGCGATGACGGAGAGCCTTGCGTCGTCAGTTGAAGAAGTGTCGACGTCGATCGAACAGATGGCGCGATCGGTGCAGGGAGTCGCGCAGAATGCGGAGCGCATTAACGAAGCAGCCACGGGCGCCGCCGGCAGCGCTAATCAAATGGACCGTTCGTTACATTCGGTGGTTGCGTTGACCAAGCGTGCCGAAGAAGCCACCACACAGCTAAGCAGACAAGCGGAAGAAGGCGGAGCCGCCGCACAGAAATCGATGCAGGGACTACTGCGCGTGCGTTCGGCGATGGAACAATCGTCGGGCGTGATCCGCGAAATGGGAAAACGTTCTGACGAGATTGGCGGCATCGTCAATACCATCAACGTCATTGCGGAACGTACCAACATGCTTTCGCTAAACGCTTCGATTGAAGCCGCTCGCGCCGGCGACGCCGGACGAGGCTTTGCAGTGGTTGCGGAAGAGATCAGAAATCTTGCCGATCGCTCAGCACAGGCGACCTCCGATATCGCCGCGATCATCAGGTCGCTCCAGGAAGTCGTCAGAGAAGCGGTGAATGCCGCAAGCGACGGAATGCGCATCGCTGATGAAAGCGGGCAACTTGCGGAAGAGGGCGCGGCAGGTCTCAGGAAGATACTGGCCGGGATCAATCAAACGACCGAGTTGGTTGGACAAATTGCCGATGCAACCGAGGAACAACTGACTGCGGGACAACAAGTGGTGACGGCAATCGAAACTACTGCCACGCAAACGAGACACGTTTCCAGTGCTGTAATTGAGCAAGCGCAAGCGACGCAACAGATCGTCAAGTCGGCGACGCAGATGCGCAAGACGGCGAAGGAAGTCAGCAAGGCGGTGAATGAGCAAGGTCGTGCTGCGAGGGAGATCATCAAGGCGGCGCAGAGCACGAGTGGCGCGGCGAAGCAAGTGCGCAAGGCTTCTAACGAACAGGCTGCGGCTACCAAACAGATCACACAGGCCGTGGAATCAATGCGACGGGGAGCGGTTTCAACGTCGCGGGCGTTGAGTGAACAGGCAGTTGCCGGAGATCAGGTTTCGAAGGAAGCGCTGCAACTGGCGCGGCAAGTCAGTGAGATCAGCAAAGCGATGACTGAGCAGGTAAAGGCGACCGCGGAGATTGCTACGGCGACGCAGAGTATGCGTTTGGAATCCGATCAGGTAAGCAAGGCGATGCGTGAACAGGCACGAACCGCACACGAAATGAGTGCCGGCGTCGCGAATGTTTCTAAAGAAGCGCTGCGGATTACCAACAGCAATCGCAATCACCTCGAGGCGGCCGACAGGATTCGTGACGGAGTCAACGATCTGCGCCAGATAACGAGTCGCAATGCGGATGGTGTGAGAGCGACGTTAACCAGCACTTCGGGGCTGGCAAATCAGGCGCGTGAGCTGGGTGAGATTATGGACAGCATGGTGAGTGGCAACTTTGCCGCTAACGGCAATCAGACCGGTACGACTAAACGCAAGCGCGCGAGAAAGTCAGCCGCGGAGACCGAGCATTCCTAACCACAAAAACACGAAGAATAAAGTTCAGAGTTCAACCTTTAGGTTGTTCTTCCCGAGGAGACAAGCTAAAGCTTGAACTCTGAACAAAACACCTTGCAAATGATCGGCGTTTTCACAACAGATCTTCACCTGGTAATTCAAGTTTGGGATGCCACCCTCGCGCGGCTCACCGGAATTAGCGAGGAGTCTGCTTCGGGTCAGGCTTTGACTACGCTCGTGCCGGATCTCGAAGAACGTGGCTTGCTAAAACGTTTTCAGCGATCGCTGAACGAGGGTGTAGTTGAAGTGCTGGCATCTGCCTTTCATCACTACCTGATTCCGTGCGCCCCAGTCACACCTGCCAAACACTTCGACAAGATGCAGCAACGCATCACAATCGCGCCACTGCGTGACGACCAATCGATTGCCGGACTCATCGTCACTGTCGAGGACGTTACCGATCGACTCGAACGTGAGCTATCGACGCCCATACTTGAAGCGCTGAGCGATGAAGATTGGAGAGTTCGTCGCGAAGCGGTCAGGGAAGTATCAGAGCGCGCGGCACCGGAGGCGATCGCCGCACTCTTAAGCTCTGTTGTCGAGAATCATCACAATCCTTCGCTGTTGAACAGCGCGCTGCAAGTGTTGGCGGCGACTGACGTCGACACTCGCGAAACGTTAGTTGAACTGCTGCACGGACCCGATCCGGATCTGCGAATGCAAGCAGCGTTGGCCTTAGGTGAACAACAGGACATTCGCGCCGCCGGAGCATTGATAAAAGCATTGCAGGACGAAGATACCAACGTGCGGTATCACGCTATCGAGGCATTGGGCAAGTTGAAGGCAACCGACGCCGTAGATGCACTGGTTGAGATAGTCGAATCAAGAGACTTCTTCCTCGCTTTTGCGGCATTGGAGGCGCTCGCAAAGATAGGCGACGCGCGCATCGCGCCACGCATGGTGCCGCTTTTGGAAGACGAGCTCCTGCGAGAGCCGGCAATTAACCTGCTGGGCCAACTCGGTGACGAAAGTGCGATAGCGCCCCTGACGTCGTTGTTGAATACTCCGACTGCGCCAACAGATTTGATCGCGGAAGCGCTCGCTGCTCTCAGCGATCGATATGAGCAACAGTATCGCGAAGGAGCTTATATCGCAGATCTAACGAGCCGCGAAATCTCGCCCACTGGAATTCAAAATTTGCTCGACGCGCTGGAGACGCCCGGCAAAGAAAACCTGCGCTCGATAGCGTTGGTCCTTGGCTGGCTCAAACGATCCGGCGTGGATCGCGCACTCACGCGATTGATGGGACGCATCGATCTGCGCAACGAGATTATCGAAGCGCTCGTGCGACACGGCCCTGCGACTTTAGATCTATTGATGGCGCAGTTGTCAGCGGAAGACCTGGAAGTGAGACGTTCGGCGGTGGTGGCGCTCGGGCGGATCGGCGACTCGACTGCAACAACCGCACTGGTAAAAACACTTGGTGATGAATCTCTGACGATTGACGCGGCCAATGCACTCGCCGAGATCGGAGACCCTAAAGCAGTCGATGGACTACTGAACTTGATCGGTAACGACGATGCATCGATCCGGCAGGCTGCGGTAAGCGCGCTCAATTCGGTCATCGAGCCGTCAATGTCCGAACGTATCATTCCGCTTCTACATGACCCAGATCCGAACGTTCGCGAATCGGCAGTGAAGATTGCCGGATACTTCGGATATCCGGACGCGGCTGGTGCTTTGCTCGAGCTGAGCCACGATGCGAACGAGCGTGTGCGGTGCGCGGCGATCGAGCACCTGCCGTATGTCGAAGACGAACGGGCTTTCGAGATTCTCGTCGAGGCAATCAAAGCAGAATCGCCGGACGTCCGTGCTGCCGCGGCTCGTGCGCTGGGCACTATGGATACGCCGGAGGTCGTCCAACCGTTGATTGAAGGACTTTCTGATGACGACGTGTGGGTCCGCTATTTCAGCGCGCGAGCCCTCGGTCGTCGCAGGTCTGAGGAGAGCGTCGCCGCTCTCGAGAAAGTGATTGAGAAAGAGAAGTTTAACCATGTTCGGATTGCGGCCCTTGATTCGCTGGGACAAATCGGCGGTCAGCGTATCGCCGGGATTGTTGCCGGGCTGGTTAGAGACGACGATCCCGACGTTGCGCACGCCGCCCAGGTCGCATTCGGAAAGTCTCAGCCTGCGAAGCAGGCGTAAGCATAAAGCCTGGGGCCGCAAGCCCCAGGATCGTTATTAATAATAGGGCGCGAGCCCGCGAATGCGGGCGACAGCGCTGCCGCCCGTTCCACGGGCTTAACCGTTGGGTTTTAATCGCTACCCTGGGGCTTGCGCCCCAGGCTTTATGCTTACGCCTGCTTCGCAGGCTAAGAAGAACTATGTTGTCACGTTCACAGAATCTCGCATTGCCTGAAGGCACCAGCACGCTGATTCGAAACTTGATCAATGAACGGACGGGAATGTTTTTTGACAACGGCAAGAGCGATCTGCTGATCGACAAACTCTCGCCGCTCGTTATCGAGCGAGGCTTCAGTTCGTATCTCGACTATTACTACCTGCTGAAATACGACGCCTCGTCACGAGTCGAATGGCAAAACGTCATGAATGCACTCTCGGTACAAGAGACGTACTTCTGGCGAGAGATCGATCAGGTGCGCGCCTTGGTCCAAACACTGGTACCACAGTGGCACGCTCGCAATACCGGTTTGCCTTTGCGGATCTGGTGTGCAGCGTGCGCCACTGGCGAGGAGCCTTTGACGATTGCCATGGCATTGAACGAAGCTGGATGGTTTGAACGTGTACCGATCGAGATTTTAGCGAGCGACGCGAGTTCCAGGGCGATCGACCGTGCTGTCAATGGTGTTTATAAAGAGCGAGCTTTTCGAAACTTACCGCCCGAACTGCGCGAACGTTATTTCGAGCCGGACGCTTCGGGCTCCCGCATAAGAAGCGACATACATTCGCGCATCAAGTGGGGCATTGCAAACTTAATCGACGAAAGCCAGATCGCGCCGCTGGCAGCCGCCGACTTTATTTTTTGTCGTAACGTTTTTATTTACTTTTCCGAGAGCGCTATCGGCCGTGTGGTTCGTTCTTTCTCGAGGTTTATCCGGCCTCCGGGTTATCTGTTTGTGGGCGCCGCCGAATCATTATTGAGACTGACGACAGATTTTACATTGACCGAAGTTGACGACGCTTTTGTTTACATGAAACGCGAGAGAGCAAGCTGATGGATCGAGTCTTAAGAGTAGTAGTGGTCGACGATTCTGCTTATGTGCGGAAGGTAGTCAGAGAGATTCTGTCTCGCAGTCCTTTCGTCGAAGTTGTCGGCACTGCGCGCGACGGCCGAGAAGCACTGGATTTGGTGGAGCAGCTCGATCCGGATGTGGTCACGTGTGATCTCATCATGCCTGAGCTCGATGGCGTCGGTTTTGTGCGCGAGCAAATGCAACGGCGCCCGGTCCCGATCATAATTATGAGTGTCGCGAAAGAGACTGCTGAGGCTGCTCTGACCGCGCTCGATGCGGGCGCGATCGATTTTGTGCAAAAGCCAACCGCGCTCGCGAGTGAAAAGATTTTTGAAGTCAGCGCGGAGTTGATCGAAAAGGTCAAAGCAGCCGGAAAGATCGCGCTGAACAGAATTCCGACCGCACCTCCACCGCCGAGCACGGTGACAAGCGAGCCGGCGATAACAATCGCCGGTAGTCACTCGGTAGACATGGTGGTGATTGGTATTTCGACTGGTGGACCACAGGCACTTAAACGGCTGATACCACAGTTGCCGGAAGACTTTCCGGTTCCGGTAGTGATGGTGATGCACATGCCGGTCGGGTATACCGAGATGTACGCGGCGAAGTTGAATGAACTATCTCGACTCGAAGTGCGAGAGGCAGCGGAGGGAGACGAGATCAAGCCCGGGCTCGTGTTTCTTGCGCCCGCGGGTCGTCACCTGACATTGAAACGGGATGCAAGTGGCAAGGTTGTTACACACCTCGATGCCAGGCCTTTTGATATGCTGCATAAGCCGGCGGTTGATGTGCTGTTTAAGTCCGCGGCTGAAGTTTACGGCAATCGAGTATTGGGTGTGGTGATGACCGGAATGGGATCGGACGGAAAGCAGGGCGCGGGGTGGATCAAATCCCAGGGCGGACTTATCTTCACAGAAGCGGAGAGCAGTTGCGTAGTGTATGGTATGCCATGCTCGGTGGTGGAAGCCGGACTTAGTGATAAGAGTATCGCACTTGAAAACATGGCCCACGCAATCAGGGAGGTCGTATGAGCGGAAAGATTCTGATCGTCGATGATTCAGCACTTTCACGCAGAACTTTGCGACGAATCCTCGAATCCGCCGGTTACGAGGTGGTGGAAGCAGACGACGGAATGGCCGCGCTTGAAGTCTACTTTCTCGAGAAACCAGGTTTGGTGTTGCTTGATCTGGTAATGAAAGGCATGTACGGACTTGATGTGCTTGTGAAATTGCGTGAGATGGACCAGGAGGCGCGGGTGGTAGTTGCCAGTGCCGATATACAGAGTTCGACGCGCAAGATGGTTGATGAGGCGGGTGCCCTCGGCTTTATCAATAAACCGTTTGTTTCAGAGCAAGTGGTTGCGGCAGTTAAGGCCGCGCTCGCAAAAGGAGCTATCGGTGAAGTTAACTGAGCGACAAAGTGACGCCCTTGAGGAACTTATCAACATCGCTTTCGCGCGAACGGGCGCAGCGCTATCGGAACTGACCGGGCACCGCGTGGTGCTCAACCCGCCTGAGGTTGCTGTTTATCGAACTGCAGAGTTGCGCGGTGCGCTGGCTAAGTTTGTTCCCGGAGATATAGCGTCGATTCATCAGGTTTTTGCTGGGCCTGTGGCTGGTGATGCGCTGCTGCTGCTCAATTACGAGGGCGCTGTGCAGCTTACTGATTTATTAACCGACGGTCACAATCCGTCGAACTATCTCGATGAGTCAGCTCGGGAAGTGTTAACTGAAGTCGGTAACATTCTCTTGAACGCGTGTCTGGGAATGTTTGGAAATCTGCTGAATGTTCACGTGACGTTCTCTGTGCCGCGGCTGCATCTCGAGACGCTGGATGAGTTGATCGCGAATACGACGACCGGCAAGACCGAAATGCATTACGCGCTGGTGATCTATACGGCGTTTACACTTCGCGACAGTTCAGTCAAAGGGTTTTTGGTGATCGTATTGAGCGTCGCATCGCTCGATCGCTTGATCCAGGAAGTCGACGTCTGGGAGGCACAGCAGGGCCGATGAGTAATACGCCGAATACGGCGGCTCTTGCTGCCCCATAACGCCGAAGGCGTTGGCTAATTTCAGCCCAGGGTTGGAGCGCAGCGACAACCCTGGGATCGAGAATAAAAGAAACGAATCAACCCTGAAAGGGTTTATCTCGAGGCGAACCCCTTCAGGGTTGAACACAGAATCGAATTGATGGTCCCAGGGTTGTCGCTGCGCTCCAACCCTGGGCTGAAATTAGCGAACGCCTTCGGCGTTATGAATGTGATGACAGAGACAAGTTCCAAGGAAACATTGCTCAACGCCGCGGTCTTGCACTGGATGCACGATCTGGCGGCACAGGGGATTGTGACGACTGATAGCGAATTGAATGTCGTCGAATGGAACCACTGGATGGAGGAGCACACCGGAAAACGTGCTCATGATGTAATAGGCAACAACCTGCTCGACCTCTTTCCGGAACTGATCGAACGCAGACTCGATCGACATTACAAGTGGGCGCTTGAGGGTCAGGTGCGAGTCTTGTCACAAGCGCTGCACGGGCATTTGATCTCGATGGCGGCTGTTTCCGCCGAACACGGCTACGCACAAATGCAACAGGCAGTCCGAATCTCTCCACTTAGTCACGAAGACCGTGTAATCGGAACGTTAACAATCATCGAAGATGTCACCGAACGTGTAGCGCGTGAAGGTGAGTTGCAAGCGCAAATCGAAGCCCGCTCCCGACTCTTATCGAGTGAAAAGTTAGCGCGAAGTGAGGCAGAGCGAGCGAACCGCTTGAAGGACGAGTTTCTGGCTACGATCTCACATGAGCTACGCAACCCGCTGAATGCGATCATGGGTTGGGCCCACATGCTGCGTCTTGGCAAACTTTCAGACGTGAATGCAGAACGCGCAGTGGAAACCATCTATCGTAACGCAAAAGCCCAGGCGCAATTAGTTGCCGATCTCCTCGACGTGTCGCGCATCATTTCCGGCAAGTTACGGCTCGACGTTCGTACAGTTGATTTGATTTACATCATCAACGCAGCGATCGATTCAATTCGTCCCGCGGCTGAGGCTAAAGGCATTCGTGTCCAGACATTGTTGGATCCGGCGGCTGGTCCAATCTCCGGCGACGCCGATCGACTGCAACAGATTGTCTGGAACCTTTTAACGAACGCTGTCAAGTTCACTCCGAAAGGTGGTCGCATACAAGTCAAGATCCAGCGTATTGACTCGCACGTGGAGATCGTAGTGAGTGATTCAGGTGTCGGGATCAGCAAAGAGTTTCTGCCTTATGTTTTCGATCGCTTCCGTCAGGCAGACGCGACCACCACGCGAATACATGGAGGTCTCGGACTCGGTCTTTCCATCGTGCGTCAACTGGTTGATCTTCATGGCGGCAGTGTGAGCGTGCACAGCGAAGGAGAAGGGAAGGGCACAACCTTTACCATCACGTTGCCGTTTGTTGGCGTACTTAGTCAAAACGAGGCTGAGTCTGTTCATCCGGCGCAGGGTGAGGAGGTCATTTCTTTCGATGGCTTGCCTTCACTTCAGGGCTTGAAGGTGTTGGTAGTTGACGATGAGGCAGACACGCGCGAATTGATCAGCGAAGTGCTCAAGGAATGTGGTTCTGAAGTAATCACCAGTAATTCTGCCGCCGATGCTTTAATAGCACTCGAAGAGCATAAGCCTGACATTCTCATCAGCGACCTGGGAATGCCCGATGAGGATGGCTACTCACTGATCTCAAAAATCCGCGCGCTGCCGGACGAGCGTGGCGGACAAATTCCAGCGGCCGCGCTCACCGCATACGCACGCGCCGAAGATCGAATGCGCGTCCTTCGTTCCGGATTCCAGTTTCACCTTCCCAAACCCGTTGATTCGGCGGAGCTGGTGACCGTCGTCGCGAGTTTAGCGGGACGTGCTTACCAAAGTTAACGTGGTCACTTGAAGAAACTGGCAGCCATGCGCTGAAGATCATCCATAGAGCTACCGTCTTTATTCTGATCCAACAGCGAGCTAAGGATGCTCATCGCACCCGGCGCGTTTGCCTGAGCCTCCTGCTGCTGACTATTGAGTAAGTCAGACAGACCGGAAGCATCAAGTCCATTTTGCTGTTGTGCCTTTCCGAGTGAGCCCATTACCAACGGAGCCAAAGTCTCGAGCAAACCACCGGCCGAGTTTTGGTCCATTCCCGTTGCCTGGGCCAGATTGTTTTCAACTGCCGGCTGTTGGCCTCCAAAAACGTGTCCAAGAATCCCGGCGCCGTTTGCGCTTTGCGGATTCTGCAGGTAGCCCGTGACATTATCCAGGATGCTGCCGTCATGGTCGGTGGCGACGGCCTGATGCAGATTCTGCGCCGCTTGCGGTTGTGATGCGTTTCGTGCCAACGCCGTCAGAATTAGCGGCACGGCCATCTGAATAGCTGTGTTAGCTGTCGACTCGCTGATTCCAAATCGCTGAGCGATTGTGCGCGCCGCGCTTTCACCCAGTTGTTGTGTGACGATCTGTGTAATCGCATTCATGATAATTGCTCCCTCATGTTGCCTGTTGTTCTAACGCGTCGGAGCAGCGATTATGTGCTTACAAGTTAACGAAACCTTTGCGATACGTCTGCCGAATTGACACTGCCGTAGCTGCCCATTAGACTGCGTTCCTCTTCCCGATTTTTCCCGAATTTCATCAAGTCGGGTTTTTCCCATATTCAGGAGGTTGCTCGAGGCGAGCTAATTAGCAGATCGGTATTTTTGTGTTCTGAAAGTGAGGAAACAGAGCAGCATGTCAGACATCAACAACACTCACGGGCTTCTCGATTTGATTAAAAATATTGCGTCGAATCGTGAAAGTGGACGGCTCGAGATCAATTCCTCCGGAGCGCAGGGCGCTCTGTTATTCACTGACGGCAAACTCGTCAATGCAAGGCTCGGATCACTCGAAGGTTTTCAGGCAGTTAACGCCGCTGTTTCGCTGCCGGGTGCGCAGTTCGGCTTTGTTCACGCGACCTACCCGCCGCACTCGGGGACTATTGGCCCTCATGAGCGCCTCGTGTTAAGCCGCTTCTTTGGGATTGAGGCGGCCGAGATTGACGAAACCCACTCCAATCCCGAAGCTGAAGTCGATTGGAACATGATGCCTGAGCAGGTAGTTCCACTTGCTGAGGTGGAGGAGATGCCCCAGGATGATTTTCAAGACACGCCGACGATCGAGGCAAGGCCGATAGCAGCGCCGGTACTGGAAGAAGTCCCAGTCCCAGCGGCTGTTATTCCTGAAGCCACTGTTATTCGTCGCAACAATGCGCACGCGTTTACATTCCCGCGAGCTCGCGTTGCACTCTATATGGCCCTGATACTGGCTGTGACAGCAGCCGTAGCGATTGCTTTGAGATCCAGACTGAATGCGCGCCGGCAAGTAGCGTCAGTAGCGACGAGCGTTGAGTCGAAACCGCAACCAGTTCCTGAATCCTCACCTGTTCAAGTGAAAGAAGACTCAGTGGCTCCCTCGGAAACGCAGGTGAAGCAAGCAACGAGCAGTGCTTCATCAGTTCCGCAGCAACCAAGTACTCCTGTCCGAAGCGAATCTTCTTCTGTGGCTGTCAATGCAAAGCAACGCGATGAATCCGAAGAGCGCCACGTAATTGCGCATAATCTCGCCGGTGATTGGAAGGTGATCAATACCGTCCAGAAAACCGCATACAAGTCGTTCGACAAGATGGAAGTTGGCTTCCGCTTAAGAATTAAGCAGACGGGAAAAGACTTCACTGCGACGGGTGTAAAGTTTTCCGAGAATGGACGAAACCTGCCTCAGAATAGTAGGACTCCAATCCAAGTCACAGGCTCGATTGACGGAGACAAGATCGTCGCAACCTTCGTTGAGGACGGATTAATGCGAAGAACGAACGGACGCTTCGTGTGGAAACTTCAAAATGGCGGCGGCCTCACAGGAACATTCGCCTCGACAGCAGCAAACAGTCGTGGAAAATCAGCGGCGACAAAACAACCGTAAGCGGTAGCATTCTTGCGCTGTTCCGCCTTGTAGCTTCGTCATAGAATCTGATGAGCTCAGCACGAATTTCTTAGGCAACTGCAGGCATCTCGTTCCATACACGATTGTCTAAAACCCGACCTGCCTTTTTCTTGTTCGTGCCTCCCCATTGCTTGAAAAAAAACGGCACTTCTGCCCGCAGGCATTGATCGCGAATGTCGGTAACCCAATCTTTTTGCATCAAACGAGCTCCGGGACCCGATTCACCACCTACAATGACCCAATCAATGCCCTTAAGTCCCAGATTAGCGAGTGGCCCGAGGAGAGGCTCAAGTGAGAGAAACTTTATCTTCGCCATGGTTGCTCGCAAGTAGTCGACGCGAGAAGTATAGTCTTCGCTTTCTACACTGACACCCATCCAAATATTCGATTCCCAAGGCAGCTTTGGGCTGAGCTCTTTTAGTCTGTCGGCCCGTTTCGTCAGCACCTGAAATCGATGCCAATGAGCCTGCTTCATAACCTCGAATACCTTCAGAATGTACGGTTCAGGCACGTCTTTGTGAAAGAGATCGCTCATTGAGTTGACGAAAATAACTTGCGGTGTTCGCCATTTCAATGGAAGTTCAAGCATATGGGCCTGCAGTGTAAGTTTGAACGCATTCGCGTAATTAGGTTGACCCATGGCTTTCAAACGGAAAGCCATTCTTTCCGCGTAACAATTCGTACATCCTGGACTTATCTTGGTGCACCCTGTAATAGGATTCCACGTAGCTTCAGTCCACTCAATGCTCGATTTCGCCACTACGCGACCTCCACTAGGGGAAAAGTAACTTCTACAGTCTCACTCAGAGTAACTTTATGTGCGCGAATTCTCTTATCGATTGGTGGATTCGTTCGGACTCGTCCGTCGGCGTCAAGCTTTTTGATTGCGTCCTGATAATTCCTTAGTATGAAACGTCGACCAACGTTGTGTTTCCTATAGATCTCCCCCACTGTAATCTTTCGACCTGCGTACTCTTTTACCAACGTGGAAGCGAGGTCATCAACGGCATTAGGCGGCTCGAAGAGCGTGCCCTGCTCTGGCCCATCCGTTGTATCTAACGGATTGAATTGAAATGAGGCTACGCCATGATCATTGCTGGAGCTTTCTCCGGCCATAATCTGCTTCATTATGTTGTAGCCAAGCACATTCTTACTGGTGAAGATCAGAAAATGACTTGTTTTATGACCGCCATCATTTTTGAAGCAGTACTCAATACTGTATCGACCTCCCAAACGCGCCAACGCCCGTTTCAACTCGGTAATGATCAACTCTTGACGTTGCCACGGCTCCTTTCCGTGTAGCTCTCTACGCAGACGATGGACACCTTCGGCGCCAAAAAGGGAATTCATGTTTTCTGTAAAAACTGGATTAGATAAAGCTGCATTTATTCGATTGTAATTAAAGAAAAAGATGCAATCACACCCCCAACTCTTTATTGCAGCATTAAGAAGAGCCAGAGACAGTCCTTTATAACCCCAAGGATCGAGAAAATATAAAATAGGAATCGTAGCCGTTCGTTGGAGTATTCGAGCAAGTTGATCGTCTATTTCGCGATTGCGTACTTTAGGCTCATATTTTAAAAGCTTTATGTTTGGCAAGAGTCCTATTTCCGCTTTTAGTGACACTGCGTTGTCATGATCGCGGTCGTTAAAAACGGCAATTAACATCTGAGATATATCTTTGTCGCGGATCGCGCCTTCCAAAATTCGAAGCGGAGTTGACGGACTACCATCGTTATATCTCCCCCTACCTGCAAATAAATCAACATACCCAATTTTGTCGCCACCCTTTTTCTTCATTTGTCCGACCATTATTTTGGCCCATGCCCAAAAGTATTTACGTACAATTTCTGTTTTGACTTCTGAGCGTACGCTTCGTTCTTCAAAAAAGTCTCTGTTTCGGTTGATCATGAAACTCACCTCAGTCTCAGCTCTTGAGTATATGCTTCACGCAAATGGCCCCGCAATAACCATCATCCAAATAGCTTCTTTCTTGCACATCGTTTGTTGAGTTGTTTGTATCAGTAATAACGTGAGAACTTACTTAGGAACGATAAGCAGCACGCCTTCGCCACCACTGAAAATCCCCGCTACACATCCGGTCATGAGCGTTGCTAACGTCGCTGCCAGCAAGGCACGTAAGCCGAGGCTGGCGAGATCGTCGCGGCGCGACGGTGCGAGAGCAGCCGTGCCGCCGACGAAGATTGCCATCGCTGCAACGTGTGCGAAGCCGCAGAGGGCGTAGCTGAGGATCACGACAGTGCGTGACGATGTGATTTGGCCGCTCGAGATCAGTTGGGCGAGATGGTTGTAGGAGAAGACCTCAGTGAGTATGACTCGTTCACCAAGCAAGCGTGCTGCGATTGGTACGTCGCTGGTTTGCAAGCCGAGCAAAAACGCCAGCGGATAAAACAGCCAGCCAAGTATTCTCACAATCGAAAGCGGTTCGCTCATTCCGAGCCACGAGCTCGCGACTCCGAGTAGCTTGTCGAGCAGCGCTACGATTCCGAGAATCGCGATGATCAGTGCAGAGATTCCCGCAGCCAGCTTCAGCCCATCCATCGCTCCCTCAATAATTGCGCCAATCAGGTTCTTCGAGCGACTCGATTCGTCTTCCGGCGGAACCGCCGCGAGTGTCTCGGGCGTTTCGGTTTCGGGAATCAACAGCTTGGATATAACGACGCACGCGGGAATCGCGAGTATTGAAGCCGATATGAGGTGTCCCGCGATCTGTGGAAACACACCGGCGAGAAAGGCGACGTAGACTCCGAGCACACTCGATGCCACTGTGGCCATGCCGGTCGTCAATAACAGTAGCAACTCCGAGCGCGTCATCTTCTCCAGGTACGGCCGGACCACGAGCGCTGACTCAATACCGACGAAAATGTTCGCGGCACTGGAGAGTGATTCGGCGCCACTGATCTTCATCGTGCGATGAAAGAGCCTGGCGAAGAGTCGCACGAACACCTGCAACACGCGCAAGTGATAAAGCATCGCGGTGAACGCGGCAAAGAAAATCACCACCGGAAGAACCTGAAAGACGAGAATGAACCCAACAGAGCCCGACTCTCCGGGACTCGCCGCCAGTGGTCCAAACAGGAATACAGAACCGCTCTTCGACGCGTTGAGCAGGACCAGCACCGCGTCGTTCAGCCACAGAAGGATACGATGCGAAACAGGCAGGCGAAAAATGATCACGCCGATGATAAGTTGCAGCGCGACACCCCAGGCAATCGTCTTCCACGCAATTCGGCGTCGATTACTCGAAAGCAACCAGGCCACACCCGCGAAGATCACGAACCCCACGAGTGACACCACGTGATGAATCATGTTGGTCTCAATCCTCTCCGGTTTCGGAATCCACCACATCCTCCAAAACCGCAAAACCGTGCGATGCGATATCGTCAACGTAACTTATCTTATGGCATGACAGGATTATGCCTTGGACCTGCCTTGGTCTTAACAGTGAGCTCCGTTAAGATTAATTTGATACTTGTTTGACGTTGCGGTGAGGCAAAGCGTGACCACTGGACTGAGCTTCTAGAAGAGCCTTCTTATACTTCCTTTCCTGACTGTCCCACGTGAAGGACGCTCCAATGGCCCCAGCGGCTGCGTAAAAGATGCCTTTGAATAACAAACTTTCAGACTCGCCCCCAAAACCAACATGCTGGGAAACGTCAGACACCGCGGCCACAGTCAGGCCAAGAGTCAAAGCGTAACGATAAATAAATCGCGACTTCCCATAGGCTCTTTCCCGCTCCCACCATTGCAGTGAGCGCAGCTCCTTTCGAGAGCGCCATGCTTGAATTCTGTTAAGCCATTTCCTCATTGTCCAGTTGACTTAGTTTGTCATCAATGAACACGTCTGTCGAGATTCAAATGCATGATCACGAAAAAAGTCTTGACAGGATCAGTGGTCCTGTCTTATACAAAACAGTTCGCGCTGTACGAAGTGCGCGTGGCGTAAAGAGGAAACTTTCAATGATGATGACAAGGACCTACAAAGAGCATTCGATGAAATGGCAGCCGAGCGCCGTCATAGATATCGTCGTCTGCTCGTTGGGTCAAACGTTATCAACGCCCAACATTTTTGACGGCAGACTCGGAAAAGAATCCGTAAATAGCCGTTATATCAGGCATTAATTCGCGGGAGCGGACTCCCGCTCCCAAATCTCAAAAGCAAAATTCAAGAGACTTGAAGGAGCGGGCAGCTTCCCTGGGAAGTTTAAAGCCCGCTCCTTTTGTTTTTTGACAATCGAAGTACCTATTTGCGAGAGATGAAGGCAGGAGCCTTCAACGGATGACGTTCTCGGGTGCTTTGCCGAGTCCGAGAGAACGCCATCTTAGGAGAAGTGTGCCTCGAAGTGTGTTCGCGGCAATGTCTCTCTCTGCCTTCATCTATTTTTTAGCATAAATGGATCGTGAATTTGAAATCTTGTTTACCGAGATTTGAAACTTGAGATCCATTGCATGTGTGGCCGAGCAGCAAAGGCACCTGACTGTAAATCAGGCGGACGCGTGTGTCCTTCGTGGGTGCGAGTCCTACCACATGCACCAAATCTTTTTGCAGGGATGTAGGCTAACCGGCAAACCGACGGTCTCCAAAATCGAAATTCTCAGTTCAAATCTGAGCGTCCCTGCCAATGTGAATTTCATGGAAGGGTAGCCTAACTGGTAAGGCAGTAGTCCCGAAAACTACCGCGCGTTGTCGCTTGCAGGTTCAAGTCCTGTCCCTTCCGCCAATTTATGGAGGCGTCGCCTAAAGGGTATGGCAGCGGTTTGCTAAATCGTCGCGCAATGCGTGTGCAGGTTCAACTCCTGTCGCCTCCGCCGATCAACTTCACGGACCTGTAGCTCAGTGGAATGAGAGCGCGACTCTGCGAAGGTCGAGGTCGCACGTTCAAATCGTGCCAGGTCCACCAATCTCTTACGGAGTGGCCGAGCGGAAAGGCGGCGAGTCTCTGAAACTCGTAAACGTAGGTTCAAATCCTACCTCCGTAGCCAATTAATGCCGGTGTAGCCCAACTGGAATGAGGCGCTAGTCTTAGAAACTAGATAGTGTGGGTTCGAATCCCTCCGCCGGTACCACGGGGATGAACGCGAAATGGAAAGCGGGCTGATTTTCAATCAGTTGAATTGCGAGTTCGAGTCTCGTCATCCCTGCCAAAATTGTTTTTGATTACTCACATAGTTTCCATTGACATGGGCAGCGTTTAGGCAGATGATTCCGCCACACTAAACGCTTGTTGTAACAATCAACTGTCCACCCACCCAACTCACTGGAGGACGCTTACCATGCCTGGAACCTGGACTACACTTTCAAATGCACCGCCGGCTACAGTTTGCACGACATTTCTGCTAACTGACGGCACCGTACTCGCGCAAGGAGTGAGTACTAACCACTGGTATCGTCTGACGCCCGATGCAAACGGAAACTACGCCAACGGGACCTGGAGCACGATGGCCGACAGCGTCAACGGCCCGCTCTATTACGCTTCAGGTATTCTGCGCGATGGACGACTTATCTATGCGGGAGGCGAATATAATTTCGGCGCCCTCATCTGGCTTAACGCTTCAGAGATCTACGATCCGGTCGCAAACACCTGGACCACCTTGCCTACGCCCGCGGGCTGGGTACGTATCGGTGACGCTCCGGGCTGTGTTCTTCCTGATGGTCGTTTTATAGTCGGCCAGGTGTCGACGACCCAGACCGCCATCTTCGATCCAGCAACCAACAACTGGACCGCTGCGGCAAATAAGCTCAATTCCGTAGGAGAAGAAAGTTGGTCGCTACTCTTTGATGAATCTATTCATGCCGTCGACTGTTCCAATCCACCCAATGCGGAGAAGTATGTCATCGCGGCGAACACCTGGGTTCCCGCGGGCGCTACCCCGCACGTGCTGGTCGACAGCATCTCAGAAATCGGAGCGTCGGTGTTGCTTCCGGATGGCCGAGTGTTTGTGATCGGAGCCACTGGCTTTACCGCGATCTACACTGTTCCGCCAATTGCAAACCAGCCTGGGACGTGGGTTGATGGACCAACGATCCCGCAAGTCAATCCCGGCCAGGCACTCGGCACAGTAGACGCGCCTTCCTGTTTGTTGCCGAATGGTCGCGTGCTGTTCTCTGCCGGACCAATCACCGTACCGGCGACGTTCCAGTCGCCAACATTTTTCTTTGAATACGATCCGGTTACGAATTCGATCAGTGCGGCTCCGGCTTCGAATCCGATCAACTCCAACGGTGTTCCTTACTTTGGCCGCATGCTCATGTTGCCGACGGGCCAGGTGTTGTACACCTACGGCACTAATACGGTCGAGCTTTACACGCCTGACGGCACCTACGATCCGGTATGGCGTCCGACCATTACCAATTGTCCGGGCTCAGTCACGCGCGGTCGCAGGCACATCCTTGCCGGAAGACAGATCAACGGACTTTCCCAGTGTGTCTATTACGGCAACGACGCCACTCAGGCGACCAACTATCCGATCGTTCGCCTTGAATCCGCGACAAGCTCCGCTGTCGTTTACTGTCGAACGTCTGGTTTTTCTACGATGGGACTCAACACGGGAACCGTAGTACACACTTGTACATTTACAGTGCCGTCGTCAACGCCGCTTGGCGCATATCGGATGGTAGTCGTCGCCAATGGCATTCCTTCGGTGCCTTGTAGGGTGACGGTAACCAATAAGGTGATCAAGGAGCTCAAGTTTGAGATCAAGGAGAAGTTTGAGATCATTGAGGTAAACAAGCGACTGTTGGACGTCCAGAAACGTCCTATCGAAATTGACGACAAAACAATTCGTGAGGACCTGGAGCTTTTCGAGCGCATGGAGGAGGAGTGGTTGAACAGTGTGCGCTCGTTATCCAAACAGTTTGAAGAGGTACAAAGAACCATGGCACGTAGTTTTATCAAACCGGAAGAGCGTCCTGATCTATTAGCGCCCGAGCCGGAAATCGAACCCGTCGAACCGCGTAAGCTTACCGCCGAGGAAGCGCGAATTGGGCAGATCAAGCGCGCCTACAACGACGGCCGCGAGGAGGAAAAGTTTACGAAAGAGGCTGACGAATTCCGCGAAAAGGTCCACAGCCTTTCCCGGCAGGGAGGTCAGGACAAATCGGATAAGGACCAGAAAAAGGAGAAGGATAAAGGCGACAAAGATAAACGCGAGCGGCCACAATGATCGTGGTGGTAGGGAGCAGCCACGATTCGGTGGCTACTGACCTGGTTGCGTTATGGCCGCAAGCCGCGCTTTGCTCCGCTGAAGATCTCGTTAGTCCCGGATGGGTGTGGCGTCAAGGACAGCCCGCCTCAAGGACATGGATCGTCGACAAGAAAAAAATCTCCGACGATCAAGTAACAGGTGTGTTCGTTCGTCGCGCCTCCGTTTACGCGGAAGAGCTGATGACGACCCATCCGGACGACCGAGCTTACCTCGCTTCTGAAATTCACGCCTTTCTCGTTTTTGTTCTCGCCGGAACATCCGCGCGTGTTGTCAATCCAATTAACGAAGGGGCATTCGGCGAGGCGGCGTTACGTCCGTACCGCTGGATTCAACTTGCCTCACAGCTTGGTATTCCACTTCGTCCGCTTCGCGTTACAAGTGAATCGCGTCGAGCAATTAGATATAGAACTTTTAACGTTGAGGTTGTGGGCGATGAGGTTTTTGGTGATGCGCCCGCACGTCTTCATGAGAGTGCACGCTGTTTGGCCCAGGCGCTTGAGATTGATTGGGGCGTGTTTGTTTTTGACGGTCGCAAACGGTTGGTTACAGTCACCACCGCACGCCGTCCGAGCGACGCCGCGGCGGTAGCGCTCGGTCGTTTGCTTGAGGCAAGGCGCACATGATTCTTGTTTGGGGACCACAAACAGACGCTCCAATTGAAAGAGTGCTTGAGGCACTCGAAATGCGCGGTGCTGACGTCTTTCACATCGATGAGAGTGACCTGGAATCGCTACGCTACGACATTGTTTTTGGAGCCGATTGCCGCGGTTGGATCGAATCGCGCGGACGACAAGTTGCGATTGAAAATTTTCGCGGCATTTATATTCGACCAGGTAAACCACTCTCGGGCGC
>Ga0068864_100001513_pt1 | contig 19112 bp, 15 predicted proteins | sample KBSSwiS72_FD_66586 | JGI IMG/M metagenome (GOLD analysis project Ga0068864, IMG submission 66586) | Switchgrass rhizosphere microbial communities from Kellogg Biological Station, Michigan, USA - KBS Switchgrass S7-2 | ecosystem: Host-associated > Plants > Roots > Rhizosphere > Soil ... | reverse complement strand
GGGTCAATCCCGGCGAGGGGGAACCATGAGCACGCTGATTCGCACCGAGGAGGTTCCGGCGGCGGACCGTCTCGACTTCGTGCAGGCGATCACGGCCACGACGTGGGTGCCGATGGAGTGCCGCAGCGACTTCCGGGCGGATTATCGCGGTGAGTTCCGGGCCAGTGGCCTGGGCCCGATGCAGGTGGTCGTGCTGGATGTCATGCCGATCACGGTGCGCCGCACGCGTGCGCTGATCGAGCAGGCCGATCCGGACATGCTGAAGATGCTGCTCGTCTGCGATGGTGGTTCGTCCGTGGTGGATCAGGGCGGTCGACAGGCTCGGCTGTCCGCGGGAGAGTTCGCCTTCTACGACACCCGCCGGCCGTACGAAGTGACGTGTGGTGTCGACCAGGAGATCCCGACCCGACTCTTGACCTTCATGTTCCCTCCGGCGCTGCTTCCTTTGTCGCGCAGTCGGCTGGCGGATCTGACCGCGGTGCGGATCCCCGCCACCGAGGGGCTTGGTGAGCTGACGGCGCAGTTCCTGCTGCAACTGGTCCGCAATATCGATCACTACAGCCCCGCGGAGGCGGCTCGGTTGTCCACCGCCGCGTTGGAGGTGTTGGCGACGCGGTTGGCCCGGGAACTCGAGCTGCGCGACTGGAGCACGCCGGAGAGCCGGCGGCACGCGCTGCTCACCTCGGTGCAGGGCTTCATCCAGCAGCACCTCGGCGATCCGGCGCTGTCCCCGGCTGACATCGCGGTCGCTCACCACACGTCGCTGCGCTCTCTGCACCAGCTCTTCCACGACGAGGGGCTGACGGTGGCCGGCTGGATCAGGCGGCGACGTCTGGATGGCTGCCGGCGTGATCTGGCCGATCCGGCGCTGGCCCTCCGCCCGATCGCGGCCATCGCCGCCCGGTGGGGCTTCTCCAGCGCGGCCGACTTCAGCCGAGCCTTCCGGACGGCGCACGGGATGTCCCCCTCGGAGTACCGCGGATCCGCACGGGCTGTTAAGGACTCTGCACGCTAGCCCAAGGACAGACGGCCCGCGGCTGTCCATCCTGGCGGTATGACACAGGTAGAGCCGACGGCGATGAGTTACCCGTTTTCAGATCGCGCGGCTGAGGACGAACGCCTCGTAGCGCAGGGTGTGGTCTTCGACCCGCTCACCCGCCGACTGTTCGGCGCGGCCGGACTGCGACCCGGCATGCGGGTACTGGACCTGGGCAGCGGTGCCGGCAACGTGAGCCGGATCGCCGCCGAGTTGGTCGGACCGCAGGGCTCCGTGGTCGGAGTCGAGCGCGACCCGGCCGCGGTCGAGCTCGCCCGCCGGCGAACGACCGCGGCCAACGTCGAGTACCTGGTCGGCGATGTGCAGACACTGGACACTGTGGATGGCGAGTTCGACGCCGTCGTCGGCCGGCTGATCCTCATGTACCTGACCGATCCGGTGGCCGCACTGCGCCGAGCCACCACGCTCGTGCGGCCGGGCGGGTTCGTGTGCGTGCAGGAGGCTGACCTGCAGTACGTCCCGGCCAGCCCGACAACGCCGCTGTGGAGCCGGATTCACGGCTACTTCGTACAGGCGCTGGAGAAGGCCGGCATCGAGCCACGCATGGGACTGTCCTTGTACACCGCGTTCCGGGCGGCAGGCCTGCCGACGCCCCAACTCCTGGTTGAGGCGTTCGCCGCGGGCGGGCCGGACGCGCCAGCCTGGGCCTGGGCGAACGTCATCTCGGCCACCGTCCCACTCATGGAGCGGCTGGGCGTGGCCACGAGAGCCGACGTCGAGCCGACGACACTGGCCGACCGGCTGCTGGCCGAGACCCTGTCCAGCGACGGCTACGTGATCGGGCCGCCCATGACCGGCGTCTGGGCCGCCCGACCGTAGGGTTCGGGGCGTGCCGGAATAAGTCCACTGTAGATTGCTCTACTGTGGACCGTCTAGCCTGACTCGGTCGCCGGGCGCATCGTGCGCAGCCCGACGAACGCGGCGAGGCTGACCAGGGCGAGCACGACGGCGAACAGCGTGCCGGCCCACCGCAGCCCGGCCAGCTCGGTGACGACGCCGACCCCGATCGCCGGGAGCGCGAGCGCGCTGTAGAGCACGACGAAGTAGAGCGAGAACGCGCCACCGCGCTGCGCCTCCGGGACATGGCTGCCGATCAGGCGCAGGCCGGCGCTCAGACCGGTACCGGTGCCGAGGCCGGAGACGACCGCCGCCGCGATCAGCGCGGCCAGCGACGGCACCAGCACCGCGGTTCCGATGAGGCAGGCGCTCACGATCAGCGCGACACACGCCGCGAGGGGAGAGACGGCTGGCGGCAGCCTGTGGTCGAGCAGCTGTCCGACGGCGGTGGACGCGAACGCGAGGAAGAGCACGACGCCGGTCACGGCCGGGTCGTGCAGATGCAGTTCGGTGGCGAGCAGCACCCCGGTGGTCGCGCTGATGACCCCCAGCACGCCGAATCCGGCCGCGGCCGGCGTGCTGACCCGGAGGAATGTCGTCCGGATGCCGGACGGTATCCGTAGCGCGCGCACGCTCGGGCGGGTCCGCTCCCGTACCGTCTCCTCGACGAAGAGAAGGGCGAGCAGGCCGACGCCCACGAGCACGAGGTCGACCACCCAGGACAGTCGCAGCGGGTGGCCGGCCCACTGAGCGAGCAGACCGGCCAGGAGCGTGCCGGAGGCCAGGCCGCCCATGGTGGCGATCACCGACATGACCGGCGCGAGCCCGCGCCGGGGTGGCGGCAGCTGTTCACCCAGAGCGGCGTTGGCCGCGCCCGTGACGAGCGCGGCGGCGAGGCCCGAGACGACCCGCGCCACGAGCACGACGGCGGTGGACTCGGCGACGAGGAAGGCGGCCGCGGCCAGCCCGGACAGCACGAGCGCGATCGCCAGCACGGGGCGACGACCGATCTCGTCGGAGAGGTGCCCGAAGGTCAGCAGGCACGCGACGACGCCGATCGCGTAGATGCCGAAGATGACGGTGACGCCGAGCGGGCTCACGCCGAACGACCGCTCGTAGAGCGCCAGCAACGGCGTCGGCACCGTGGTACCGAGGAGCACCACGACGAACACGAACGCCGTCAGGACGGCACTGCGCAATCCAGACCTCCGGTCGCAGGCGCCGCTCCCCAGGTAGCAGCCTATGACGTCGGTCGGGTCCGGGTGGGCGACATCGGACGAGACTGCACCGTCGATCCCTTGTGGACCGCGTACCCGTCGGTGAAAGGCGGGGACGTACGATCGCTGTCCGAGTCACCCTGTGAAGGGCCCCCCTAATCGGGCGTACACTGTCAAGTCGGACGGGCATGTGATGGTGCAGAGCGAGATCACTCGGGAGAAGCGGCTCCGGCGCGCGGCGGCGCGGCAAGGACTGCGCCTGTCGAAGTCTCCGCGGCGCAACCGGGGCGCCAGCGACTACGGCAAGTACCGGGTCGAGGACTCCACCCGGGACGGGTCGATCGTGGCCGGCGGCGCTCCCTACCCGTACAGCCTCAACCTGGACCAGGTCGAGATGGTGCTATTCGCGAAACGCCACGGCCACCCGCTCAACCGGGATGAGGACTTCGAGAACGCGATCACGCCACACGCCCCACACGATGGCCACTGGGTCACCCACCCCGACGAGGAGTAGGTCCACAGTGGTGTGTGCTACTCCTGGGGCAGCCGTTGGACTCCGGCCTTCGGCTCGGCGTGCCGCTGGGCCGGCGCAGCCGGAGGCGGGTCCTGGTCGAGCGCGTCGAGCTGGCCGCGCATGAAGGTGCGCAGGCGGGTCCGGTAGTCCCGGTCGAACTGCTCCAGCTCGTCGATCCGCACCTGCAACGCGTCGCGCTTGGTCTCCAGCGTCCCGACGACGTCGTCGTAGCGCTGCTGAGCCTCTTTGTCGAGCCCGGCCGCTCGGCCCTGGGCATCCTTGACGATCTGCTCGGCTGCCGCCCGCGCGTCCGCCACCGTCTTGGTGGCCTCCTGGCGGGCCTGCTCGGAGTGAGCCTGCGCGTCCTTGGCGACCTGCTCCGCGGACGCGCGCGCCGCGCCCCGGATGTTGTCGGCCTGCTGCTGGGCACTCGCGATGTGCTCGTCGGCGGTCTTCTGGGCCAGGGTCAGCACCTGCAGGGCCTTGCGCTGGGCGTCCGGATCGGGCATGCCCGGCGTCAGGTCCACCGGCGGCATATGTACGACCGGGGGCATCGTCTCCTCGGGCATGTCGTCGTGGGACGGCCCGCTGAGCAGTCCCCTGACACGGCCTTTGATCCGGCTATCGGCCACAGCACGACCTCCGCACTCGAACGGTCAAGCGTCCCGCAGTGATTCTGCGACAACCAGGACCAACAGGCACGCATGGGCTGCGGCATGTTATCAACCCCGGGCAATCATCGAACAGGCCCAACCATGGCCTAGCACGCTGGGCCTAGCGTGCTAGGCTTCGTCCCATGGCCTACACCGAGGAGGCGCTGCGCTCCCTGGTCGACGACTACGACGAGGGCAAGCGGCAGCTGCTGGCCCGGCGCGACCAGCGGATCCGCGACTTCCACGCGTCCGGCTGGCGCCCCGTCGACCTGCAGCGGATCACCGGCTACAGCCGGGAGACGATCCGCCACGCACTGCATCCCGAGGTGCGGAAGGCGACCAATGCGGGCCGGCGCAAGACGGTCCGCCCCGAGGCGCCCCGGCCCGTGGAGCCCCGCCCTGAGCCCGGTCTGGAGCAGCGCGGTTACGGCGACCGCAAGCCCTACGTCGTCGCCGAGGATCTCGACGACCTCCACGGACCGACACAGGGCACGGTCACCCTGCCGCAGCACCTCGACTGGTCCGGCAGCGCGGTCTACGACCTGGACCGGCCCGCCCGGCTCGCGTCCATGTACAAGGCCGTCCTCAACGAAGCGCGCGGCGTCGAGGACCTGCGCCACTGGCTCGACCGGCGGGCGCTGGTCGAGCTCTGGCCCACTCTGTGGTTGCCGCCGCGGTTGCGCGGAATGTGGGAGGCTCGGTTCCCCGAGCTTGCCGCCCGCCGACCGGAGGTCGCCTAGTCATGGACCCGTTTCACGAGCGGCTCGCCCGCACCGGCCTCGCCGCGGCACACCGGTACGGCTTCGCACTCGCGGGCGGCTACGCCGTGCAGGCGGCCGGCATGCTCATGCGCCCCAGCGAGGACATCGACCTGTTCACCGCCTGGGAGCGGCGAGCCGAGTTCGACGCCGCCGTCGAGGCCGTCACCGAGGCCTACCGCGCGGACGGTCTCACCGTGGAGGCCGACCGGCAGCACGACGCGTTCGTCCGCCTGACCGTCTCCGACGGCGAGCGCTCCTCGAAGGTCGAGCTCGCGATCGACTCCCGCGCCAACGAGCCGATCCTCATGACGCTCGGGCCGGTTCTGCACCCCGACGACGCGGTGCGGGGCAAGATGAACGCCCTGTACGCGCGGGCGTTCGCGCGCGACTTCATCGACATCGACGCGGCCGTCCAGTCCGGACGGTACGACCGGGAGACGTTGCTGCGCCTCGCCGAACGCGCCGAGCTCGGCTTCGACCGGGTGGTCTTCGCCGGGGCGCTCGGTCAGGTGTGGCACCTCGACTCCGATGACTTCGCGGAGTACGGCGTGACCGGGCAGAACCTGGAGGATCTGCGTCGACGGTTCGACGCCTGGCGGCAGGACCTGCTCAACGCCAACAGCTGACAGTGCGTGGCGTGGTGTCGGCCAGCTGACATCACTGTCGGGCCGACCCGCCAGTATGTACAAATGCCTATGACTCCACTGAACCGCAAGGCCCTCACGCTCGGTGCTGTGCTGGTGGCGGTGACGGGTTGCGCCCCGCAGACCACGCCGGTCGGCCAGGCGTCCCCGGCCGCACAGCCTTCGGTCACCCGTGCGACGTCGGCGGCGGCGGACGCGGCCTGCCCGGTCGACGCGGCGACTCTGGAGAAGGCGTTCAAGGCCAACCACGATCTCGCCAGCGCGATCCTGCTCGGTGGCGGCCTCAACCGCATCACCTGCTACCAGGGCTACGCCGTCGCGCACACCACACCGACCAATGTGGACCCTGCTCTGGTGCTGTTCGTCTATGACCGGACAACGCAGACCTGGACGGCGGTCACCGGTGGCACCGCGGTGCCATGCGGCAAGGACGTTCCCGCCGCCGTGGTCCCCCACCTGCCGGGCTGTGCCGACCAGTAGAAGGGCTTTCCCTCGCCGACGCAAACGGCGTTGTGCCGCTGGCGTTTGAGGCAATAGCGTCGGGAATGCGCGACCCTGCCGCATCGCGCGTCACGACCTGAAGGGTGGTCCTCGTGGATCAACTGCCCAGCCTCACCCGCGTCGAAGCAGAGGAGCGCGCCGCACTGATCGAGGTCCACCGCTACGAGATCGATGTCGACCTGATGGACCTCCTGGAAGGATCGGACTTCCGAGCGGTCTCGACCGTCACCTTCTCCTGCCGGACGCCTGGCGCCGCCACGTTCGTCGACGCCGCGGTCGACGTGGTGTCCGCGACGCTCAACGGTGCGACCATCCCCGCCGACCAGATCTCGGCCGGCCGGATCCAGCTCACCGGTCTGGCCGCCGACAACGTCCTGGTCGTCACGTCGGTGCAGCCCGAGACCGCGGCCGGCGAGTGGGTGCACCGCTCGGTGGACGCGTCGGACAAGGAGGTCTACCTCTGGACCTCCTTCGAGCCCGACGACGCCCGCCGCGCCTGGGCCTGCTTCGACCAGCCCGACCTGAAGGCCCCGCACACCTTCACCGTCGTCGCGCCGGCGGCGTGGACGGTCGTGAGCAACAGCCCGGACCCCGTGGTCACCCGCCACGACAGTGGTGGACGGCAGTGGCAGTTCCCCGCCACGCCACCGTTGTCGACGTACGTCCCCGTCATCACCGCCGGGCCGTTCTACGAGCTCCGGTCCGAACGCGCCGGGTACGACCTCGGCCTGTTCTCGCGCCGTTCCCTGGCCCGGTTCCTGGACCGCGACGCCGAGGAGCTGTTCGAGGTCACCGCGCAGGGGCTCGCCTTCTTCGGCGAACGGTTCGGATTGCCGTTCCCGCAACGCAAGTACGACCAGGTCTTCCTGCCCGACATGGGTGGCGCGATGGAGAACTACGGCTGCGTCACCTGGTCAGACTCCGTCATCTACCGGCACGCTCCGACCCACTTCGAGCAGGAGTCGCGAGCCCTGGTACTGCTGCACGAGATGGCGCACATGTGGTTCGGCGACATGGTGACCATGCGGTGGTGGGACGACCTCTGGCTCAACGAGGCATTCGCCGACTGGGCCTGCGCGTGGGCCGCCGAGGCGGCCACCCGGTACCGCGACGCCTGGGCCGGTTTCCTGGCCAGCGACAAGCTCCGCGGGTACAGCGCCGACATGGCTCCCACGACTCACCCGATCCGGCAGCCCGCCGTCGACGTCGCGGCGGCCGTGGCCAGCTTCGACGGGATCACCTACCCGAAGGGGGCGAGCGTGCTGAAGCAGCTGTTCGCCCTCGTCGGTGAGGACGCGTGCGTGGCCGGGCTGCGGGGATACTTCGCCAAGCACGCCTGGGGAAACACCCGCCTGGTCGACCTGATGGGTGAACTCGAGCTGGCCAGCGGTCGCAACCTCGCCGACTGGACCCAGGGCTGGCTCGACACGGCCGGCACCGACCAGCTCCGGCTCGAGGCCACCCCGGACGGCTCGGTCTTGCGCGCGACCGGCCCGGGCGGCATCGCACCCCGCCCGCACCGCCTCGACATCGGTGTCTACGACCGGAACCCCGACGGTTCACTGGTACGGCGGGCGCTGGTTCCGCTGGAGACGAGCGGAGCGACGACCCCCGTCGCCGACCTGTCCGGCGCACATCTGTTGCTGGTCAACGACGAGGACCTCACGTTCGCGTCGGTACGACCGGACCCGGCGTCACTGCGGGCCATGCTGGACTCCGCCGCGCAGCTGCCGGCAGGCGTATCCCGGGCGGTGGCGGTGACGACGGCGTGGGACATGCTCGTCTGGGCCGAGCTCCCGGCGGCCGACTTCGTCCGCTGCGTGACCGCCGTCCTGCCGGGCGAACGCGTGGACAGCCTGATCGAGCCCTTCCTCGGGTTGGCCGTCGACGCGGCCAGCAACTGGTCCCCGGATTCGTTGCGCGACAGCCTCATGGCGCAGGTGGCCGACGCCTGCATCGCCTTGTCGGCCGACCCGGCCCGGCGCCACGTCGCGGTGCGCGCTCTGGCGGCGACGGTCGTCACCGAGGAGCAGATCGCCACTCTGCGCGGCCTGGTCGGTGACGACCTCGACCTCCGTTGGCGCATGTTGGCTCGGCTGGCCGAGATCGGCACCGTCGACCGAGCCGAGGTGGACCAGCTCGCCGACACCGATCCCGATCCGGATACCTGGCTGCAGGTACTGACCGTCGACTCAGCCCGTCCCGATCAGGCCGGCAAGGAGGCTACCTGGGCCGCGATCGTCGAGGACCACAAGGTTCCGATGGGCGCGATGGCGAAGATCTCGGGCGCCTTCTGGCGCCGGTCCCAGGGCTCGCTCCTGGCGCCGTACGCCGAGCGCTATCTCGAGCTGCTGCCGACCCTGCACCTGCGCGGCATGATCCCGGCAATCGCCGTGTCGGCCGCGCTCTACCCCCGCGCCGGGGTCGACGCGGCCTTCGCCGAGCGGGCGGTCGCCGCCGCGCGGGCGGACGACGTCAGCCCGGCCGTGCGCCGCACCGTCATCGAGTTGACCGACAGGCTGAACCGGATGCTCAAGGCCCGACGCGAGCCGTCCGCCTAGACGGGATCACGCCGGGCGTGAGCATCGGCTCAAACCTCACGCCCGGCCTGAGCGTCGACTCTGGTTTGCGCCGCGCCTGAGCGCCGACTCAGGCTGGCGCCCGGCCTGAGCCGCCGCTCAGGCGGGCGGCCAGGTCTTGGCGACCATCGTCAGGACGTCGTAGGTGGCCACCGGCGTACCGTCCTGCTTCGTCACCACCGTGTCCCAACGCACCTCGCCGTGCTCGCTGTCCCCGCGCGGAGTGATCGCCTTCGCGGTCAGCGTCACGGTGAGCTCGTCGCCGGGATACACCGGGGTGAGGAAGCGCAGGTTCTCCAGGCCGTAGTTCGCCAGCACCGGCCCCGGGTCGGGGTCCACGAACAGCCCGGCGGCCAGGGACACGATGAGATATCCATGGGCGACGATGCCGTCGAAGAACGGGTTCGCCGCGGCGGCCTCCGCGTCCATGTGGGCGTAGAAGGTGTCGCCGGTGAACTCGGCGAAGTGCGCGATGTCGGCCGCGCTGACCGGTCGCGGCCCGCGGGTGACGCTGTCCCCCACGCGCAGGTCGGCGAGCGACTTCCGGAACGGGTGCACCCCGTCCTCGTCGCGCTCGGCGCCGGTCACCCAGCGGCCGGTGATCGCCGCGAGCACCCTCGGACTGGCCTGCACCGCGGTGCGCTGCATGTGGTGCTTGACGCCGCGGATGCCGCCCATCTCCTCCCCGCCGCCGGCCCGACCGGGGCCGCCGTGTACGAGCGCCGGCAACGGCGCGCCGTGGCCGGTCGACTCGGCCGCGTCGTCGTGGTCCAGCACGAGCAACCGGCCGTGCCACGGCGCGATCCCGAGCACCACCTCGCGGGCGAAGCCGGCGTCCGCGGTGACGATCGACCCGGCCAGGCTGCCCAGTCCGCGGGCCGCCAGCTCGATCGCGTCCCGGGCGTCCCGGTAGCCGATCAGCGTGCTGACCGGTCCGAACGCCTCCACCTCATGCGGCTCGGCCCGGGCCGCGTCGTCGACCTGGATCAGGATGGGTGACATGAACGCGCCCCGGTCCGCGTCCGCGCCCACCACCGTGACGTGGTCGGGGTCGCCGAATACGGCCGTGCCGGCGGAGAGCAGCGCCTTGAGCGACCGCCGTACCTCCTCGCGCTGAGCGAGGCTGGCCAGTGCGCCCATCCGCACGGACTCCTCGGCCGGACTGCCGATGACGACCTTCGCCAGGCGGGCCGCGGTGGCCTCGGCGACCGCGCCGACCATCGACGCGGGGACCAGCGCGCGGCGGATGGCCGTGCACTTCTGGCCGGCCTTCACGGTCATCTCGGTCACCAGCTGCTTGACGAACAGGTCGAACTCGGGGGTGTCCGGTCCGGCGTCGGGGCCGAGGATCGAGCAGTTCAGCGAGTCGGCCTCGGCGTTGAACCGGACCGACCGGGCCACCACGTTGGGGTGCCGGCGCAGCTGCTGGGCCGTCGACGCCGAGCCGGTGAACGACAGCAGATCCTGGTCGGTCAGGTGGTCGAACAGGTCGCCGACGCTGCCGCACACCAGCTGCAGCGAACCGGGCGGCAGCACCCCTGACTCGACGATCAGCTCAACCAGGCGGGCCGTCAGATACGCTGTTGAGCTCGCCGGCTTGACGACGCTGGGCGCCCCGGCGAGGAACGCGGGCGCGAACTTCTCCAGCGGGCCCCAGACCGGGAAGTTGAAGGCGTTCACCTGTACGGCGACCCCGTGCAACGGCGTCAGGATGTGCTGGCCGACGAACTGGCCGCCGCGGCCCAACCGCTCCACGTCTCCCTCGACGAGGACCGTGTCGGCGGGCAGCTCCCGGCGGCCCATGCTCGCGTAGGCGAGTAGCGCTCCGATGCCGCCGTCCACGTCGAACTTGGAGTCGCCCAAGGTCGCCCCGGTACGGGCGGATACCGCGTACAGGTCGTCCCGGCGCTCACGCAGGAAGCCGCCGAGCGCCTTCAACAGCGCGGCCCGCTCGTGGAACGTCATGTCCCGCAACGCGGGTCCGCCCACGTTGCGCCCATGGTCGAGCACGGCGGCCATGTCGATGCCGGCCGACGAGACCGTGGTCACCTGCTCGCCGGTCACCGCGTCGAACGCCGGTACGCCCTCCTCGGACGGCTCGAACCACGCGCCGGTCACGTAGCTGCGTAGTGCCATGGTGACGACTCCATCCGTGCGCGATGACCTGACCGAACGTTCAGGACGATAGTAGGCCGCCCGCCGCGGCCGCCACCATCGACCGGGCCATTCCCGGGCCCTGTCACCCGCTGCATGAGTCCACTGAGGACAGTCGTCGCGCCTTCCCGGCCACCCCTGAAGTCGGTTTCAGCTTGGGCGGAGATCCAGCATCTACGATGGTCGCCATGCTTCCTGGCGTGCTCAGAACGGCTCTCTTGGCGGGATCGATCGCGGCCGTGACCCTCGCCGGTGCCTGCACCACCCAGGCCGCGTCGGCCGCCGGCACGACCATCATCACGGTGCAGGTCGCCAACCGGGACGGCTCAGCGCCCGGGCCGGAGGCGATGAAGACCGTCCGGGATTCGCTGACCAGCCGGCTGACCGGCGCCGGACTCGGCCAGGTCGCGGTCTCCGCCGACGGGTCGACGCTGCTCGTCTCGATGGCCGGCGCTCACTCCGTGAGCGAGCTCAACCTCCTGCTCGCGCCTGGAGAACTGCGCTTCCGGAAGGTCATCGACTCGGCATCCGAGCTGCGGATGGTGGCTCCGGATGGGCCGCCGGGCCCAGTCGGCGCGCCGGTCGCCGGGCCGACGCCTGCGCAATCGGCGGTGCTCGCGAAGCTCGGCGCCGCCGCGACGGTCGCCGCCGGGCTCAGCAGCCCGTCCCAGCTCGACCCGGACATGACCCAACGCCTGGAACCCTTCTGGACGCTCACACCGGCGGAGGTCGCGGCTCTTCCCGTCGCGATGCAGTTCGCCGTCCCTCAGATCACCTGCGAGACGTTGAACAGCCGACCGTTGGGCGCGATCGATGACAAGACAGCCCAAGTGGTCGCCTGCGACGCGGCCGGGCTGTACAAGTACCTGCTCGACCGGACCGCTGTCGTCGGCGACGACGTCGCCGACGCGACCGCGGCGTCCGGCGCCGACGGTGTCGGCTGGAAGGTCGAGCTCGCCTTCACCGCGAGCGGCGCTCCTAAGTGGACGGACTTGACCGCCGAAGCGTTCACGAATCGCGGCGGCGCGTGCCGCGCGACATCGCCGAACGCCAACGGCGGGGCCGGCGTGTGTCAGGTCGCGATCGTCGCCGACAACGACGTGGTGTCGGCGCCGGCGATCCAGGCCGTGATCGCGTCGAATTGCGAGATCACCGGGAACTACACCATGCAGACGGCCGAGGCGATGGCGGCGCGGATCCGCGGTGGCGCCATTCCGTTCCGACTCACCGTCGTGTCGATCGTCGGCCCATCGGCGGGCACGTCAACCCACACCTGACGGCTAGGAATCGGCGATCGCGGGAACCGCCCGGCCCTTCTCGGCGGCTCGAGGCGCTGAGGCCACGATGCTCGTGACGAGTGCGGTCAGTACGCCCACGACGAGCCCGGGCAGGCCGAAGGTCAGGTCGGTGTCGGCCCCGTTGACCGCCGGATTGCCGGCGATCGACGTCATCGTGCCGCCCGCGATCATCCCACCGATCAGCACGACCACGATGACAACCGGCAGCATCACCAACCCGGCCGCGGCCACGGCCGGCAGCACGGTGCGGGGCACGTCGCGCGCGGCGGCGACGGCGAGCAGTCCGACCACGATCATCGCCATCGAGCTGAAGCTGTTGCTCTGGCCGTTCGTGGCGAGAGTCACGCCGGCGATCGCGGCCGCGATGGCGAGGAAGCCAGCGAACCACCACGCGTGGGCGCGCGTGAGGCCGTCGACGACCAGGGCGACCGTGGCCACCAGGAACAGCACGACCAGGCCGACCTGCATGACGCTCAGCGCGTTCTCGATCCTGACCTGATCCGGCTCGATGACCGGCTCGTCCCACGGCGTGGAGATGAGCAGGGTCAGCGCCGCGAGCACGGTCACGGTCCCGGACGCGACATAACGGACCCGGGTCGAGTCCGGCCGGCCCTGGGTCAACCAGGACGCGACGCCCGCGGTCGCCGCGAACGTGGCGATCCCGACCGCCGCGAGCCAGATCGCCGCCGTACGGCCGTCAATGTCGATCCGGTCCAACCACAGGTCGGCGCTGAGCCACGCGATCGCGCCGACCGCGCCGGCGGCCAGGCCCCGAGGTCGGGCCCGGCAGATCACGGCAACGCCGGCGAAGGCCAGCAGGATGGCCAGGTGCCGGATCTCGCGCGGCCAGTACGTGTTGTTGCTGGCCAGGTTGGGATAGGTGGACCCGTTCTCCTTGTCGACGAAGAAGCCGGTGGGCTCCATGAGCTGCTGGTACACGGCCAGGCTCACCGCCCACATGACCGCGGCCGTCACGCCACACACCGTGCCCACGATGATCCGCCACGCGCTCCGCATGCCTGCCATTGTGCGCGATCTTGGGACTTGGTGGTAGCTATGGCAGTAGCTATGGCAACCACGAACCACCAAGATCTCGCGGGCTCAGCCGGAGCGCGGGATCCCGTTCGGAGCCCACGGGGCCTGGTAGCGCGGATCGGCCGCACCCTGGGCGAACGCGGCCGCGGCGGCAGGCGCCGACGCGATGCGCCAGTCGATCTCCTTCATCGCCTCGAACCAGATCACGCCGATCACCTCCGGATGGGCGGGCAGCTGGGCGAACATCTGGGTAATCCAATGCGCCTGCTGCCCGGAGACGTTGGTGGCGCCGGTCTCGGTGACCACGATCGGCTTGTGAGCCAGCGCGTCCACTTCGGACAGTGTCGAAGTGAAGATCTGATCGAACGAGATGTACGACGTGCGGCCGGCCGTGCCGTAGTAACCGGAGAGGCCGATCCAGTCCACATAGGAGTCACCTGGGTACAGGCCCGACAAGGGCGCCGCCCCTGGGTACGTGACGTTGGGGCTCCACAGCCAGGCGACGTTGCGCGCGCCGGCCGCGACGAACAGGTCGTGGACATGGCGCCATGCGCGGACGTAGTCGCCGGGGTGGTTGCCGTTGGCCTGTTCGCACCACGGGTACCAGAAGCCGTTCATCTCGTGCCCGAACCGGACCACGACCGGGTACGACAGGGCCGCGATCCCCTTCGCCCAGGCCTGGATGTACCCGTCGTAGGTGCCGCCGGCGATGGCGGCCAGGCGGTACGCGGGCTGGTTCGGGCCGTTGCGGGATTTGTAGTCCCACGGCTCCCACGACAGCACCGGCAGCATCCCCTTGGCCGCGATGGCGTCGAACTTGGTCCGGTCGAACTGGTCGTCCGCCCAGCCCTGGGAGAACTGCAGCGCCGTCGGTGCGTGCCCGGTCGCCGTCGCGAACGCGTTCACGGCGCTGAAGTCGGCCGGCCCGGCGTTGGTCTGCACCCCGAGGAACACCTTGCCGTCCGGCGGGTACGGCTCCGGCGGGGCGGTGGGGCTCGGGCGCGGCGGAGCGACCCGCTCCTCCGCGGGAGGCGGTCCAGAGTGGACGGAGCAGGCGGCGGCCAGGAACACCGTCGCCAGCGCCCCGGCCGCCGCCGACCACCGGCGGGTCATGATCCGCCGGTGGTGTCGAGGCTCCGGGCCCGCAAGGCGGACCGGGCCGCGAGCGGGGAGGGCGCCACAAAAGGGGAGCGGGCCTTGGTGTGGGAACGGATCCGCGGGCGGACCTTGGCGCGGGCGCGGACCGCCTCGGCCGGCGGAAGCGGCCGACGGGCGAAACGGTGGGCCAGTCCGGAGGCGGCCGCGATCATTGGTGGGCCCAGACCGGTGAAGATCGTGAGAACGCACCAGGCGCGCAGGGCGAGGTAGTCGTGGTGCAGGAGCGTGCTGGCCACCAGCAGCGCGCCGGCGAACGCGGCCCAGGCCAGGTGCAGGCGGAAGGTGCGCGGGGACTCGCCGGTGGACAGGGCGCCCTTGGCGGTGACCGCGTAGGCCAACGGCTTGCCCCGGATCGCGGCCACCGCGGCGGCGAGGTAGACCGGCCCGGCGAACAACGCCAGCGCCATGCCAGGCATGCCGACCTCGGCGCGTTCGTGCTCGGCGAGGTTGAACCGGCGCAGCCAGAACCACAGCAAGAACCAGCTGCCCAGCGACAACGACCACAAAGCCAGCCAGGTCAGGCTGTGCAACTGGATGGAGGCCACCCCGAACAACAGGTACAGGGCGGTGGCCACGTTGCCCAGCAACAACGTCACGCCGACGCTGGGGTAGTAGGTCTGCACGCAGGAGTAGAGCAGACGCTGGCGCAGCGACAGGCCGGAGCGGGCCGAGCGCCGGCGCAGCAGGATCTCCCAGATCCCGTACGACCACCGCTTCTGCTGGTTGAAGTAGTCCGCCCATGAGGTCGGGCCCTCCCCCACCGCGACCACGTCGGGGGTGTAAACCCCCTTCCACCGGCGACCGGTCGCGGGGTTGTCACTGGCCTGCACCCGCATGCCGGTGAGGTGGTCCTCGATGATGGAGTCCTGGTAGCCACCGATCTGCGCCCACGCCGCCGGCCGGTACAGATGGTTGGTGCCGATCAGCAGCGGCGCGTCCAACCCGTTGCCACCGCGCTCCACCACACCGCTGAACAGGTACTGCTGCACCGACGCACCGTGCGCGATCCAGTTGTCGTACATGTTGCCGTACACCTGCGGCGCGACCACGAACGCCACATCCGGATCCCGGAAGTACCCCAACGTTCGCTCCAGGAAGGTCGGCAACGGCACGTGGTCGGGGTCCATCTGAGCCACCACGTCGTAGTGGTGCTCGTGCTCGGCCCGCCACGCGTTGTGGTTGCCCGCCTTCGACCGTGCCCGGAACTCCCCACTGTCCTGGTTGTACTCAGGCCGGCCCTTGCGGCTGAAGTGCCGCACCCCGAGGCGGTCGGCCATCTCCCGCACCTCGGGATCGTCGCCCTCGTCGAGGATCCACACGTCGACCTGACCCGCGTAGGCGATCTCGCCCATCCGGCGCAGGGACCGCTCCACCAGTTCGAGGGGCTCCTTGCCGGGCACGATGGTGGTCAGCACCGCCACCCGCCATCCGATCGGCGGGTCCACCGGCACCGGATCCTTGGCGTGGAACGCGTACACCCACACCGCGACGTTCTGCACCAGCCGTACCACCTCGACCGCGACCACTAGCACGAAGCCGACCCGGGCTGTCCACAGTAGAGCATCGGGGAGCGTGCCGGCGTACCCGGGCCGGTGCTCGGGGAGCAGCAGCCACCCGATGAAGACCAGCGCGGTGACCGCGTTGATCGCGACCAGGCCGGTCAGCACCAGCCGCTCGCGGACCGAGGCCACGGCCCGGAAGGCGACCCGGTAGGGCCCCGACGGTGGCTGTGGCGTCCGGGTCACCGTCGCCGAGCCGACGTAGTGCCGCCGGGCGGCGAAACTGCGATGGCGCACCCGCGTTCGCATGTCATGAGTCCTTTCGCTGCAGCAGTGCCACGGTCAGTCCGGTCGGGTGCCACACCGTCTCGACCTGGTACTGGTTGCGCAGCACGGTCTCCTTGTTGACGCCGATCCCGGCGAGCGGGTCGTCGAGCGTATCGATGCGGATCACCCACACCCGGCCGGTGTCGGCCAGGCATTGCTCGACGACCGTGCATTCGGTGGCGAGCAGCAGACCGGCGTGCCGGGGCGGGGTGGCGGCGAGGATGTCGCGCGGCCTGAATTGCGCCGGCACGTAGTGGGAGACGGCGTCCCGTGCGGTCCACGACCCGACCGGCTCGTCGTCGGCGTACACGACCGCGTCGCCGGGTCGTTCGTTGGCAGTGAGGACGTCGGCGATCTGTCGGGTCGCCTGGTGCTCGTGCCCACCCTCGGTTCGCATGACCAGATGGGAAGGCACGCCGAGGCCGGCGATGACGAGCAGCAGCGGGACTCTCCACTGTAGACGAAGGCGGGCCAGCGCCACGCCGGCCAGCAGACACCAGCCCGGCGTGGTGTAGACGAGGTAGCGCGGCAGGAACATGGGCAGCACGGTCGAGACGACGATCAGCGCCAGCGGCGGCACCACCGCCCACGCGGTGAAGACCGCCGACGGGAACCGCAGGGGTAGACCGAACAGGCCGAGCAGCACGACAAGGAGCGCGAGCGCGACGCCGCCGAAGACCACCTGCGCGTACGGGATAGCGGAGTAGAAGCCCACCGGCGAGATGTACGCGACCTGGTGGCGTTGCCGGGACCCGTACAGCAACAGCGGCGTGACCACGGCGACGCCGACGCCGGCCGCGAGCGCGAACCGCCACCACAGCCGCCGCTTCCACGCGCCCACCAGCCAGGCATGCGCGGCCACCAGCAGGACGGCCACGATGTGCAGGCTGCCGAGCACGGCCACCGCGAGCCCGTACCCGGCCCATCGCACGAATGTCGGCCGGTCCCAGGCCCGCACCAGCAGCCAGGTGGCGACGCAGCCGACCAGCACGGTCAACCCGTACGGTCGCACCTCGGCGGCGTACCGACTTGTCGAGGGCAGCACTGCGAAGACCAGCCCGGCGAGGGTTCCCGCGGTGGGACCGGCCAGGCGAGCGCCCAATCCGCCGATCAGCGCCGCGGACGCGACCATCGCCAACAGCGACGGCAGTCGGAGCGCGAGATCGGAGTCGCCGAACACCGACACCCACACGTGCATGAAGACGTAGTACGGCGCCAGCACGGCGTCGACGTAGCGCAGCACCGGCCAGAACTCCGACCACGGCGTGGTAGCCATGCCCCACGTCGCCAGCTCGTCGGTCCACAGCCCGGGCCGGTTCAACCCGGTCGCCGCGATCAACCCGGTCGCCACGGCCGGAACCGCCCAGGACGACCAACGGCGGGCAAGGTTTTCGGTCAGTTGCGACCGGCGCGGCCGGGAGGCCCGGAGCACCCCGTCCCACAGGTCGGTGGTCTGACCGGGAGGGCCAGCAGGGCGCAACAGGACCGTCGTCGCATCGAATCTGGGCACAACTCCTCCGATCGCAGGCACCGACACGGCGACTAATCCGACTATTCGGACACTCGACGCGGTTTCTCGGCGCCCGCGTCTGACCATCCGCCCCTACCCGGCTCCCTCGGAGGCAAACGCGTGTCTACAGTGGACTGTCGACTTGATCTCACCTCGTCGTTTCATGAGTGATCCGCGTTCGAGTGGGTAGGGCGGTTGCATGAACACGCACCACCTGCGTTCGGAGCAGCCCGGGCCGGACCGGTTGGACGGGCGTTACCGCCTCGTCGAACCACTCGGCCGGGGTGGTACGTCGGAGGTGTGGCGCGGTCTCGACGAGCGACTGTCCCGACCGGTTGCGGTCAAGATTCTGCACGGCCGGGGTAACGACTGGATGCGCAATGAGGCGCAGGCGCTCGCACTGCTGACCCATCCACACATCGCGACGGTCTACGACTACGGCTACAGCCAACGCCGGCACTATCTCGTCATGGAGCTCGTCCGCGGTGTTACGCTGGCGGCCGTTCTCGACCGTGGGCCGCTGCCCTGGTCCGCCGCGGTCCGTTCGTGCGCGCAGGTCGCCTCCGCGCTCTCGGTCGCCCACGCACGAGGCGTGGTACACCGCGACGTCACCCCCGGGAACATCATGCTGACAGCGGCCGGTGTCAAGCTCATCGACTTCGGCATCAGCGCCCTGGCCGGCGACCGGGAGACCACTGTGGACGGTGAGCTGTACGGCACGCCGCCTTACGCGGCTCCCGAACGCCTACACAGCTCTGCCGTCGCCCCCGCGGTCGACGTGTTCGCGCTCGGCGTCGTGCTGTACCGCGCGGTGTCCGGATGCCTGCCGTGGCACGCCCACACCGCCGAGCAACTCGTCGCCGCGCAGCAGACCGTCGATCCGGCTGACCTGCCGGCGGTGACGGGACTCCCGGACGACGTCGGCGAGGCGTGCATGGCGTGCCTCGCCCGCGATCCCGCGGACCGCCCGTCCGCCGCGGAGCTGGCCGTGCTGCTGGCCACCACGATCCCGGGCATCGTCGAACTGGCCGACCTTCCCCTGCCGGCAGCGACCGAACCGCTGCCGATGACCGTCGCCATGTCCAGAACCCATTCGACCGCGCCGGCGCGATCCCGCGGTAACCGTCGCTGGGGCAAGCAGGCCGCGGCCGCGCTGGCCGTACCGGCGGCCGCCGCGCTCGCCTGGTTCGCCACCGGCATCGGTCCGTCCGAGGCGCCGCTGCCGGGAGACGCCGCGGCGCCGCCGGCCGTACAAGGGCCGGCCGTACAAGGTTCGCTCGCCGCCCCGCCCCACGAAGCAGCCGGTGGGACATCAGCGGTCCCAGGAGCCGCGCCGGCCCCCAGGGCCACACCGGCACCGCCCGGCCA
>Ga0068864_100001510_pt1 | contig 19146 bp, 9 predicted proteins | sample KBSSwiS72_FD_66586 | JGI IMG/M metagenome (GOLD analysis project Ga0068864, IMG submission 66586) | Switchgrass rhizosphere microbial communities from Kellogg Biological Station, Michigan, USA - KBS Switchgrass S7-2 | ecosystem: Host-associated > Plants > Roots > Rhizosphere > Soil ... | reverse complement strand
GACGACCGGGCGCCAATGCGCGTCGCTCGAGCTCCCGTTTTGCAGTCGCGGCCGTCCTCCTTTCCGTAACCGCGGGGAACGATCGGCGGGACCTTATACTCGTCGAAACAGTGACATTGCCAAGCAGCTGCGCCGAGTGTCATCGCGCCTTGGCACCCATCGGGAGCACGACCTGTATTTTCTTGCGCTTGCCACCGACTACGATGGAACCATCGCCCACCATGGCGTCGTCGACGCCAACACCTGTGAGGCGCTGCAGCGGTTCAAGGCAACGGGTCGCCGGCTCATCCTCGTGACCGGACGCGATCTGGACGACTTGAAGCGCGTCTTTCCGGCGTTCACGCTGTACGACCGGATCGTGGCGGAGAACGGCGCCGTGATCTACGACCCGGCGACCGGGGAAGAGCGCGTCATCGCGCCCGCGCCGCCGCCGGCGTTCATCGAGGCACTGACGCTACGCAAAGTCGCACCGCTGGCGGTCGGGCGCTGCATCGTCGCCACGTGGGAGCCGAACGAAACGACGGTGCTCGAGGTCATTCGTGACCTGGGGCTGGAGCTGCAGATCATCTTCAACAAGGGCGCGGTCATGGTGCTCCCGCCCGGCATGAACAAAGCCGCCGGGCTGGCGGCGGCGCTGCGCGACCTCGACTTGTCGCCGCCCAACGTGGTCGGCGTCGGCGACGCCGAGAACGACCATGCGTTCCTGCGCTTCTGCGGATGCGACGCCGCGGTCGGCAACGCGTTGCAGGCGGTGAAGGAGGAGGCGGACATCCAGCTCGCCGCCAGGTATGGCGACGGTGTGATCGAGCTCATCGAAATGATCTTGCGCGACGACGGCCGTGTCCTTCGTCCGCATCGCCACGGCATTCTGGTCGGGACCGATCGGACGGGCGCGGAAGTCTATCTCGAGCCCTATGGCGGCGGCGTGCTGATCGCCGGCAGCTCGGGCGTCGGCAAGTCGACGCTCGCCACGGCGCTCACCGAGCGGATGGTCGAGAAAGCCCAGGAGTTTTGCGTGTTCGATCCCGAGGGCGATTACGATGAGCTCGAGCATGCGATGACGGTCGGCGATGCCAGGAACGCGCCGAATGTCGACGAGGTCGTGGCGTTCCTGCGCAAGCGCGTCATCAATGTGGTCGTCAATACGCAGGCGCTGAGCGCTGAGGAGCGTCCCGGCTTTTTCGCCAGGCTGTTGCCGGAAGTCTCGTCGTTGCGTGCGAGGACCGGAAGACCGCATTGGCTCATCGTCGACGAAGCGCATCACCTGCTCGCGGCGTCGCGCGAGGATATCGCGCAAGTGATCCCGGAACGACTGACCGCGGTGATCTTCGTGACCGTCCACCCCGACGCGCTGTCGTCCGTCGCACTGCGGGGCGTCGAGGTCGTCGTCGCCATGGGCAACGCCGCCGCCGAGACGATCGCGCAATTCTGTCGGGCGTCCGGCGCCGCGCTGCCGTCCGGGATGCCCGCGCCTGGAAGCGACGAGGTCCTGGTCTGGGTCCGCGACGCCGGCGTTGCGCCGCGCGCCGTGAAAGCGCTGCGGCCCCGGCAATCGCGCAGGCGGCACCGGCGCAAATATGCCGAAGGCGATGTCGGCGAGGGGATGAGCTTCTATTTTCGCGGTCCGGACAACGCGCTCAATCTGCGCGCGCAGAATCTCCTGATCTTCTCGCAGATCGCGGCCGGCGTGGATGAGGGCACCTGGGAGCATCATCGGCGTGCCGGCGACTATTCGACATGGTTCAAGACGGTGATCAAGGATGACGAGCTCGCTCGCGAGGCCGCCGACGCCGAGCGCAACGCGAACCTCGATGCCGGCGCAAGCCGCAGCCGCATCCTTGCGGCGATCACGCGCCGTTACACGGCGGCGGCGCGCTGAAGCCGCCTCGGCACGGACTTACGGATCGGCGCGGCGCTATGCGATTGCATGTGGCGTCGCTGGGCTTGCTGGCCATCGCCGCGGCCGCGGCGGCGCAGGATTACGCGCAATTCCGCGTGATTTCCGCGCCGGATTGCGTCGACGCTTCGCACATGATCGCGGAGCTCGACCCCGCGCCGGTCAACGCCACTTACTTGCGCGTCCAGCATATCGGCGATCCCGGTACGCCGGAACTGGCGGGCGAAATCGCCAACCCGGTCACGTGGAACGTCGGGCAGCTCACGGGCTTCTCCCCGCCACCCGCAAACCATGCGCAGGCACAGCGCGGGTTCCGTGACATCGGGGCGCCCGATCCGGCCAGCGCATTTCAGCTCTGGTGCAATGGCGCGGGATTCCTGATCAACACGCGGCAGTTCAGGCATGCGGCGCCGGTGACGCTGGCGGGCCCGAACGTGAGCGTGGCCAGGGACCTGTCGCCGGCGGCCGAAATTTTTCGCAATGCAACGTCCGCATTGACGATCGACGGCTATGTGCGCGTGCCGTTCGTCGAGTATGCGGCGCCGCCGACGACGGAAGGCACTGCACAGGTCAGCTTCTTCTACTATGCGCAGGACATGACGACCGGCGCGACGTTCGCGCACGTGATCGCGTTGTTCGACAACCGGTTGCCGGGCGTCAACGGCGCCGGCAGCGAAAACGTTGGCGCCGACGCCTACACGGCCTTCGTCACCAGCCCGCTGCTGCCGACGACGATCGTTCTCGGGACGCCCCCGCGGTACGCGAGCGTATCGCCGTTGTCGGACATCATGCACTTCCAGTCGTCGTGGAGCGGGACGAGCTACTTCCGCGTGCATGTTCCGTACGAGAAGTTCAGGGCGATGCTGGCAACCTTGAAGACCATTTCCCTGCCGGGCATATCGGCGCGCCCGCAGGACTATCGTGTCACGCTGTTCGGGCTGCTGGGCGAAGTATTTCCAGGAACCGGCACCGATCACGAAGTCGCGCTCGGCGCGAGCGTCATCGATCTCAGGCTCTCCGAAGCCTTCGGCACGATCGCCGCCGTGCCGGTGGTCGAGTACTACCACGCGGCGCTCGATCATTATTTCATCAGCGCCCGGCAGGCCGACATCGACGCGCTGGAGTCCGGGCAGTTGCCTGGCTGGGCGCGAACCGGCCTGACGTTCAACGCGTATCCGTCGTTCGTGGCCGGGACGTCGCCGGTCTGCCGATTCTATTTGCCGCCGGAAAGCGGCGACTCGCACTTCTTTTCCGCGTCGGCGAAGGAATGCGCCGAAGTTGCGACGAAGTTCCCGGGCTTCATTCTCGAAGATCCGGAAGTGATGTACATGGCACTACCCGACCTCGTCAGCGGTTTGTGCGCGCCGCCGTCGGCGCCGGTTTACCGAGTGTGGAATCAGCGGACCGACACCAACCATCGCTACACGACGGACGCCGCGATCAAGCAGCAGATGCTCGCCAAAGGCTGGCTGGCAGAAGGGTACGGTCCGGACCGTGTGGCGATGTGCGCAGTGCAGCCCTAGGAACGCCGCGCGGTCCCGGAAAACGCTAACCCTGTCTACACTGAACGTGCGCACCACGCAGACGTGCGCAGAGGCATTCAATCCGCATACGCGCGCTACCGAGCGAGCCGCGTAGCGGCGGCGATCGGCGCGCTTCGTGCCTTTTCTACACGAAAAGCGCGCGGCCGCCCGAAGCTTTTCGTGCTGACATCACCGGGACCAAATCGTAGGGCCGGGCGAAGCCGGCCCCGACGATTTGGTCACGTTCACTTCACTTCACCGTCGTCCAATCCGGCCGCACGTTGTTATCCGCCCGGTGCGGAACCGTCACGTTTCCGCGCGATGCCCACGGTATCACCTGCCGGTGCAGCGGAAGAAGATTGACCTGCGCGTTCTGCGCAAGCAGCGCTTCCTGGATGAGGCTCACCCTGTGCTCCTGGTTCATGTCGACCTTGACCTTGGCGGTCAGCTCATCGACCTTGGCGTTCGTGTAACGGCCGTAGTTGAAGTCGCCGTCGCCCTTGCCGTTGTAGCTCGACAGCACCGGCTGCAGCGTGAAGATGCCGTCGGTGGAGGCGCCGCCCCAGCCCAGCATGTAGAGGCTGGTGTCGGTCTTCTCCAGCTTGGGAAAGTAGACGGCGCGGGGCATCGAGTTGAGCTTGATCGTGATCCCGATCTGCGACCACATTGCCGCCAGCGCCTGGCAAATGCGCTCGTCGTTCACATAGCGGTTGTTGGGACAGTCGAGCGTGACCTCGAAGCCGTTCGGGTAGCCGGCGTCGGCCAGCAGCTTCTTGGCTTTCTCCTTGTCGAACGGCAGCCGCTTCTCGATCTCCGGCGTCGACGTCTTGGGCGACGGCAGAATCGCGCCGGTTGGTTTCGACAGCCCGCGCATCGTGTTCTTGTTGATGGCGTCGATGTCGATCGCCTGGTAGAGCGCCTGGCGTACGCGCAGGTCCTTGAACGGATTCTTGCCCTTCACGTTCGAATACAGAAGCTCGTCACGCGCCTGGTCCATGCCGATGAACACGATGCGATTCTCGACACCCTCGATGACCTTGATGTTCGGCGTCTGCGCAAGCCGCGGCACGTCCTGCGGCGGCGGGTCGTTGATGAGGTCGACCTCGCCGGAGATGAGCGCGGCCACGCGGGTGGCGTCGGAGACGATCGGCGTGTAGATGACGTCGTCGACATTGCCGTCCCAGTAGCCCGGCACTTTGAGGCCCCACCAGTTCGGGTTCTTCTTGAGCACCGTTTTCACGTCGGGCTGTCGCGATACGAGCATGTACGGACCGGTGCCGTTGCCCTCGCGCGCCGTGATCATGTCTTCCTTGGCTCCGAAGTTCTGCGGTTTCATGCAGCGGTTCTTTTCGCACCAGGCCTTCGACATGATGTTGATCGTCGCGACGTGCTCGAGCTCGATCGGGTTCGGTCCGTTGGTGACGAACTCCACGGTCAGGTCGTCGATCTTCTTCGGAACGCCGGCCGCGGTCGCATAGGCACGCAGCTGCGAAGTGTCGGCCCTCGCGCGTTCATAGCTGAACACGACGTCGTCGGCGGTGAACGGCGTGCCGTCGTGAAACTTGACGCCGGGCCGGAGCTTGAAGCGCCACGTCGTCGGATTGACCTGCGTCCACGATTCCGCGAGCGAGGGCACGAGGCCAAGCTGCTTGTCGCGGTCGACCAGAAATTCGTACACCAGGCTGTTGATGTTGTTGGTCAGGCCTTCGTTCTGCGAATGCGGATCGGTCGTCTGCATGTCGCCGCGGCCGGCCCAGCGCAGCGTGACGGCGTCGGCGCCAAGCGCGCCAAGGCCAAAGGCGGCGACGAGGGCTACGGCCACGAACGTGCGTTTCGGCGCGAGAGCGATGAGGTAACGCATGGTGTTGTCTCCAGGAAGTTTCCGGGCGCACCTTATGGGCGCGCTGCCAGCACGACGCCGATGATACTTAAAACCGCGGGCCAGGCGCGGTAGAATTCGCGCCGCTGCGCCCGCATGTTCGCTCCCGTCCGTTCCCGCCCCGGGACACGAAGCTGTCGCTCCCGCCGATGACGCCTTCCTTCGCCGAATTGTCCGCGCGCCTGCCGTTCGCCATGGCCGCCGACGCCGTGCGCCTTTCCCGCAGGCTCGACCGGGCGCGCGCGCGGCGCGCGCCGGCGCCCGAATGGGCGAAGATCGCCGACGATGTCGCGCGCTCGATCGCCAAGCGCGAGGGGCGCGCGGCCGACAAGCCGGCGTTCACCTATCCGCCCGAATTGCCGGTGGCGCAACGCGCAGCCGAAATCGAACGCGCGATCCGCGCGCACCAGGTCGTCATCGTCTGCGGCGAGACGGGATCCGGCAAGACCACGCAACTGCCGAAGATCTGCCTGGCCGCCGGGCGTGGCGAGCGCGGCCTCATCGGGCACACGCAGCCGCGGCGGATCGCCGCGCGCGCGGTGGCCACGCGCATCGCGCACGAGCTCGGGCAGCCCGTCGGCGAGGCCGTCGGCTACAAGGTGCGCTTCACCGACCACACGCGTCCGGATGCCTACATCAAGCTGATGACCGACGGCATCCTGCTCGCCGAGACGCAAGGCGATCGCGAGCTTGCCGCCTACGACACGATCATCGTCGACGAAGCGCACGAGCGCAGTCTCAACATCGATTTCCTGCTGGGTTATCTCAAGCTGCTGCTTGCGCGCCGCCCCGATCTCAAGGTCATCATCACGTCGGCCACTATCGATGCCGACCGCTTTGCCCGGCATTTCGGCACTTTGACCGGGCCTGCGCCCGTAATCGAAGTGTCGGGACGCACCTATCCGGTCGACGTCCGCTACCGGCCGCTGCGCGACGGCATTGAGATTGGCAACACCGACTCGGCGCGCGAAGCCGACGACGAAGAAGAGCTGGAGGAGGCGATCGTCAGCGCCGCCGAAGATCTGTGGCGCGCCGGTCCGGGCGACATCCTGGTGTTTCTTCCGGGCGAACGGGAAATTCGCGAGACCGGGGATCTGCTGCGGCGCGGCCTCGCGCGCCGGCCGTACGCGCGCGAGCTCGAGATCCTGCCGCTGTTCGCGCGCCTTTCCGTCGCCGAGCAGCAACGCGTGTTCGCGCCGGGGTCGGGCCATCGGATCGTGCTGGCGACCAATGTCGCCGAAACCTCGTTGACCGTACCCGGCATTCGCTACGTGATCGACGCCGGCCTCGCGCGGGTGAAGCGCTACAGCCTGCGCAACAAGACGACGCTGCTGCAGATCGAAAGGATCTCGCAGGCCGCGGCGAACCAGCGGGCGGGACGTTGCGGCCGCGTGCAGGATGGCATCTGCGTCCGCCTCTACAGCGACGAGGATTTCGCCGCGCGCCCCGCGTACACGGAGCCCGAGATCCTGCGCTCGTCGCTTGCGTCGGTGATCTTGCGGATGGCGGCGCTCGACCTGCCCGAGGTAGCGGCGTTCCCGTTCCTCGAAGCGCCCGGCAGCCGGGCGATCGCCGACGGTTACCAGTTGCTGCAGGAGCTCGGCGCCGTCGACGCGGAACGCGTACTGACGCCGCTCGGGCGCGAGCTCGCGCGGCTGCCGCTCGATCCGCGCATCGGGCGCATCGTGCTGGCGGCGCGCGATGGCGGGTGCCTCGCCGAAGCGCTGGTGATCGCGAGCGCGCTGGCCGTGCCCGACCCGCGCGAGCGGCCGCTCGAACGACAACAGGCCGCGGACCAGGCGCACTTGCGCTTTCGCGACGATCGCTCCGATTTCCTGTCGCTCGTCGCGCTGTGGGAATTTTTCGCCGACGCGACCGCGCAGAAGCTGTCGCACCGGCGTCTGGTGGAAGCCTGCCGCGCGCAGTTCGTGTCGTTCCTGCGGCTGCTGGAATGGCGCGATGTCCATCGCCAGCTGGTCGCTACCCTCGAAGAAGCGGGTTGGCAATGGCCGCCTGCGTTGCCCAAGGCGTTCGACGCGTCGCGGTACGCCGCGCTTCACAAGGCCGTGCTCGCCGGATTGCTCGGGAACATCGGAGTCAAGGCGGATGCCGATGCGCACTACGTCGGGACGCGCGGGCTGCAGTTTCATGTGCATCCGGGCTCGGGCCTCGCCAGGAAAGGCACGAAATGGATCCTCGCGGCCGAGCTCACGGAAACGTCGCGCCTCTTTGCCCGGTGCGCGGCGAAGGTGGAGCCCGAATGGATCGAGGAGGTCGCCGGCGATCGTGTGACCCGCGACTATTTCGAGCCGCACTGGGAGGAAAAGCGCGGCGAGGTCGTCGCCAGCGAACGCGTGCAGCTCTATGGGCTGACGCTCGTCGCGCGGCGCCCGGTATCGTTCGGCGCCATCGATCCCAAGGCGGCGCGCGAGGTCTTCATCCAGGAGGCGCTGGTGCCGGGCGCGTTGCGCACGCGCGGCGCGTTCCTCGCGCACAACAAGGCGCTGATTGCGGACGTCGCGGAGCTCGAGCACAAGGCGCGCCGCCAGGACGTGCTGGTCGACGACGCCACGATCGCGGCGTTTTACGCGGAACGCATTCCGGAAGGCATTCATTCGGCCGTGACGTTCGAGCGCTGGCGCGAGGACGTCGAGCGGCGCGAGCCGCGCCGCCTGTTTCTCACCCGCGATTACCTGATGCGGCACGCGGCCGGTGCGATCACCGTCGACCTCTTCCCGGAAACGTTGGTGATCGGCGCCAACACGCTGCCGCTCAAATATCGGTTCTTGCCGGGGCATCCGCTCGACGGACTGACGTTGACCGTGCCGCTGCCGCTGCTCAATCAATTGTCGGCGGCGCGCCTGACGTGGCTCGTGCCCGGCATGATCCGCGACAAGGTGACCCACTATCTGAAGGGGTTGCCAAAGGCCGTGCGCAATCGCGTGATCCCGATTCCGGAAGTCGTCACGGCGTTTCTCGAAACGGCGCCCGCGCAGGAGAGTGCCTTGCCCGACGCATTGCGCGAGTACTTGCAGCAGCGGCTGGCGCAGCCGCTGCCCGCCGATGTCTGGAGCGATGCCGACCTGCCGCTGCATCTGCAAATGAACATCGCCGTCGTGGATGACGCAGGTCAGGAGCTGGCCTCCGGACGCGATCTTGCCGCGCTGCGCGCCAAATTGGGCGACGCCGCGCAGCTTTCGCTTGCTGCCGTCGATCCGGCGTTCGAGCGCAAAGGGCTGCGGCAATGGGACTTCGGCGACTTGCCCGAGTCGCTCACCTTTACCCGCGACGGCCGCCGGATCACCGCCTATCCGGCGTTGGTCGACGAGGACAACGCGGTGTCGCTCGCGCTGCTCGATACCTCCGGCGCGGCGGAGACCGCGACGCGAGCCGGCGTCGTGCGCCTGCTGCGGATCGCGCTGCGCGATGCGGTCGCGCGGTACGACAAGGGCGGAGCGGGTTTCGCGCAGGCTGCGCTGCAGCTCAAGGCGGCGATTCCCACCGACGGGCTGCTGGCCGATGTGCTGGCCGCAGCGCTGACGCGGGCCTTCCTGTCCGACGATCCGCTGCCGCGCACCGAGGCGGCGTTCGCCGAGCAGGTCAAGCGCGCGAGGGCACGGCTGCCGGCGGTCATGGAGGGAGCCTTCCGGTTGCTGACGACGATCGCCAATGAATATCAGGCACTGGCCCAGCGGCTCGCGACTGCTGGGGGCGGAATGGCCCGGCTGGCCGCCGAGGTACGCGCCCAGCGCGATGCGCTCGTCTATCCGGGCTTTTTCGCGGCGACGCCGTGGGCGCAACTGGAACATTTGCCGCGGTATATGAAGGCGCTGGACCGCCGTCTGGCGAAGTTCGCCGAGCGCCCCGACCGCGACGCCCGGCATGCCGAGCAGGTGGCGGAGCTGTGGCGGCGCTATCGCGAGCGGGCCGATCGCAACCGCCAGGCCGGGCAAACGGAGCCTCCGCTCGAGGATTTTCGCTGGCTGCTGGAGGAATTGCGGGTTTCGCTGTTCGCCCAGGAATTGCGGACGCCGTTCCCGGTTTCGTTCAAGCGCCTCGAAAGGGCTTGGGCGGATCTGGTCCGCTGACCGCGGGCTACGTTGGCGACAGGGGGATGGGCGTGCTACAGTAACTTCGCGGTATTCTTGCCTAAGGGCCTCTAAGACAATGACTTAGAGATCCCGAAGGCCGTCGCTGTCAACACCACCAAAGGTTCGCAGCCGAATTGCCGTGAGCGCCACGCCCACCACCTCCCAAGTCCCCGCGAAGCGTCAGCCGGCGCGGGAAATCGCGCGGATCCTGAACGAGTGCCGGGATCTCGCGGTCACTCGGCTGACCACGTCGTTCGCGCAGATCCTCGACCGCGTCACTGACCTGCTGATGGACCGCGCCAGCAAGACCGACGTCCGCGAGGAGCAGCAGTTGTTCCTCGACGCCCGCGAATCGCTCAAGAGCGAACGGCCGATGCTGATGGCGGAGTTCGAGCGGCAGCTGTGCAAGCTCATCGACGATCGCATCGCCGGCAAATCGCAGCCGAAGGCCGATTTTTCCAAGGTCGACGCCTCCAACCTGGCGTTGGTCGAGACGTTGTCGATGGACGAGGCGGTGCTGCAGGGCAACATCACGCGCGTCGTCGAGAATCTTTGTCACGACGAGCTGCTCGTCCTCAATCGGGGCGTCGGCTATCTGCTCGGCGAGCCCGACATGGGCACCGAGGGCAATCCGCTCGGGCCGGCGACGATCGTCGGCGCGTTTTCGGAAGCCGTCCGGACGCTGAAGGCCGATCGCAAGATCAAGTTCCAGATCATGAAGGATCTGAACCAGGCGCAACTCGGCGAGATCGCCAACATCTACGCCGACGTCAACAAGCATTTGACGCGCCACCACATGGTGCCGGGTCCCGGCCGGTCCGGCGTCATCCACCGCAGCGGGCCCGGCGATCGGGCCGCGGCGAAAATGTCCGGCAAGTCGCCTCATTCGGCGGAAGTCGACGTCATGGCGATGTTCAAGCGCATGTACGGCAGCGGCACGCCGGGCGCATCGACGCCACCGCAGATGGCCCACGCGATGTTGCCGCAGGGACAGGGCGGCGATGGCGAGTTTCCGTCGATCAGCATGCCCGGCGCCGCGATGCGAACGTTCGGGCCGATGGCGCCAACGCCATCCGGCTACGTGCCGGGCGCGCCGATCATTTCCACTGCTGACCTGCACGAGGGACTGACGCGCCTGCAAGCGGGCCAGACCGATTTCGACGTCGGCGGCGCCGCGGTGGCCTTCGCGGGGATTCCGGAGGGCATGCACAACGTCCTGCGCGACTTGCAGGAGTCCCCACTCGGCGCGAAGGCGAACCAGCTCGAATCGATGACCATCGAGATGGTCGCGATGCTGTTCGACTTCATCTTCGAGACCAAGGATCTGCCCGACGGCATCAAGGCGCTGCTTGCCCGCTTGCAGATTCCGGTGCTGAAGGCGGCGATGCTCGACGGCGCGTTCTTCGCGAAGAAGTCGCATCCGTCGCGCCTTCTCGTCAACGAGCTTGCGCGCGCCGGCCTCGGCTGGTCGCCGGTCATGGGGCAGGAGGATCCGCTCTACCGGAAGATCGACCAGATCGTCCACCAGATCCTCGACAATTTCTCCGACGATCTCGCGATCTGGGACACGCAGCGCGAGGAGCTCAGCGCGTTCCTGGCCGCGGAAGAAAAGGCTGCCGAAGAGAACATCCAGTCGACGGCCGAGGAAATCAACCTGAAGGACCGCCAGCAAATCGCGGCGGTGCTGGCCAAGGCCGAGATCGAACGCCGCATCGAGGGCGCGCCGGTCCCCAACTTCCTCGCCACGTTCCTGCGCCAGAAATGGCAGGCGACGCTCGAGCATGTCTATCTCGACGAGGGCGAGGAAAGCGAATCCTGGGGATCGGGCGTCACCACGCTCGAAGACATCGTGTGGAGCGTGCAGCCGAAGCGCTCGCCCGAAGACCGCCGGCATCTTGTCGCATTGCTGCCGTCGCTGCTTAAGCGATTGTCGGCCGGCATGCACAACCGCGGGTGGCTGCCGAACGACCGCGAGGCGTTCATGGCGAATCTGGTCGAGGCCCACGCGGCGGCGGTGAAGCCGTCGTTGTCGCAAGTCTCGTCACCCACGGCCGCGGTCGCCGAAGCGGCCAAGGCGCAGGCGGAGATCGCCAAGGCGTCCGGCGACGTCGTGCTCGCCGCGAAGGCCGAAGCGCTGGCGGAGGCGATGACGCAGGCCGAGCCGGAGCCGATCGAGCCCATGCGCGAGGTGGTCGACGACGATTACCTCGAAATCGCGCGCAGCCTGGATCGGGGCATGTGGATCGAATTCGAGGCGGACGACGGTCATCTCGCGTTCGCCAAGCTCGCATGGGTCAGCCCGCTGCGCGGGACGTATCTGTTCACGAACCGGCAGGGACAAAAGGCGCTGTCGATGACGGCCGACGACCTGGCGGATCGCTTCCGCGCCGACCGCGCGCGCGTGGTCGAAGCCGAGCCGCTCATCGATCGCGCTTTCACCAGCATGATGACGCAGATCGAGGAAAAGTTTCCCGAGCCGGCCGTCGTCCACTGATGGGGTCAGAGGCGGCTTCCGCTGGGGTCAGAGACGACTTCCGCGAGGCGTTCGCGAATAATTGCTGACGTAAACGGAAGTCGTCTCTGACCCCAATGGCGATCGGCGCGCTGATCATCGGCGACGAAATTCTGTCGGGCAAGCGCCAGGACCGGCATCTTCCGCACGTCGTTGCCACGCTCGCGGCGCGCGGGCTCGGCCTGGATTACGCGCACTACGTCGGCGATGATCGCGGCCGGTTGACGGCGTTGCTGCGCGATTCGTTTGCGCGTGGCGATCTCGTGTTCAGCTTTGGCGGGATCGGTGCCACACCCGACGACCATACGCGGCAGGCCGCGGCCGCGGCGCTCGGCGTTGCGCTGGAGCGTCATCCGGAAGCGGTGGCCGAGCTCGAGGCGCGCTTCGGCGCCGATGCCTATCCCAATCGTGTGTTGATGGCGGAGTTTCCCGCGGGCAGCAGGATCATCCCCAATCCGTTCAATCGCGTGGCCGCCTTTGCGATTCGCGACCACCAGTTCTTCCCCGGCTTTCCGCAGATGGCCTGGCCGATGCTCGATTGGGTGCTTGCGACGTGGTATCCGGACTTGCGGCGTGTGCCGGCGGAAGAGCGGGCCATCGTCGTCTATGGCGCCGGCGAGAGCCAGCTGTTGCCGCTGATGGACGAGAACGTCGCGAAGTTTCCGATGCTGAAGCTTTTCTCGCTGCCCTCGTTCATGCCCGACGGCGGCCGGCGCATCGAGCTGGGCGTCAAGGGCGACCCGGCGTACGTGGACGCGGGCCTCGCGCACTTGCGCGCCGGCGTCGAAGCGGCCGGCTTCCGCTGGGAGCCGTGGGTGCCGCCTGCCTGACCGCAGCGCACTTGCTCACGCCGCAATCGCGTCGATGCATTCGGCCACCAGCGCCGGTCCCCGATAGATGAGGCCCGTATAGAGTTGCACCAGCGACGCGCCGGCGGCGAGCTTCTCCCGCGCATCCTCGCCGCTCATGACGCCGCCCACGCCGATGATCGGCAGTGCGCCGTCGAGTGCGTCCGCGAGCGTGCGTACGACGGCCGTCGCGCGCTCGCGCAACGGCGCGCCCGACAGCCCACCCGCTTCCTGCGCGTGCGGCTCGCCGGTCACCGCGTCGCGCGCGAGCGTCGTGTTGGTCGCGATCACGCCATCGATCGCGCGCGCGACGAGCACGCGCGCGATGCCGCGCAGCGCGTCGTCGGTCAGATCGGGCGCGATCTTGACGGCCAGCGGCACGTAGCGGCCGTGGCTCGCCGCCAGCGCGTCCTGTTCGTGCTTCAACCGCTCGAGTAGGGTGTCCAGCGCGCCTTCCGCCTGCAAGTCGCGCAATCCCTGCGTGTTGGGCGACGAAACGTTGATCGTGACGTAATGCGCATGTGGGTACACGGCGCGCAGGCACGTCACGTAGTCATCGATTGCGCGCTCGTTCGGCGTATCGAAGTTCTTGCCGATGTTGATGCCGAGGACGCCGGCATAGCGCGACTGCGCAACATTGGCGACCAGGGCGTCGACACCATCGTTGTTGAAGCCCAACCGGTTGATGAGCGCTTCCGATTTCGGCAGGCGAAACATCCGCGGCTTGGGATTTCCTGGCTGGGCCCGCGGGGTCACCGTGCCGACCTCGAGAAAGCCGAAGCCGAGTGTGGCGAGCCCGCGCAAGTGCGCGGCGTTCTTGTCGAGGCCGGCGGCGAGACCGACGCGATTCGGGAACGCGATTCCCATTACGGTGACCCGAGAGACGCGCAGTCGCGGCGCCAACGCCTGCGCAATGCCGAAGCGCGCGGCGCGATCGAGCGCGTCGAGCGCCAACGCGTGCGCGGTCTCGGGATCGAGCGCGAACAGCAAGGGTCGGGCGAACGGATAGGACTTGTACATCGGATGTACTCGCAACGCCCGTCACGCGGCGCGCATCCGGTGTTGCCGGTGCGCGAGGCGGCGCGATGATACCATTCATGCACTCTCATTTTCGTATCGCCTGCGTGCCATTTTCCGTTCCGTGGTTGTTCGCGGTCCTCGCCTGGTCTGCATCCGCGCACGCGGCCGGGCCGGCCGCAAAACCCGCGGCTGCGGGAGCATCGAACTACGCGCAACGCAACGACGTGCGCGCGTATGCGGCCGAAGTGGCCGCTGAAACCGGGTTGCCGCGCCGCGACGTCGAGCGCTGGTTCGGCGCCGCGCGTTTTCAACCGAAAATCGTGGCGGCGATGGACCGGCCATTGCTCGAGCCTCCCAAGTGGTTCACGTACGCGCCACCCTTCCTCGCGCCGGAACGCGTCGAAGGCGGCGTCAGGTTCTGGCGCGACAACGGGGACATTCTCGAGCGGGCGCAGAACGAGTTCGGCGTGCCGGCCGAGATCATCGTCGCGATCATCGGCGTTGAAACGTATTACGGCCGCTTCGGCGGCTCGTACCGGGTCATCGACGCGCTCGCTACGCTGGCGTTCGACTATCCGCGGCGTGCCGCGTTCTTCCGCAGCGAGCTGAAGGAGTTCGTGCTCCTCGCACGTGACCAGGGATTCTCGCCGCTGCTCCCGAAAGGCTCGTTCGCGGGTGCAATGGGCATGCCGCAGTTCATGCCCGGCAGCTATCGCCGGTTCGCCGTCGACTTCGACGGTGATGGTCATGTCGATCTTTGGCACAGCAACGCCGACGTGATCGGCAGCATCGCGAACTATCTCGTGCGGCACGACTGGCAGCGGGGCCAGCCGGTGCTGCTGCCCGCGGTCGTAGCGCCGGAAGCGCGCGACGGCGCACTGCGCCGATTGGATGGAGGTATCAGCGAACGGCGTCCGCTCGCCGCATGGCAGGCCGACGGCGTCACGCCGTCGAATGCACCGGCCGACCTCGCGGCCGAGCCGGTCGGGCTGCTGTTGCTCGAGGAAAACGGCGAGGGCGAGGCCGCCATGAGCCTGTGGGTCGCCTGTCCCAATTTCTACGTGATCACACGCTATAACAAGAGCCGCCTCTACGCCGCTGCCGTGTGGTCGCTTGCCGAGCGGTTGCGCGCGGCACACTAGCGTACCGCTTCACCCTCTGGCGCACGCCGAGTTCGGGGCGGCCCCGCGCCCGCGGCGCGTCAAAGCGTTTCGTTGCTGCGGCGCAGCAATCACCTTATACTGGATCGCGATGCCCGATGAAACCATCGACCGCGATCTTCCGCTGAAGGAAGACACGCGCCTGCTCGGCCGGCTGCTGGGTGACGTGCTGCGAACGCAGTCGGGCGACGAAGTCTACGCGCGCGTCGAAGCGATTCGCCAAACCGCAATCCGGTTCCGGCGCGCGGATCCCGCGGAAGCCGCCGGCGTGCGCGCCGAGCTGTCGGCGCTGCTCAACGAGCTGTCGATTCCCGCCACGCTCAACGTCGTGCGGGCGTTCTCCTATTTCTCGCACCTTGCGAATCTCGCCGAAGACGTCCATCAGAACCGGCGACGGCGCGCGCATGCGCTCGCCGGGTCCAGCCCGCAGCAGGGCAGCATCGCTTCCGCCTTGGCGCATCTGGCCGCGTCGGGCGTTGCCGCGGATACGCTTGCCGCATGGTTGGCCGAAGCGCTGGTGTCGCCGGTGCTGACCGCGCATCCCACCGAGGTGCAGCGTAAAAGCATCCTCGACTGCGAGCGCGAAATTGCACGGCTCATGATGTGGCGCGACCGCTCGGTGCTGACGGCGCAGGAGCTGTCGGAGTGGGAAACGGACGTCTACCGCCAGATCGTCACGCTGTGGCGGACGGCGATGCTGCGGCTTTCGCGACTGCAGGTGCGCGACGAGATCGAAAACGGGCTCGCCTATTATCGCTACACGTTTCTGTCCGAGCTGCCGCGCTTGTACGAGGCGCTCGCCATCGAGCTGCATCGCGTCTTCGGCGTCGACATCGCGATTCCGCCGTTCCTGCGCATAGGGTCGTGGATCGGCGGCGATCGCGACGGCAATCCGTTTGTCGTGGCGGCGACGCTCGAGTATGCGATCCGCGCGCAGGCGGCGGTCGCGTTCGACCATTACCTCGACCAGGTCCACCAGCTCGGTGCGGAACTGTCGCTCTCCGCGCGCCTCGCGCATACAACGCCGGAGCTGGCGGCGCTGGTCGTTGCTGCCGGCGATACGAATCCGCACCGTCAGGACGAGCCTTACCGCCAGGCGGTGACGGGGATCTACGCGCGGCTCGCCGCGACGTCGCTTGCATTGACGGGCAAGGCGCCCGTGCGCGCGCCGCACGTGAGCGCGCCGCCTTATGGCAGCGCGCATGAGCTGCAGGCCGACCTCGAAGTGATTCGCGCGTCGCTGGCGGCGCACGGCGCTGCGATCCTGGGCACGCGACGCCTGGCGCCGCTTGTTCGCGCCGTCGCCGCGTTCGGCTTTCACCTGGCCTCGCTCGACCTGCGGCAGAACTCCGATGTGCACGAGGCCGTCGTCGGCGAGTTGCTGGCCCGCGCCGGCGTTGCGGTGGATTACGCGCAGCTGTCCGAGGCCGACCGGGTCGCGCTGCTGACCCATGAGCTGGCTACGCCGCGGCCGCTGTATTCGCCGCATCTTGATTATGGCGACCGCGCGCGTTCCGAGCTCGCGATCCTCGCGGCGGCGGCAGAGATTCATCGCAGGTACGGCGCCGCGGCCGTGCCGAATTACGTGATCTCGAAGTGCAACTCGGTGTCGGACCTGCTCGAAGTCGGCGTGCTGCTGAAGGAAGTGGGACTGCTGCGCGGTGAGGTCCTCGCGCTCAACATCGTACCGTTGTTCGAGACCATCGCCGACCTCGAGCAATGCGGCGCGATCATGCACGCTGCGTTCGCGCTGCCCCGGTATCGACGCTGGATCGCTGGTCGCGACGACTGGCAGGAAGTCATGCTCGGCTATTCGGACAGCAACAAGGACGGCGGCTACCTGACCGCCAACTGGGCGCTGTACCGCGCGGAAATGCGCCTGGTCGAAGCGTTCGGCGCGCATCGCGTCAAGCTGCGGCTCTTCCACGGCCGCGGCGGCACCGTCGGGCGCGGGGGCGGACCCTCGTACGAGGCGATCCTCGCGCAGCCGGCCGGCAGCGTGACCGGCGGCTTGCGGATCACCGAGCAAGGCGAAATCATCGCCAGCAAATATTCGGATCCCGAGCTCGGCCGCCGCAATCTCGAAGCGCTGGTCGCGGCGACGATGGAGGCGAGCCTCGTCGATGCCGAGCAGATCGGGGATCGCGCGGCGGTTTATCACCAGGCGCTGGACGAGCTGGCGGTAATCGCGTTGTCCGCGTATCGCGCGCTGGTCTACGATACGCCGGAGTTCGTCGCTTACTTTCGCGGCGCGACGCCGATTGCGGAGATCGCCGAGCTCAACATCGGCAGCAGGCCGGCATCGCGCACGGCATCGACGCGCATCGAGGACCTGCGCGCGATTCCCTGGGTGTTCAGCTGGGGACAGTGCAGGCTCATGTTGCCCGGCTGGTACGGCTTCGGGTCGGCGGTCGACGGCTGGGTCGCGCAGCGCACCGACGGGCTTACGCTGTTGCGCGAGATGCACGAGAAATGGCCGTTCTTCCGCAGCGTGCTGTCCAACATGGCGATGGTGCTCGCGAAGACCGACCTCGCGGTGGCGTCGCGCTATGCGGAGCTCGTGTCCGACGCCGCGGTGCGCGAACCGATCTTCGCGCGCATCGTGGCCGAGCATGCGCGCACCGTCCGCGCGTTTTCCGCGATCACCTGGCGCACGCAGCTGCTCGAGGACAATCCGACGCTGGCGCGCAGCATCCGCAACCGCTTTCCCTATCTCGATCCGCTGAATCATCTGCAGGTCGAGCTGTTGCGTCGCTATCGCGCCGGGCAAACCGACGAACGGACCAAGCGCGCGATTCACCTCACGATCAACGGCTTGGCGGCGGGGCTGCGCAACAGCGGTTGATAGCTGCAGTCCGCGAAGTTTCAAATACGAATTGTTCGCATTCGTATTGACACGGCCGGCGCCGCGTCCCTATACTCGAGGCCCCATTCGCTCCTGCAGGAACCGTCGCACCATGAATCACTGGACTCGCGCGTTGTTTGCCTTCGCGTTGCCCCTCATTGCCATCGGATCCGCGTTTGCCGCGGAAGAGCCGGTGCTGAATCTGTATTCGGCGCGCCACTATCAGACCGACGAGGCGCTGTATGACAACTTCACCAAGGCCACCGGTATCAAGATCAACCGCATCGAGGCCGGCGACGAGCAACTGGTCGAGCGGCTGAAAAACGAGGGCGCGGCCAGCCCCGCGGATGTCCTGCTCATCGTCGATGCGGCGCGCTTGTGGCAGGCCGAGCAGTTGGGTCTGTTCCAGCCGGTGAAATCGGCAGTGCTGGAAGAGCGCATTCCCGCGAAATACCGCGACCCGGCGGGCGACTGGTACGGCTTCTCCTATCGCGCGCGCGTGATCGTCTACAACAAGGCGATGGTCGAGCGCTCCGACGTCGCGACCTACGCGGCGCTCGCCGACCCGAAGAACAAGGGCAAGGTTTGCACGCGATCGGGCAGCCATCCCTACAACCTCTCATTGATCGGTTCCGAAATCGCGAATCTCGGACCGGCGAAGGCGGAGGCTTGGGCGAGAGGCGTCGTGGCCAACATGGCGCGCGCGCCGAAAGGCGGCGACACCGACCAGATCAAGGCAGTCGCCGCCGGCGAATGCGCGATCGCGCTGTCCAACACCTATTACTACGCGCGGATCATGCGCTCGACGCAGCCGGCCGATCGCGAAATTGTCGCGAAGACGGCCGTCGTGTTTCCCGACCAGGCCGGCAACGGGACGCACGTCAACATTTCGGGTGCGGGCGTGCTGAAGAACGCGCCGCACAAGGAGAACGCGATCAAGTTCCTCGAGTATCTCGCGAGCAACGACGCGCAGCGCTATTTCGCCGACGGCAACAACGAGTGGCCGGTGGTGCCGTCGGTCCAAGTGGCCAATCCCGCGCTCGATGCCTTCGGCAAATTCAAGATCGATCCGATGCCGATTGCGACGTACGGCAAGAACACGGCCGCTGCGCAGCGTCTTGCCGATACCGTCGATTGGCGGTAGCGCTACGTGCGCAAATTGCGGGCGCGATCGCTTCGCGATCGGCTGCGCAATTTGCGCCCGAATGATGTCAGCACGAAAGGCTTCGGGCGGCCGCGCGCCTTTCGTGTAGCAAAGGCACGAAGCGCGCTGATCATATGGCGCTTCGCGCCCGTTCGGTAGCGCGCATGCACGCTGACAGCCTGCGATGAGAGCAAGCACCCGGTTGGGCTTTCAATACGCATGCGCGC
>Ga0068864_100001507_pt1 | contig 19180 bp, 13 predicted proteins | sample KBSSwiS72_FD_66586 | JGI IMG/M metagenome (GOLD analysis project Ga0068864, IMG submission 66586) | Switchgrass rhizosphere microbial communities from Kellogg Biological Station, Michigan, USA - KBS Switchgrass S7-2 | ecosystem: Host-associated > Plants > Roots > Rhizosphere > Soil ... | reverse complement strand
GCGGTCGACGTGCTCTGGGGCACGGCGCTGCGCTGGACGACGATGTTCAAACTCGTCCCGGAGACGCCGGCGATCCAGGCCTACATCGAGCGCGTGACGACGCGCCCGGCGGCGCTGCGCGCCGCGAAGATCGACGCCGACATCCTCGCCGCCCGCGGCAAGTAGGACCCGGGCGCGCTGCTTCCTGCGCCTTGTGTACTTTTGTGAAGCAACGAAAACTTTCGCCCATTTCGCCGACCTGCCGTTGACCCTGTCGGCCGTTCCCCGCTCGCGGCGTTAGCCACTGACGAGGGCCGGTGCGGCTGCGGCGAAGTGCTGCCGCGCGCCGTTCCTCGCCCGCGATCTCGGGGGCTTGGGAGAGTTGGCATGGCGTGCGTGGGCCGGTGGGTCGTCGGCGTGTTCGCGGTGTGGCTGCTCGGCATCGCCCCGTCCCAGGCGGCTCCCCCCGGCCGCACCGCGCCCGGTGCCGTGTATGTCGACGCCTTCGACGTCGAGCAGGTCGCGAGCCTCGCACCGGGCACCGTCCTCCAGTTCACCGTCTTCGCCAGCCCCGGGGCGTCGGCGACGGTGATGGTCGAGGGGGTGCGCCGCCTGGTCGAGCTGCGCGAGGTCGAGCCGGGCATCTACGAAGGCTCGTACGCCATCGAGGCCGCCGATCGCCTCCGCGTCGGCAGCACGGCCGTGGCGACCGTCTGGCGCGACGGCGCGGTGGTCCGCGCCGCGCTCGAGGAGTCGCTCCTGCTCGACGGTGCGCCGCCGACGCCGGTGGCTGCTCCGTCGCCATCGGTCGTCGCCCAGACCGCGCCCGCCCCGGCTCCGGTACGAGGGGCACCAGTGCCCGCCCCGGTTCCGGCGTGGTCGCCGCCGCCACCGCTCGGGGTTCCGGTCGTCGTGCCGTCGGCAGGCCGCGTGGTCGCGTGTCGGGACTGTGCGCGGGTCGAGTCGATCCGTGCGGTCGAGGTGCCGACCGGCCCGGCCTACGCCGGCGCGGTCGCCGGCAGCATCGCCGGTGCGCTGTTCGGCGAGGAGGTCGGCAAGGCCCACGAGCGGCATGTGACGGCCGCCCTCGGCGCCATCGGCGGCGCCGTGCTCGGCCACGAGGCGCAGCGTGCCGCCACCAGCCGCACCCTGTACGACGCGACCCTGCGCATGCCGAACGGTGCCTTGCGGGTGCGACGCTACGACGCGCCGCCGCCGTTCCAGGTGGGGCAGTTCATCCGCGTCGAGGGCACGTCGCCGGCCGTGGCCGCGCCCTCGTTCTGAGCGCCGGCGGCCGACGCTCCGCCGCGGAAACCTCGACCCGTCGATGCAGATCGCCACCCTGGCCGGCCCGGCACGAGCGACTCCCGTTCGGTTCGCCGCCATTCCCTCGTGGCTGGAGGCGCTCGCCGTCGTGGGTGCGATCGCCCTGTGGCTGCCGGCATTCGCCCAGGTGGCCGATTTCGGCGCCGGCAGGGATCGGCGCTTCACCGAGGCCGGGTTTCGCATCGAGGGCCTGCCGGCGCCGCTGCTGCCGGCACTCTGCCGCGATCCGGCGGTGGCCGCGGCCGAGGTTGCGGTGCGCGACCGTCTCTGCCCCGGCATCTCCCCGGTCGCAGCGCGCAACGAGCTGACGCGCCTGCCGACGGCGATCGGCGACGCCCTCGCCCGGGCGGCCCAGCCCTTCCTCGCGCCCCTGAACCGGGCCAACGAGCGGCTCGCGGCGCTGCGTCAGCAACAGCGCGAAGGCGCCGAGCTGCGCCCCCTCACCGACGCGACGGCGGCGATCGAGGCCGACCTGCAGCCTTTCGTCGAGCGCTTCCAGCTCGCCGGCGCCGATGCCGCGGGCCCCCGCCCGCTCGGCTGCGCCGCGCGCTGGGCCGAGACGGCGCTGGCCGCATCCGGCGCCCCGGCCGCGGCGCGCGCCAACGGCGTGCTCCTGCTCGCGGCCGCGCTCGACGGCCGGCACGAGGTCGAGGGCCTCACCGGCGCCGCGGCACTGCCTGTCGCGGCCGGCATTCCCTCGTGCAGCGCCGGTGCGGCATCGCTCCTGACGGCCACGGCGACGCTGATGGCCGACGCCCGCCAGTCGGCAGTGCGGGCACGCAAGAACGAGGCGATGCGCGAGCTGATGCAGACCGCCGGCTGGCAGTGGGCCGGGGCGCTGGGCCTGGGCTACCTGCTGATGCTGGCCAGCCGGCGGCGCATCGATCCGGCCTTCGGTGTCGCCCTGTCGCTGGCCGCCTGGGCCGGGGCGGCGTGGCTGGCGCGCGTGCCCTGGCCCTTCGCCGGCGGCCGCGGCTTCGATCCCGGCCGCAGCGACGTCGCCTGGGACAGCCGACCGGCAACCTGGGTGCTGATGCTGGCCGGCGGCGCGGTGCTGGCGCTCGTCTTCTCGTTGCTCCGCCGGCGCGATCCGGGACTCGACGCGGCCGCCCCGGCGCAGGCGATGAGCTCGCGCATCGGCTATGCCGGGCTGGTGCTGGCCACCGGCCTCGGCTGGCTGCTGCTGTTCGACCTCTCGGCCCATGCGCATCGCACCAACCGCTACTTGGCGCTGTATCACCAGGGCCACCTCTGGCTGGGCCTGCTGGTGTTCTCGCTGCTGCTGTTCCTGCGCCGGCCCCTGGCGCACGGCCTCGCCTGGAGCCTCTCGATCGCCGGCGAGGCGGCACGCGCCGCCAGCCAGCGGCTCGGCGCCGCCGGCGCGGCCGGCGCCATCGGCCTCTTCGCCGCGCTCGCCGTGCTCGGCTTCGGCTTCGCCTTCGCCAATCTGCGCCAGGTCACCTCGGAGCTCGGCCGCATCTGGCTGATCGTCGGCGCGGCCTGGTTCTTCTTCCTGCGTGCCGGCCCGCTGGCCGAGCGCCTTGCGCGCGCGGGCCCCGCCGGCATCGCCTTCTGGCGCTACGTCTGGCCGCTGGTGCTGGTGATCGGCGTGCTGATCGGGGCGATGGTGCTGACCCGCGACATGGGGCCGCTCTTGATCGCCGGCTACGGCTCGGGCGCGTTCCTGGCCGCCTCGGTGGCGATGTGGTGGCATCTGCGCAGCGGCCAGCGCTGGACCGCGTTCATCCTCGCGGTGCTCCTGTTCGGCCTGTGGATCGGCGGCATCACCTGGGCCTTGTTCGCCCTCGGCTCGGTCGACGGCGTCGCCGCCGAGCGGCTCGAGAGCCTGGCGGCGCCCTTCGCCTCGGGCAACGACCAGCTCGCCCTCGTCACCTGGTTCCAGCGGGCGGCACCGGCGCAAGGCTTCGGCCTCGGCGCCGCGCCGTGGTGCGGCTACGCCATCGCCGGCCGCTGCGGCGGCGTGCCGGCGCAGATCCACAGCGACTACACCTTCACCGCGATCGTCGGCGTGTTCGGCGCCGCCGCGGCCTGGGCGGCGGCGCTCGGCTGCGCCTTCTGGCTGCACCGGCTGATCCGCCATCACGGCCGCGTCACCCGTGGCGAGCCGCGCCTGGTGGCACGCGCCGGCCAGCTCGCGCACGACGGCCAGGCGCTGCTCAGCTGGATCGCGGTCGCCTGGGTGGTGATGGCGCTGTGCCAGCTCGCGGTCACGGTCGCCGGAAACATGGCGGTGCTGCCGCTCACCGGCGTCACCTTTCCCTTCGTCAGCTTCGGCATGACCTCGCTGCTGGTCAACCTCGCCTTCCTGGCGCTGGTCATCCATCTCGATCTGCCGGCCCGGGCGCGCGATGGCTGAGCGCAAGCCCGCCTCGCTGCTCGAGTTCGCGATCGCCGCGAGCCTCGCCGTCGTGCCGGTGCTGCTCGGCGTCGTCGTGCTGGTGGCGGTGATCCGACCGGCCGACGCCGACGCGTCCGGGCGCAGCCCGCAGGAGCGCTATCTGAGCCTTCGCCTGGTCGCGGCCCTCAAGACCTTCGAGCCCGCGGTGCGGCGGCGCAGCGCGATCGACCCCCGCATTCCCGATGGCGCCGGCGTGCTCGCCGCGCTGCCGGCCTGCCAGCGCGAATGGCGCGGCGCCTCGCCCTGGCGCGCCTGGCTGGCCGAGAACGGCCTGGCGCGTCCGCCGCCGCCACCACCGGCCGAACAGGTCGCGGCCCAGCTCGCCGCCTTCGATGCCGCGCTGCTCGCCTTCAGCAGCCGCAGCAACCCGCGGGTCGAGCATCCGGTCGGCTTCGATGCCGATCGCTGGTTCGCCGCCGCGGCCGCAGCGCTGGCGTCGCCGATCGAGAATCCCGACGCGCCGGCCCATCCCTTCCGCCTGCGCTGCGCCGATCTCGCCGATGCGCTCGGGTCGCTGGCGCGCAGCGACGGCGCCATGCTCGAGAGCCTGGCCTGGCGCGGCAGCGAGAGCCGGCTCGCGCTTGCCCATTGGCCGCCAGGGCAGGAGATGCTGATCCCGGCACATCAGGTGATGCGCCGCAATCCCTGGGGCGGCGTCGGCGGCTGCATCTTCTTCGGCGGCGAGGCCACTGAAGAAGGCGGCACGCATGCGTTTCTCGCCGCACCGCGCAGCGCCCAGCGGCGGGTCTGCGTCCTGCCGGAACTGGCGCGTGCCGATGCGCCGGCGAGCGCGCCGACCTCGGGCGGCGACGCGCCGCCGCCCGCCGTGCTCGCCGGGGAACCCGGCCTCGCCGATCCGCTCGACGACAGCCGCTGGAGCGTGCCGCCGTCGCTGCAGGCGATGCTGCAGCCGCTCGAGACGCTGCGCCAGCCGACCGGTGCGCTCTACCGGGTGCAGACGGCCGGTGGCGCGCCGGCGTCGACGGATCGCGACGACCCGCGCACGGCGCCGAACCGGATCGTCATCGACGGCAGCGGCGTCGATGTCGGCTTCTCGATCGACCTCACCATCGACCCGGCGCTGCAGGCGCTGGCGCAGAAGACCGCCGCCTGCTACACCGGCCGCCAGGCGGCCTGCCGTGCCCTCGGCCTGCATCGCCAGGCCGACAAGGATCAGTCGCTCGGCGAGCCGCTGCTCGAGGGGGCGATGGTGCGGATGGCGGCGGTGGCGGTGATCGACGTCGGCAGCGGCCGGATCGAGGCGCTCGCCGGCGCGCTCTCGCCCTGCGCGCGCCAGGAGGTCGACGGGCCCGGCCGCGACAAGTCCTGCGATCCGCGCCTGCCGTATCCGGTGCAGTACCGACCCGATGCGCTGCTCAACCCGGCGGTGTTCCACGACGCCATGCCGGCCTCGACCATCAAGCCGATCATGGCGGCGGCCTTCCTCTCCGATCCCGAGGTCGGGCCCCGCTGGCTCGCCGCCGAGCAGGCAGCGATGAAGAAGGACGCGATGCCCCTGCGCGACAGCCTGCGCGGTCAGCTGATGCGCTCCGATTCGGCGCGCTTCCTCGACCGCATGTTCTGCAGCGAGAAGGGCTACGCCAACTGCCGCCGGCCGTGGCAGGTGCAGGCCGAGGCGTCGGCGTTCGGCTGGAACGCGGGCTGCGCCGATGCGCGCAGCGACTGCGGCAAGCGCGACCTCCTGTCCGGCGCCGCGCTCGGCAATGCCGGCGCGCTCGCCACGAGCGACGCGCTGACGACCCCGGTCGCCTTCGGCCGGCTGATGAGCGAGCCGCTCGCCGGCAAGGCCGGCGCGGCGATGCACCTGATGAAGCCGATGGCTCTGGATGCCGGCATCGTCCGCCGCTGCGCCGCCGGCGCCGACGCCCGCCGCCTCAGCGACGACGACTGGGAGAAGTGCCGCGGCGGCGCGGTCGTCGACACCGTCGCCGAGGGCTGGGGCCAGGGCCACGCGCGGGCCAGCGCCCTGGGCATCGCCGGCATGATGGCGACGCTCGCGGCCGCAGCCAACGGCCAGCGCGAAGTGGCGCCGCCGCATCTCGTCGACGCGGTCCGCGGCGTCGCCTCGCGGCGGGCCGACGCGGCGCACGCGGCCGAGGCCGCATGGCATCCGGCACCGGCCGCGGCGCACGGCCTGTCGCCGGAGGCCGCGGCGGTGATCCTGAGCGGCCTGTCGTACAGCCACCGCAGCGGCACCGCGCGCACCGCCTGCGAGCAGGTGTTCGACGCCAAGCGCTGCCGCGACATCGACTGGCTCGCCGGCAAGACCGGCACGCCGAGCTTCCCGAGCGACGGCATCTCGCTCGACGAGCTCGCGCGCCTCTGCCCGAAGGGCGCCGAGGCGACGCTCGCGGCGCGCAGCGGCGCCTGCAGCTCGCTCCGTCCGTACAAGTGGTACGTCGCCGCCTGGCGCGACCCGGCCAGCCCCGCCGGCCCCTGGACCAAGGTGATCGCCGTGCTCACCGAGCGCAACTGGCTGCGCCAGAGCGGCCAGGTGCACGGCGCCGGCGACCACGGTCCGAACCCCTCGGCCGAGATCGCGATGCAGATCGCCGGCCGCCGGGTCGGGGTGCTCTCGGGAGTCGCACCGTGAGCCCGCCGGGCCGCCCCAAGGGCGAACTCCGCGAAGCTGTGTTGGTCGGTGTGCGCCGCCCGAGAAACGAATACCTGCGTTCGCCGCAGGACGGCAGCGTCACGGTGCGACCGGTGCCGCCGGCGCCTCCGACGCGCAGCGACCTGCCGGAGCCGCTGGTCTGGACCTTCGACGGCCCGTTCGAGCGCTGCCTCGCCGACCTCGAGGACACGCTGCGCCGGGCGATCGTCATGGTCGGCGGGGTGTCGCGCGTCGCCTTGCTGATCGATCTCTCCCTGCCCGCGCTGCAGCGTCGTGTCGCCGCCGGCGATGCGCTCCAGCCGGGCTGGGGGCGCTTTCAGGAACGCCTGGCGGGCTACGGCCTGCCGTCGCTGCCGCGCGTGCGCCACCTGAAGAGCGCCGGCCCGCTGGCGACCCTCGTCATCGCCTACCGCAACTGAATTCCTTGCATCGAAAGTCTCCATCATGTCGCTCAAGAGCTGGATCCTCCACGGTGTGCATCGGATGAACGGGCTGGCGGCGCGCGGCGACCTGCCCGAGCCGCGCGCCGATTTCGACGCTCCTTCCTCGCCGCCGTCCTCGGCTGGTACCGTGCCGCCGCGGGTCGAGCGCGGCAAGCGCGTGGCCGCGCGCGAGCCGACGCTGGCGAGCGCCGAGCACCTCGGCGCCTACGCTGCGCTGATCGACGCGATCCGCGACGAGCTCGAGCACTTCGTCGCCAGCCATGTGCGCCTGCACCTGGCGATCGCCGAGCGCGACCGCTTCCTTCTCACCGCGATCGGCATCGGCTGCGAGGCGTCCGAGGAGGCCCGGGGACTGCTGCAGCAGTTCGTGCGCGAGTTCAAGCCGGAGCAGGTGAAGCGCTACCTCGCCCGCGAAGTGATCGGCGGCCTGCCGAACGCGGCGGCGATCGACCTGTCCCAGTTTGCCGGCCTGTTCGACGCCGACGCCGCGCGCGTTGCCGAGGAAGAGGCCGAGGGCGGCGAGTACCGCGAGCTGCTCGAGGCGCTGCGCGCCAAGCCGACCGTCACCGCGCTGCCGGGCTACCGGGTGAGCGTGCTCGGCCGCTGGGTCGAGCTCGACGCGGCGTCGCGCACGATCGTGCCCTCGTCGGCGGCGTCGCCCGGCGCGGTGCCCGGCACGCCGCTCTCGGGTCAGCGCTGCGAGTTCGACGTCGAGGACGGCAGCGGCCGCCGCCGGGTGGTGCTGCATGGCGTCGCGCCGGGGCGTCGCTACGTCGTCGGCAACGGCGAGGGCGCGGACATCCGGGTCGAGGGCACCTTCGCCAGCCGTCGCCACGCCGAGGTCTGGCTGGAGAACGGCGGCTGGTGGGTGGCAGATGCCGGCTCGACCAACGGCGTGCGCGTCGAGCCGGCCGGGCCGCTGCAGCGCGGCGCATCGCTGCCGACGACGGTGGGCGAGACGCCGATGCGGCTGGCGCACGGCCTGCGCATCGTCCTCTCGGCGCGCGCCGAGGGACCGGCGAGCGAGTACCCGTGGCTGGCCTTGCGGCCGGCGCCGGGCAGCCCGTCGATGGTCACGCCGATCGCCACCGCGAGCGGCACGCTGCGCACGCCGCGCACCGCGATCCTGGCGGCACGGATGCCGCCCGATCTGGCGACGCCGACGACGCAGATCCTGCCGGCGACGCGCGACGAGAGCGCGCTCCGCCTGACGCTCTCGCACGCCGCCGGCGTGCGCACCCTGCCGCTCGCCCCGGCAGCGCTGCCGGTGAGCGTCGGCCGTTCGCGCCACCAGACGCTGGTGGTCGATCGCGGCCACGAGGGCGTCTCGGGGCATCACCTCGACATCGTCGAGCTCGATCCGGACGGTGCCTGCGTCGTCGTCGTCCACGGCGACAACGGCGTCACCATCGACGGCGTCGCCCACGCCACGGGTGCGCGGGTGCGCTGGCAGCCGGGACAAAAGCTCGTGCTCGGCGATGCCTCGCCGGCGGCGGTGGCCTGCACGCTCGAGCTGACCCCGCCGCCGGGTGCCTGAGATGACGATGCCGTTCTCGTCCGCGCCGCGCGGCCTGGTGACGCCGATCGAGCCGGCGTCGGCGCGGCTCGCGCGGGCGAGCGTCGCCCTGCCGCCTTCGGCGCGCGAGACCAGCTACAGCATCGCCTTCGGCCGGATCGACGTCGCCGTCGCATCGTCGTGCGGCAGCCTGCACCATCGCAACGAGGACGCGCACAGCCCGGCCGGGCATCCGACGCTGCTCTTCGTCGTCGCCGACGGCGTCGGCGGCGGGGCGATGGCCGAGACCGCGAGCCGCGAGCTCGTCGCCCACCTGCATTCGGCGCTCGACGGCGCCCGGCCCGACGCCGCCGCGGTGCGCCGGGCGATGCTCGGTGCCGACCGGGCGATCGCCAGCCGCATCGCCCAGGTGACGGCATCGCCCGGCGCGGCCACGGTCGTGATGTGCACGCCGATCAACGTGCTGGCGTCGAAGTGGCTGATCGCCTGGGTCGGCGACTGCCGCGCCTACCGGCTCTCCAGCCGCGGCGAGATGCGCTTCGAACTGCTGACCCGGGACGACACCTTCCGCCAGCTCGACGAGCTGCCCCCGGACGGCGGCTCTCCCGACGATCCGGCGCGGATGGTCGGCAACGGCGCCACCACCGGCGCCAACGTCGTCGTGCGCGGCCTCGGCTCGGGCGAGCTTCTCGCCCTGTGCAGCGACGGCCTGCACAAGCACGTCACGCCCTCGGAGTGGCGGCGGGTACTGACGCAGCCGCTGCCCCTGGCGCGCCGCTGCGACGACCTGATCGCACTCGCCAGCGCCAACGGCAGCACCGACGACGCGACCGTGCTGCTGGTGCAGCGCACCGGCTTCGCCAGCGCGCGGCCGCAATGGCTGCCGCCGTACCCGCGCGACGGCAACGATTCGGGGAGCGGGCGATGACGCCGGCGGCGATCGACCGGGTGTTCGGCCGCGGGCGCCTGCGCATGGTCACCGGCGACCATGTCGAGGTGTTCCGCGAGGAGTCGCAGCCGGGCGAGCGGCGGCGCTACACCAAGCGCTTCCTGGCCACGCCCGCGGGCGACTTCCGCCAATGGACCGAGCGCGAGTGGCGGATCCTGGCGCGGCTCGTCGGCCACGGCATCGGCCCGGTGCCCGACGTGGTCCAGTTCGACCGTGGCGCGAGCGGCCGGCAGGCGCTGGTGCAGACCTACGACGCCGGCGTCACCATCGACCACTGGACCACGCTCCTGCCAGTGCAGCGCGATGGCGAGACCCTCGCTCATGTGTTCGAGGACTGCGCCCACTGGTGGGCCCTGGCGCGGCACAGCCTGGTCGCGCTCGACGCGATCCACGACCTGCACCTGGTGCACCTCGACCTCAAGGCGGACAACGTCTGCATCCCGGTCGGGCCGGTCGATTTCGATCCCGAAATCTCCGGTATGCACCTGTTTCCGGATTTCGAGCGCATCGCCCTGATCGACTTCGCCTTCTCGCTCGTCTCCGGCGAGCGCCTCGACAGCGCCTTGCCGATCGCCCGCCAGACCGAGTTCGATTACCAGTCGCCGCGCCTGCTCGCGGCGCTGGAGGAGGGCAGCCGCGGCAACCTCTGGCCGACCCGGCTCCTCGACTGGCGCTGCGACCTGTTCAGCCTCGCGGCGATGCTGCGCCGCTATCTGCCCGAGCCCGATCGGGAGGACGACGCCTGCGGCTGGACGGCGGCGCGCCGCGGGCAGGCGCGGGCGCTCGTGCGCCGCCTGCTCGAGGTGCACGACGCCGAGCTGCCGGCGGTGCGGCCGCATGCCGAGCTCATCGCCGTGACCGACGACGAGCTGCGCGATCCCGAGCTCGCCGACTCGCTGCAGCGCGGCTGGATGCTCGGCGAGCGCAGCTCGGGGGCGATCGACGATTCGCCGACGCCGGTCACCCGGATCGCGTTGCCGCTCGCGCTGCCGTCGAGCCCGCTGCGCTTCGCCGACACGAGCGACGTGATCGCCATCGACCCCAGCGACGTCGCGGGCTGGGCGGCCGTCAATCCGCCGCTGACGCCGGCCCGGCCGCGGCGCCGCGCCTGGGTGGCGGGTGTGGCCGGCCTGGCGACGGCGGCCGTCGCCGTGCCCTTGCTCGGCGACGCCTGGCGGTCGTGGGTCGAGCCGGGCGTCGCGCCGACCGCGGTCGCGGCGTCGGCGGCGCTTCGCGAGGCGACGCCGCAGCAGGTCGCCTCGGCGCGGGTCGGCACCGAGAGTGACGCGAAGGCAGAGCGGGAGCCAGGCGGGAGGCCGGCGCCGGCCCGGGCGATGGCCGCCCGAACGGAAACGGCGCCGGTCGCCTCCGTCGTGCGTCCCGAGCCGTCGGTCGCGGCGAGTGCCCCGAGCGGACCCGTTTCTTCCGCGCCGGCGCCGGTCGAGGCCGCACCCGCATCCGCACCGGAACCGGCGCTGACAAGCGCCGCGCCGGCGGTCGCTCGCGCACCGGAGTCGGCGGCGAAGGCGCCCGAGCCCGCCGCGCGTCGCCCCGCTTCGCCGCCGCCGCACCGAGTCGCCACGGCCAAGCCGGTGCCGGTGGTCCGCACCGCGGCGGCTTCGCCTGCGGCGCGCAGTGGTGAGCCGGTGACGGTGCGGCCGGCGGCGTTTCCATCGACGGCGAAGGCGAACCCTCGTCCCGCAGGTCGGTCAGCGATCTATCTGCCGCCGGCGGTCGGCCTGGCGCCGCTGCCCGGACGGACGCTCGATGCCGCGGCGGCGCCGCCGCTCGCCGTCGCGGCCGCGAGCCCGACGGCGACGCCGGCACCCGCCGCCCCGCCGGCCGACGACGGCGCGGTCGCCGCGCCGCCCGACTTCATGCTGCGCGCGAACGACCTGCTGGCGACGCAGATCCCGCGCATCGCCCAGCACGCCGAACGGTTGGTCCTGCGGGTGCTGGTCGCCGCCGCCCATGCCGACGAGGACGGCAGCCACGACGACGAGATCCGGGTCGCGGCCGGCGCGATCCGTCTCGCGCCCGACGATCCGCAGCTGACGCGTACCGCGGTCCGCGAATCGCGCCAGTTCCACGAGGGCGCGCGCATCGCCCTCCGGCGTGGCGATTTCGCCGAGGCGGTGGGCCTGCAGACGCGGGCCTTCGGCGCCAACCCGGTCGATGCCGAGATCGTCGGCACGCTCGCCTACATGCGCTTGCGCCAGAGCCCGAGCCAGCCCGAGGCGGCGCGTCGCCTGGCGCTGCATGCGCTGACCCTGCACGACTGGAAGTTCCCGTCGGGGCGGATCGAGGACTGGAACACCTTCGCCATCGCCAGCGCGCTCACCGGCCACGAGCGCGACGCTCGCAATGCCTGGCTGGTGGCGCTGGCGCTGGCCGGCGGCTCGGAGCGCCAGTGCCGGGCGGCGATCGATGCCTATGCGCTCTACGGCGAGGCCTTGCGCCTGCCGGTCGAGGCGATGCTCTATCGCGCCAACGCCGCCGGCCGCTCGCCGCGCTCCAAGCTGTGCGAATGGCCGCCGCACTGGTCGGCGAGCGTGCGCTGAGGGCGGCTTCCGTCGGTCGGTTTCAGCCCTTCCCCCGGAAGCCCGATGACCGCATGATCCGCGGGCGCGCCACCTTCCCGGCGCGGAGGAAGCCGTGCATGACGCCAACCGAAGCCCACACCTTGCCCAAGACCCTCGGAACGTTTCCGCTGTGGGGCATCGCCGTCGGCCTGGTGATCTCGGGCGAGTACTTCGGCTGGAGCTACGGCTGGGACAAGGCCGGGACGCTCGGCTTCCTCGTGACCTCGGCGTTCGTCGCCCTGATGTACACGACCTTCATCTTCAGCTTCACCGAGCTCACGACCGCGATCCCGCATGCCGGCGGCCCGTTCGAGTACAGCCGCCGCGCCTTCGGGCCGATCGGCGGCTACCTCGCCGGCTTCGCCACACTGGTCGAGTTCGTGTTCGCGCCGCCGGCGATCGCCCTGGCGATCGGCGCCTACGTCAACGTGCAGTTCCCGGCGTTCGAGCCGAAGTGGGTCGCGCTCGGCGCCTACCTGGTGTTCATGGCGCTCAACATCGCCGGCATGACGATCGCCGCCGGCTTCGAGCTGGCGGTCACGCTGATCGCGATCTTCGAGCTCTGCATCTTCATGGGCGTGGTGGCGCCGGGCTTCTCGGCCGCCAATTTCCTCAGGGGCGGCTGGTCCGGCACCGACGCCTTCGGCGGCGGCGCCTGGCCCGGCATCTTCGCCGCGATCCCGTTCGCGATCTGGTTCTTCCTGGCGATCGAGGGCGTCGCCATGGCCGCGGAGGAGACGAAGAACCCGAGCCGCTCGGTGCCGATCGCCTACATCGGCGGCATCCTGACGCTGGTGGCGCTGGCGCTCGGGGTGATGGTGTTCGCCGGCGGCGTCGGCGACTGGTCGAAGCTCGCCAACATCAATGATCCCCTGCCGCAGGCGATGAAGATCGTCGTCGGCACGAACAGCGGCTGGCTGCACATGCTGGTGTGGCTCGGGCTGTTCGGCCTCGTCGCCTCCTTCCACGGCATCATCATCGGCTACTCGCGGCAGGTCTTCGCGCTCTCGCGCGCCGGCTACCTGCCGGCGCTGCTCGGCCGGATCCATCCGCGGCTGGGCACGCCGCACATGGCGATCCTCGCCGGCGGCGTGGTCGGCATCGCTGCCATCTTCAGCGACGAGCTGATCCAGTTCGGCGGCCAGTCGCTCACCGCCAACATCGTGACCATGTCGGTGTTCGGCGCGATCGTGATGTACATCCTCAGCATGGCCAGCCTGTTCAAGCTCCGCCGCAGCGAGCCGCGGCTGGCGCGGCCGTTCGCGGCCCCGGTCTACCCGCTCTTTCCGGCATTCGCGCTGGTCGCGGCGCTGATCTGCCTCGGCACGATGGTGTACTTCAACCTCCTGGTCGCGGGCGTGTTCCTCGGCCTCATGGCGCTCGGCTACGCCTACTTCCTGACCACCGGGAGGCGGCGCGGCGACGCCCTCGCTGCAGCGACGCCCGCAGCAGCGGAATGAAGGAAGGCGAGGCGCGGCCGCTGACGCTGGCGGTCGGCGAGAGCGGAGGCGTTTCCGCGCTCTGGCTCGCTCCGGCGCAGCCCCGCGCCTGCTACGTGTTCGCGCATGGCGCGGGCGCGGGCATGACCCACCCGTCCATGGCCGCGTTCGCCGAAGGCCTGGCGGCGCGCGACGTGGCCACGCTGCGCTTCCAGTTCCCGTACATGGAGAAGGGCTCGAAGCGGCCCGACCCGCCCGCGGTCGCGCAGGCCGCGGTCCGTGCCGCGGTGGCCGAGGCGGCGCGGCTCGGCGCCGGGCTGCCGCTCTTCGCCGGCGGCCGGTCCTTCGGCGGCCGGATGACGTCGCAGGCGCAGGCGAAGGCGCCGCTGCTCGGCGTGCGCGGGCTCGCCTTCGTCGGCTTTCCTCTGCATCCGGCCGGCCGTCCCGGGACCGAGCGCGCGGCGCATCTCTCGAGCATCGACGTCCCGATGCTCTTCCTCCAGGGTACCCGCGACGAGCTCGCCAGCCTCGACCTCCTCCATCCGGTGCTCGATGCGCTTGGAGCGAAAGCGACCCTCGAGCTGATCGACGACGCCGATCATTCGTTCCACGTCCGTGCCCGCAGCGGCCGCAACGACGCGCAGGTGCGCGAAGCGATGCTCGACGCCACCGTGGCCTGGATGGCGACGATCGCGGCGCGCTGACCGGTCACCATCGAAAGAGCGAATCGCCATCGGCGGCGGCGCACACGCTGCGCTCGTCGGCGGCACGGTCCGCTACTTGGTTGAAGGCGATTGCCGAGCGCGTAGCGGTCGACGACCCTGCCGTCCGCGGCATGTGCCGCAGCCATTGGAAATCGTATGAACGCGCTCCCCATTCGCCATGCCGCTGCCAGGACGGCTTCGTTCTTCGCCGTCGCCGCCGCCGGTCTCGCGCTCAGTGCCTGCTATGTGGTGCCGATCGATCCGCGCACCGGCCAGCCCTATCCGCCGACTTCGCGCGAATCGGTCAATGTCTCGTCGGGCTATTCGGTGCCGGCTGCAGCGCCAGCCGTCCCGGCGCAGCCACCGGCGCCGACGCTCATCAACGTCCGTCTCTATCCGCTCAACGCCCAGGCCAACAAGGGCGGTCTCTTGTCGGCCCAGGTGGTCGACAACAACGCCGGCCACGGCAGCTTCACCGTGCCTTACCTCGGCGACACCCTGCAGGGAGAATCGACCCGGGTCGATGCCAGCTACCCCTCGTTCGGCATCGTCCACCAGCAGGTGCTGGGCGCCAGCCCGCGCACCGTCACCGGCCGACGCGGCGTCGCCAATGCGCACGGCTCGCGCGGCGTCAACGCGCAGTGCGAATACGTGCTCACCGGCCCCGGCTCGGGCACCGGCGTGTGCCAGTTCTCCGACGGCGCCTACTACCAGATGCACTTCGGCGGCTGAAGCGAAACGCGTCCGGACCGCCCTAACATCGGCTCCGTCGCGGGGAGGTCCCGCGCGCCGTCGCGGGAGTCCACTTGATCGACGTCCGTGCCTGGCTCGCTTCGGCGAGCTGGGCCTGCCTTTGCGGGATCGCCGCTGCGCTGTTTCTCGCGGTCTCGCTCGTGGGCCTGTTCGTCCTCTTCTTCGGGGCGCTCATCTCGGCCCTGCTCGCGCCGCTGCTCCTGCTGCTGCCCGCGGACTGGCAATGGACCGGCTGGCAGTGGTTCGGAATCGGCCTCGGCCTGTGGCTGACGGTGGTTGCGCTGCTCGGTGCGATCACCCGCTGGGCCTACCTTCGTTGCCGCGCCGTCGTCTTCGTCGGCGCTGCGCGCTGGCCGCGGGCCACTTCGATCATCGTCGGCGCCCTTGCCGCCCTGGTCCTGGTCGGCACCGTTCCGGGCCAGGGCTTGCGGTTCCTGCCTCAGGTCACGCCCGTGCCCGAGCCGTCGCGCGATCCACCGCTGACGGTGTAGCGGCTGCGCAGCAGGTAGTCGATCAGCCAGGCCACCACTTGCTGGTCCGGCTCGAAGTAATGCGTGTGCGCGCCGACACCGAGGCAGGTCTCGGCCTCGGCCGTGGCACCGAGCTCGCTGTCGTCGGGCGGGGTGGGCGCGAACGCGTCGTAGACCGAGCCGCGGCCGAGCGCTCCGGGATGGAGCACGTCGGCGAGCGGGTGGCCCAGGAGGTCGTCGTTCGGGCCGTTGCGGCTCCATAGCCATCGGCCGACGTAGTCGCCGCTGGTATAGGCATTGAGCCACTGGCGCACGCCGATGTCCTCGGCGCGCGGGCCGCAGAAGACGCCGTCCTTCCTCAGGACCCACCGATAGAGCGTGGGAAAGCGGGCGGCGTAGAGCTGGCGGAGCGGACAGCCGGCAGTGAGCAGACGCACATCGCCGCCGAGCAGCCTCAAGAGCTGGCGACGCCCCTGCGGTGCCTTTGCGCTGTCGGGGCGCTGCCCCTCGCGCAGCCAGCGCAGGGTCTCGACGCTGATCACGCAGCCCTGGCTGTGCGCGACGATGACGAGCCGGTCGCAGCCCTGGGCGGCGATGTGCTCGAGCAGGGCGACGTAGCGGGCGAAGATGCGGGCGCGCGGGATCTGCTTGCGCGGGAACTCGCGGAAGTAGTTGTCGACGTCGAGGGCGACGTCAAGCGGCGCCCGTACCGCCGGCGCATAGCGCGACAGCAAGCCGCCGAGCAGCGACAGCGCGGCTGCCAGGCCGGCGGCGCCGAACACCAGCGGCGCCAGCCACACCTTCGATAGGCCCGCCAAGGTCTGGCGCGACGTGACGAAGGTGTCGCGCAGCGCCCCAGGAATCTCTAGGCGCATGAAGACGTACAGGACCGCCAGGCTCACCACGGCACCGGCGAGGCAGATCGCGAGCATCAGGACGTCGGCGAGGCGGTAGCCGGCGGTGAGCCAGCGGCCGAGCCGGAGCGCCTCGATGTTGAAGCGTTCCTGCCGGGACTGCACCCGCTTTCTCAGCTGTGCGTCGGTCGCGGCCGTGGCGTCGGCCGCCGGCTCGACATCGGGCTTGCGGTCCTTGTTGCGGATCACCGAGAGCTCGGCGAGCACGCTCGGGAACAGGGTGACGATGGCATAGGCGAGCAGGGCGAGCAGCAGGATCGCGAGCGGCGCGAAGGTTTCGGTGCTGGCGACGTAGCGCTGCTGCAGGTAGGCCTGCGCCGTGCTCTTGCCTTGCGGTGCCACGGCCGACGCGGCGTCGGTGAAGATCCTCGGCTCGTAGCTCACGCCGCTGAGCGAGAGATCGAGGACGTTGCTGAGCAGTGCCCAGAGAGCCATCGTCATGACGACGAAGGCGCAGAGCGAGACACCGATGCCGAGCCGGCCGGTGGCGACGCTGGCGCCCGGCCCGTAGTCGGCCTGCCGTGCGGGCCGGTCGGCGGCGACGCGGGTGACCTGCCCGGAGTCGCCGAGCTGCGCCCACAGGCCGGCGAAGATCCAGAGCAGGAACAGCGGCGCGAATCCGATCCAGAACCCCTTGATCGCCATCAGGGTCAGCTCGGTTCCGTAGAGCGCTGCGCCGCGCCAGGCGTCGAGGGTGGCGCCGGCAGCGTCGAGGCTGGCGAAGCACTGCACCAGCACCACCGCGAGCAGCACCGTCCAGATCGCCAGGCCGACGCTGCGGACGAATGGAAATCGCTCTTCGGCGACACGCAGCACCACGTCGTAGCCGGCACTCACGAGGGCAATCAGAACCACGCCCGTGATGGCCACTTCGGCGCCGCTCGCGAACAGCGAGACCGCCGCCAGGGCCAGCATCGCCGCGGGCAAGGCCTTCGATCGCCAGGAGCCGCCGCGTCGATAGAGAAAGAGGAGCACGCCCAGCACCGCCAGCGCGATCGCCACGCCGAGATGCAGCCGATGCTCCGGGACGAGCGGACGCGCCAGGCCGAGGACCACCAGCGCCGAGCCGAACAGCAGCAGGTGGAAGAAGAGTTGGGCCAGGACGTTGACGAACAACCAGTCGATCGTCGACTGCAGGAAGGTCAGCGCCTTCCAGGCCGGGGGTACGCCGTTCCCGCCGCGAAGAAACCCCCGGCCTTCGTCGACCGTGTCGCGGCCGAGCCTGGACAGGCGGAAGATCAGGGTGCCGAACTCGGTGAGGATCCGGGGAATCGCTCCCGAGAGCCGCGACAGGTCGGCCCAGTACATCTCGTAGACATCGACCCGCTCGGTCTTGTCGGCTGCCCTCCGTTCAAGCTCGATGCAGGTGGTCTCGTAGGCTTCCTGCAGGCCGCCGTTGTCGCGCTGCTTGCCGAGCAGGTAGTCGGTGAACGCCAAGCCGCGATCGGGGCCGGCAGGGCCGGCGTCGTGGGCCGCCGCGGCCTTGGCGGTCATGTCGGGCGGCGGGGCCGCGGGCGCCGCGGGCGCCGCCGGCGCCGAGGTCGAGGGCGCGGCCGCCGTCTTCGCCGCCTTCCTTTGGGTGAGCACCTGCGTCACGGTCGGCGCTTCCCAGCGCTGCCGCTGGAAGTCGGAACGGAACGACTGGAGGAAGGACTTGAAGAGCGACCGGTCGACGGCGTGCGGCGACGGCGCGCCGTTCCGCTCGGCGCCGCAATAGGGCGCGAGCGGCGGCACCGAAAGGGTCAGGTCGCGGCTGCCGAGGCTGCGGTACGCGGCGCCGATGGACGATGTCGCCACCAGCAGGTCGACGATCGATTTCGCCGTCGCCCCGGGCAGCTGGTCGGCCACGCCGTGGACGACCACGAGCGCAGTCTTTTCGGTCGACAAGGGGCCTCCCGGACAGCGTGGACTCCGGGCGCGAGCATATGCGCTTCGCCGGCGGTCCGGCCGCCCGGAAGGCTCAGGAAGCGTTCTTCGGCTTCGCTTCGCTCAGATAGCGCAGGATGGAGCGCATGAGCGGCGGGGACTCGGCCCGCTTCTTCGAGCGCCGCTCGAAGCGCGGCGGCTCGCTCTGGCTCATCTGCTCGGCGACGAAGTCGGCCGCGTCCTCGGGCAGCATGGCCCGCGTGCGCTCGAAGTCGTAGACGTCCTGGGCGACGGTCTCGGCTTCGCTTTCGCTGATCTGCCGGTCGAGCTCGCGAACCCGGCGAGCGCAGCGCTCGCGCCATTCGACTGCAGAAATGCTTTGCTTCATGGGTTCCTCGCCGTGAAAAGCGAATCGCTGATGCGCGAAAGGATACCGGGCGATTCGGCCGAGGCGGCCATCGTCATCGGCACGCCCTCTTCCGCGATCACCGAGGTGCCCGAGTCGAGCTCGGCCTTGCGTGCCTGCATCCGTTCGCGCAGGGCGACCAGATCCATGCCAGCGCGGCGGCACTTCGGGAACATCTCGACCTGTTCTTCGACAACATGGTGGACGATGTATTCGCCGAGCACCTTGACCCTGGCGTCGTAGTGGTCGTCGCCGGGATCGCCCGATTCGATCTGGGCGATGAGGTCCTTGGCCGAGGCGTGCTCGATGTCGGCCTCGTCGAGCAAGGCAGACTCGATCCGGGCCTTGCGCGCCGCCGGATAGAAGATCTCTTCCTCGATCGTCGTGTGCGTCTCCAGCATGCCGCAGATCGTACCGGCAAGCGTGCGCCGCTGCCCGGCCGGCGCCTTCTTCTTCGCCAGCTTCTCGTACTGCTTGAACAGCGCCGACACCTGCAGGTGGTCGTCGGTCAGGAGGTCGACCGCGTCGGAAGTCTTCATCGTCCGCGGGGCGGTGTTCTCGGGCGTTCTCTTCTCGGTCGGCGGGTGCGGTGCCGGGCGCACCGCCTCCTTGGGGGCCGACCGCTTGCGTGCGGCCGGCGCCGCGGCTGCGCGCGCCCGGCCGGTGCGCGTAGGCGGCTTCCGGGCGGCCGGGCCCGCACGCTTGGCCCCCGTCCGCCCCGCCGAGCCGCCGCTCGACGCCTTCGCCTTCTTTCGCGCATAGGCCACCTCGTAGGGCTC
>Ga0068864_100001500_pt1 | contig 19242 bp, 17 predicted proteins | sample KBSSwiS72_FD_66586 | JGI IMG/M metagenome (GOLD analysis project Ga0068864, IMG submission 66586) | Switchgrass rhizosphere microbial communities from Kellogg Biological Station, Michigan, USA - KBS Switchgrass S7-2 | ecosystem: Host-associated > Plants > Roots > Rhizosphere > Soil ... | reverse complement strand
CGTAGGTGGGGATTTTCTCTATCCGCTCATCGGTGTGGAACAGCGCGAACAAACTCGCGCCCGGCCGCAGCATCTTGTGAAGTTTCGCCACCACTGTCTGTAACAGCGGCGACGACAGAAATTGCAACGAGTCCCACACCAGCGCGCCGTCAAAACTCGCATCGTCAAATTTCAGCGCCATCTCGAAAAAGTCCGAAACCAGCGCGGGGTTGGCCTGGTTCTCGAAGAACTCGGCGTCATTTGCACCCGCTGGCGCCGATCCGAACACGCGATCCAGTTGCCGCACAAAATCGTCGGAATAAAGACGATGCCCGTAGTTGGTGACGAAGCTCACCGTCGCCTGGCTCGCGCCCGCGAAGTCGAGAATGGCCATCCCCGGCCGATCCTCAAGCGTAGCGCAGAACTGATCCAGACCGTGACTCTGTCGCGTCTCGGAACCGGCGATCGGTGTTTGAGCCACTACCGCTTGACGTCACCGGCGCTCGCGGCTGCTGCCGGCGAGGAGGCGCTAGCCGAGGCCACTGGTTGGGGCTTTGGCGCCGCCGCCGGAGCCGCCGCCGACTTAGGAGCTTCGGCGCGAATAATGTCGATGCTGCCTTTGAAGAAGGCGCCGTCCTCAATCACGATGCGTGCGGTGCGAATGTCGCCCACGACCTTGGCGTCTTTGCGGATCTCGATCTTTTCACGCGTCTCGATGTTGCCCTGAACCGTACCCAGCACTACAATTTCGCGCGCCTTGATGGTGGCGACAACTTTGCCGGTGGGTCCAACCGTGAGCCGGTGCTCCTGCAGTTCCACCGTCCCCTCTACTTCGCCGTCTATGGTTACGTCTTCACGTCCATAAACCTGGCCCTTCAAGACAACGGATTTTCCTAATATGGCGACGCCTCCGCGCGTGGGTTCGGTGCGCGTTTCCAGGGGCCGGCTCGGCTGTGTGGACATTGGGATTCCTTCCTTAACTGGTTGAGACACGGTTGGGGGAACCGAAGTGGGTTTCGGTGCTGGTTCTTCTTCTTTACGGCGATTCCACATCGGAAAGCGCCTCCTTCCGTCAGAGTACTTCACCTATACTACTACGGGCCAATCGGGAGTGAGATGATAGTCTCGCTTGAATCGTTACAATGATCTTGTGACCCACCTGCATCGGATGGCCGCGCTGTCGTTCGCGTGGTTGGGATTCGCTTCCATGGGGCTCGCTGCGCCGGACATCTTCCCGCTCAAGGATGTCCGCGCAGGCCAGCATGGCGTCGGCCGAACGGTGTTTTCCGGCACTCGTGTGGAAGAATTTCAGGTGGAAGTGCTTGGCGTACTTGAGAATCTGGGCCCGCGTCAGTCCATTATTCTGGCGCGCTTGAGCGGAGGACCCCTGGCTTCCACCGGCGTCATGCAGGGCATGAGTGGCTCGCCGGTTTATATTGACGGCAAGCTAGTGGGCGCCGTCGCCTTGAGCTTTCCGCTATCAAAGGAAGCGATCGCTGGCATCCGTCCCATTGAAGACATGCTGCGTGTGATGCCACAGCCCGCGCGAACCATTGCCAAGGCTGCGCCGCGCCGCCAGCCGTTTGTTGCCGGTGGCAACGCTCTGGAGGAAATCGCTACCCCGGTATCTTTCAGCGGCTTCACGCCCGCCGCTCTGGAGCACTTCGCGCCGCAGCTTCGCCAAATGGGTCTCGATCCGCGCCAGGGAGTTTCCGGTGGGGGCGCGATTCCGGCTGGCTTGGGAGATCCCCGCAAGCTTGAGGCCGGGTCTATGATCAGCGTCCAATTAATTTCCGGCGATATGACGGTCGGGGCGGAAGGCACTATCACCGCGATCGACGGCGATCGAGTCTACGCCTTCGGGCACCGGTTTCTGGACGAAGGATCGACTGACCTGCCATTTGCCAGCGCCGAGGTGCTGGCGCTTCTGCCCAATGTTTCGAGTTCCTTCAAGATCTCTGCCGCGCGTGAATGGATGGGCTCGATCACGTCAGATCGCGAGAGCGCTGTCTCCGGACTCACCGGCCGCCAAGCGAGCTTGATCCCGGTCCAGATCCGCGTCGGTCAAAACATGTATCGAATGCAATTGGTGCAGGACCGCGTCATGACGCCGCTGCTGATGCAGATGGCGCTGTTCTCGGCTATCGATTCCACCGAGCGCAGCGTTGGCGCGCAGGCGTATTCGGTAAGCGGGCAGCTCGACTTCGATGGCGGGCCCGTACGCGTCGACGATGTATATAGTGGCGATGTCGGCGTTGCGGTGATCGCCTCGGCCGCCATAGGGTCGCCGATCGCTTACGCCTTGCAGAGCGGTTTCGATGCGCTCAAGCTGAAGGCCGTTTCGCTGGTTGTTGCGCCAGTGGAGCGTCGCAGCCAGCAGCAGGTCGTCGACTTGATGGCCGCGCGAACCGTGCGTCCCGGCGAAGACCTGGACCTTACCGTAGTGATTGAGGGGCAGAACGGCGTGGACACTTCACGCCGCGTCCAGTATCGCGTTCCGGTGGGGACGCCGGCCGGTACGCTGAATTTCACCATCGCCGACGCGACTTCCACCAATGTGATCGAATTTCAATCCGCGGTGTCAACGCCGCAGCGTTCGACGCAACAGGTGCTGAGCCTGCTGAATGGTCTTCGCTCAAATACCAAAGCCTACATTCGCGTTTGGCGCGCCGAGCCTTCCTTTACCGTTGATGGACGGGACATTCCCGACCCTCCCCCTTCTCTCGCGATGCTTCTCACCCGCGGGCAGGCCGGCACGACCAATCTGGTCAACACCCGCGGCGCGAAAATCGCCGAGCTCGAAGTGCCGGGCGCGCCGGGTTTCGTCGTCACCGGCACCAAGACGATACAGGTCGAGGTGAAGGAGTGAAGATCTCAGCCTGCGTCCTGGTGCTTGCCTCGTTCGCGGCGGGCGCCACCACCGCTACTTGGGAACTCAATGGCTATCAGGATTTCCTGCGCGGCCGCATGAGCGGCCTCTCGATCACGCGTGACGGCCATTTGATCCTCGGCCCCAAGCTCGAAACGGTTTTCTCCTCAGACCAAGCCCAGATCTGGAGCGTCGCCACGGCGCCCGACGGTTCTCTCTACCTCGGTACCGGCAATCGCGGCCGGCTTCTGAAAGTTGACGCGGCAGGCAACGGCACCGTGGCTTGGACTTCCGATCAGCCTGAGATTTTCGCGGTCGCAATTGACCGCGCTGGCGTTGTGTACGCGGGCACCTCGCCCGATGGCAAGGTGTACCGCATCGAGAACGGACGCGCCACCGAATACTTCGCGCCTGGCGAGCGCTACATCTGGGCGCTGGCCTTCGCGCCCGATGGTTCGCTCTACGTCGCGACTGGCCAGCAGGGCAAGATCTATCGTGTCGTCGCTGATGGACGTGGCGCCGGTAAGGGCGATCTCTACTATGAGACCGGCCAGTCCCACGTTACGGCTCTTGCCTTCGATCGCGAAGGCCGTCTGCTCGCCGGCAGCGAGCCCAACGGAATTCTGTTTCGCATCACCAGCACTCCCGCGCGCGGTTTTGTGCTGTACGACGCGAATCTGCCGGAAATTCGCAGTATTGTTCCAAATGCCGATGGTTCCATCTACGCCGCGGCGCTCGGCGGCAGTCTGGCGAAGCGCACTTCCGCCGCGTCCAGTTCGTCGTCTTCCACTACTACGGTCACCGCTCCTGCCACCAGCATCATCGTCACGGACGCCCAATCCGGACTTGCCGTTGCGCCCAAGCCGGATCCCACTAAGCCCACTACCGGGACCTCGCCCATCAGCGCCCCTGCGACGACCACGGAAGTCTCCGGAGTCGAGCGCTCGGCGCTTTACAAGATTCTGCCCGACAACACGATCGAGACCTTGTGGACTTCGAAAGACGAAAACATTTACGACGTCGTGCCGGACGCCGGCGGCACGCTCACCTTCTTGACGGATGCCCAAGGCCGCGTCTATCGCTTAGACCCGCGTCCCGACCGCACTCGCGACGCCGTGCTGGTGGCCCAAACCAACGAGGCCGACGTTACTCGTCTCTCCACCTCGCCGCGCGGGATTCTGGTAGCCGCAGGCAATGTCGGGAAAATGCTGCGGCTGGACGCGTCCGCTTCCAGCACCGGCTGGTTCGAATCCACGGTTCACGATTCCGGCACTGTCGCGCGCTGGGGCCGCCTGGCGTGGGTCGGCAGTAAAGGCGTCGTCTTCAAAACACGCGCGGGAAACTCGGCCCGTCCCGACGCGACATGGAGCGATTGGTCGGAGCCACTTGCCGACCCCGCGAAGGCGATGATCACCAGTCCCAACGCCCGCTTCATTCAATGGCGCGCGGAGTTCGCCGGCGCCGCCAGCGCTCCGCCGGAACTTGATAGCGTGGCGGTCGCGTATCTGCCGCAGAACGGCCCGCCCTCGCTTCGCAGCATCACGGTATCGGCGCAGGCGGCCCCCGCGGGTGCTACCAAGAGCGTCACTTCGAGCGCATCCTCGGCTTTCTCCATCACTGTGACCGACACTGGCGACGCCACCAGCGCCGCCGGGACCCAGGCGCAAACGCTATCGCGGCCCACCGGCCAGCAGATCCTGATTTCCTGGCAAGCGGACGACCCCGATGGTGACAAACTTTCTTACAGCCTGTGGTTTCGCGGCGAAGACGAGCGTGAGTGGAAGCTGCTGCGCGCCGATATCAGTGACAACACTTACCTGTTGGACGGCGACATGCTCGCTGACGGCCGCTACTTCTTCCGCGTGATGGCGTCGGATCGTCCTTCAAATCCCCCCGATCAGGCGCGCCAAGTCGAGTTGATCGGGCCGCCGGTTCTCATCGATAACACGCCTCCCCTGGTCAACGCCGGCGCGGCGCGCCGCAGCGGCACGGCAATCGAAATCGACGTCGACGCGCAGGATCGTGGCTCCGCCCTCCGGCGCTGCGAGTATTCGGTCGATGCCCGCCCTTGGGTGCCCATCGAGGCGGTGGACGGCGTCACGGATTCTGCCCGCGAACGATTTCTCATCCACATCGACAATTTTCCGCCCGGCGAACACCTGATCGTCATCCGCGCCTACGATGTCGCCGGCAACGCCGGACTCGCGAAAATAGTTGTCCGTTGACCTCGCTTGCATTCTCTATGCCGATCGGCTAAAGTTCGGCATGCTCAAATTTACGGTTGTCTCGTTGACTAGTCTTTTCCTGCTGACGGGATGCGATAGCGCGCCTCCCGCGCCGGCGACCCCAGCGGTTGACATCGCAGCGGAGCAGGGCAAAATTCGCGACCTCGAAACGGCCTGGTCGAAAGACGCCGGCGTCAAGGATCTGGAGAAGAGCGTGGCCTATTACGCCGACGATGCCATCTTCATGACACCCGGTATGCCCGCTGCCAAAGGTAAGGATGCTATCCGTGCGGCCTGGAAGGGCATGTTTGCCGACCCCAAGGGGAAGCTGGCATTCTCCACGGAACGTGTCGATATTAGCGCGTCCGGAGATCTGGCCACCACCAAGGGTTCCTACACCATGACCATGACCAACCCCAAGACCAAGAAGCCCGTCGAGGACAAAGGCAGCTACATCACGGTGTATAAGAAACAGGCCGACGGAAATTGGAAGGCGATTGAGGACATCACCACCTCTGAAGGAACGCCGAAGTAGCGGGAGGCAACGCCGTCGAGTGCGCTAAAAGCGTCCGGCCGTCATCATCCAACGGAACATAAAGGCGAACGCAACCGCCGTGAGCCCGACCGCCGCAGTCCCGGCAAACTGCCAGAGGCGCTCTCCGTAGCCGGTTAAGCGCGGAGTACCGGCGATATAGGCGATTGCGAATCCACCAGCCACGCCGCCGATATGTGCGGCGTTATCGGTCTGCGCGAATAACGCCGACAAGAGGATCGCGTAAATTCCCCACTGCACATAGTGCGCTCGGAGAGCGGCGCCGTAGGAAGTCTTGTCTCGTACTCCAAGCGCAATCATTGCCCCTAGCAGGCCGAAAATGCCCGCCGATGAGCCCACCGAATTGCCGAAGGGATGCCACAGATAACTCGCGTAAAAACCCGTGATCGTGGATACGAAATAGAACACCAGGTAGCGGCTAGTGCCGTAGGCCTCTTCTGTAGCGGCGCCCAGATCGAATAGTACCCAGGAATTCATGAGCAGGTGCAGAATTCCACCATGTAAAAACCCAGCGGTCAGCAGGCGCCACCATTGCCCCTGCTGAATGTAGGGGCCGATCTTCGCACCCGCCATCGATAGCGGCAGTCCGGTCGCGTCGCTTCCCGAAATCAAACTGGGCAGTGACTCCGCCAGATACAAGCCCGCATTGATCAAAAGAATGACGACGGTAGTGAATCTGGCGTGGGGAATCAAACCACCCAGCAGGTCGGCAGGTGCACGGCGCGCCGCGGCCGGCGCCCCCAGCTTTATATCGCAATATGGGCAGACCTTATCACTGGTAGTGATGAAGGCGCGGCAGTTGGGGCACATCCGGCGGGTTTCCACGCACTCATTGTAACGGTAAACAAAAAGAGGACAGGCGAGATTTCCGGCGCCCCCTGAACGACGGGCGCGGAAATGCCGGCTGTCCCCTTTTGTAGGCGCTTACTTCTGCACTGCGACGTAGAACGTGTTGTCGCCGCGCTTTACCAGCAGGAGAGTCGCGCCGTTGCTGACGTTACGCATTGCCTTGTCGAAATCAGCCACGCTCGAGACACTGGCGCGATTCACCTCGAGAATAGTGTCGCCTTCGCGCAAGCCGGCCATTGCCGCCGGGCTGCCCTGCTCCACATCGGTCACGGTCACTCCGCGGCCCTTCGAAGCCTCCACAGAGACTCCTTCGAGGGCGCTAACCGCCCCGCCGCTGCCTTCCTCGCTCTTCTCAGCCGAGGCGCCGACGTTCGCGGGCATCTCCGCCAGTTTCACTGCCACGATCTTTTCGGAGCCGTCGTGCAGCACCCGCATTTTCACCGTGGTTCCAGGAGCAGTCATGGAAACCCGCATCCGGAGTTGGTTGCTGTCTTCCACTTTCTGGCCGTTGAGGTCCAGAATCACATCTCCGCGTTGCAGACCTGCCGCGGCCGCCGGAGCACCGGCAGTCACGTCGCCTATAAGCACGCCGTCACCCTGCTTCGCATGCAGCGCCTGCGCCATCGCCGGAGTAATGTCCTGCGGCAGTAGGCCCAGGTATCCGCGCACCACTTTGCCGTGGTCCATCACCTGCGTCATCACGCTACGCGCCAGGTTTGCCGGAATCGCGAAACCCACGCCCTGATTCCCACCATTGTTCGCAAGAATCGCGGTGTTGATACCGATCAGCTCTCCGCGCGTGTTCAACAGTGCGCCGCCGGAGTTGCCCGGATTGATCGAAGCATCCGTCTGGATAAAGTCTTCGTATTCTTCGATGCCCATCCCAGTGCGTCCACGCGCGCTGACGATGCCCATGGTCACTGTCTGCTTCAAGCCGAAGGGACTGCCCATCGCCAGAACCAGATCGCCTACACGCGCCTGCGAAGAGTCGGCCATGGGGATGGTCGGCAGATTCGTGGCGTCAACTTTCAACACGGCAATGTCGGTCTTGGCGTCCGTACCGATCAGCTTCGCCTTCATCTCGCGCTTGTTGTCGAAGGTGACGGTGATGTCACTGGCTCCGTCAATTACATGGTTGTTGGTCAAGATGTAACCGTCCGACCGAACGACCACGCCCGATCCCGTCCCGCGCTCATACTGCTTGCGCTGCGGATTCATGCCACGTCCCGGACTCCTACCCTCAGAGCCCCGCCCTCCAAACTGCTCGCCGAAGAACTGGCGGAAGAATGGGTCCATCTGAAGGCCTTGCATCCCGTCCGCGCTGACTTTGGAGGCTTTCGATGAAGAAATATTCACTACCGCCGGCAGTGCTCTTTCCACTACCGGTGCAAAACTGGTCTCAATCGACCCTGGTGTAACCGCTGCCGTCGAGGCAGCAGCAACCGGCGCCAGTGCGGGCGCACGCTCGGCCCAAAGGCCTGAGCCGATCACGGCCCCCACTCCCGCCGATACTAAGCAAAATGCAAAGATCCTGCTTTCTTTCCAAAAGGTTTGAAATTTCATAGTTTGGATAGTCACTCCTGTATCCAAATTGATAGACGCACAAAGTCAAATTTCATCCCGCAGGGTTGCGCACTTTTTCATGGTGCGCCACGAAAGGGGGCGATTCAATCCAACCCTTAAGCGCTGGCCGGCTGGTACGATCGCGCACTGCTCTACAACGATATCGGACAAGATTCTGGTGCCTCTCAGGACTGCAATCGGGCGGTCCAGGGCGCCCCCCTGGCGGAGCCGTCAATCCTCCCATGCTAAATACTCTCCGGCGCTAAATACTCTCCCGCGCTTAATGCTAACGAGGAGGCCTTAGAATGCCGATTCCTTCTTAAGAGTGCAAAATGCACAGCTATCCCCTGAATTAGCCGACGCGGCGGACGTTCTCAGCGATCAGTTACGCGTGCATTTGCACCGACTTGCGGTGCTGTTGGAGCCGCACGCGGACCAAATCGACCGGAAATTTCTTCGCCGCCTGCGGCAGCTCTCCTTCGAGCCCAAGCAGAGATCCGCCTTGGCGCAGATCACTCCGGGAGCCGCTTCGCGGATCTTGGCGCAAGGGAAAGCTCCACTTCATTTCATAGAACAGGTGGAGTATAACGGACGCCGTCTCGCCAAACTGAACCTGCCACCCAGCGCGATTCTCGAAGCGCTCCAGGAATACGACCGTCTGCTTTCGCCGCTTCTGGTGTCGCTGCTGCCGAACGAACACGCTAACTTCCAGTGGGTCCGCGAGCAGCTCCACTTTTGCGTCATTCTCACGCTAAATAACGCTTATTATCAGGTCCGCGAAGCGGAAACACAGGCGTTCTACGAGCTGTTCCGGATCGAGCTGGAATCGCGCAATCTGGAAGAACTGCTGCGGCGCTTCCTCGAATCGCTGGTGCATGTCTGCCAGGCCGATGCGGGGCGCTTGTACATGCTGAGCGAAGACGGCATGGCGTGGGTGCTGCAGGCGGGCGTTCCGCAGTCTGCGGTGGTTTCAGTACCTAACCAGCCTGGACTGGTTCGTAAGCTCTCAAGGCTGCGCTACATGGACGGCAGCCGCCCTGGGGACTTTTTGCTTGACGAGCAATGGCACAGCCGCTACGCGTCTTGTTGGTCGATTCCGCTGGCTGCTGGCGGACGCACTGCCGGCGTCATGCAGTTCGGGTTCATCAACTCGTATGAATGGCTGCCGCGGGAACAGGAGTTGCTGGCGGCCGCCGCGGAACGCTGTTTAATGGCGGCGGAAAAGGCGCGCCTTATGGAAGATCTCGCGCAGCGCGAAGAGCAGGTCCGGCGCCTGGCCGAGCACATGCTGCACGTCGAGGAAATGGAGCGACGCCGCATTAGCCGCGAGTTGCACGACGAAGCCGGCCAGAGCCTGCTGTGCATTCGACTCCAGATGGAGCTGATCGAACAGGCGCTGCCAGAAAGCGAATCGGAGCTAAGGGCGAAACTGGGCGAGGCCCGCGATCTTACGGAACGTACCATTTTGGAAATGAGGCGCCTCATCGCCGCCCTAAGCCCCGCCGTCCTGGAACAACTAGGGTTGGGTGCCGCGTTGCGCCAGTTGATCAACCGCTTCCAGCGGCTCCATCCGTGCCGGGTGAAGCTACAGCTTTCCAAAATGGGTACCGTGCCGCAACAAACCGAGGTAATCGCCTACCGCCTTGTCCAGGAATGCTTTAACAACATCGGGAAGCACGCGGCCGCCCGGCTTGTAAACATTTCCCTGGCTTCAGCCGATGGAATTCTGAAGCTGATCGTGGAGGATAACGGGGTGGGCTTCAACGTCGAGGAAGCGTTTCAGAAGCGCGAATCCTTCGGGATGTCGGGAATGCGGGAGCGGGTTGCCCTGTTGGGCGGCAAGTTCCTGGCCGAAAGCCGCATCGAAGGAACTAAACGGGGTACAAAGATTTCCATCGAACTGCCGATAGCTAAGTAAGGCGTTCGCTTAAGGGCGCGATAAGGAAGACAACGGAGACGGCATAAACATGGCGAAGATTCGAATCATGCTAGCGGACGATCACACTCTGTTCCGCCAAGGTATCCGGACGCTGATATCCGCCGAAGCGGACATGGAAGTGGTCGGAGAAGCTCCCAACGGCGGCGACGCCGTCGAAAAAGCCAACGAAGTGCGTCCGGACGTGGTGCTCATGGACATCGGGATGCCCGGCCTAAGTAGTTTTGAGGCCACCCGCCAGATCAAGAAGAACCGGCCCGAAACTAAGGTCCTGTTCCTCACCATGTACGACGACGAAGACTATCTGGTCGAAGGCATGGAAGTCGGCGCCAGCGGCTACGTGCTCAAGGACAGCCCCAGCCAGCAACTAGTGGCGGCAGTGCGCGACATCTGCCGCGGCGGCAGCTACCTGAGCCCGCGTATGCTTTCGCAACTGGTCGACGATTTCCGCAGCCGCATCAAGTCCGCCAATCGCCTGCCGCGTTTCGCCACTCTGACGACGCGCGAACGCGAAGTGCTGAAGATGCTGGCCGAAGGCAACTCCGTCAAAGAGATTGCGTGCGACCTGAACCTCAGCGTGAAGACGGTCGAAGCCCACAAATTCAACCTGATGCGTAAACTGGACATCCACAACAAAGCGCAGCTGGTCCAGTACGCGATTCAGAAGAAAATCATCAAGATCCCCAATCTGGCGTAACCCGAGATATCCTCCGATTTGTCCTCTTGGCCTCCCGCAAGGGAGGCCTTTTTTATTTCAAGCCTGCATCATTTCAAACCTTCGGTACTCTGCAGAAATTCCGCCGCCACTTCCGCCACCGGCCGATGCCTGCCGTCCACTTGGTAATTGAGTTCCTGCATTTTGCGGTCGCTGAATTTCCCCGACAATTCAGCCAGTGCCGCGCGCAGACCTGGTACCGTGCTCAGCCGGTCCTCGCGCGCGGCGATACACAACTCGTAAGGTGGAAAAGCATGCTTGTCGTCTTCGAGCACCTTGACGTTCAGCTTCGAAAGCAGGCCGTCGGTCGCGTTTGCGGCGATCATATTCACTTGTCCGCCTTCTAGCGCCTGGTAGAGGAGGCCCAGGTCCATAGTCTTGATCCGAGTCGGCCGCAGAGAATAGGTTTTTTGCAGAGCCTTCAGCCCGTCGACCCGCTGTTCGAATTCATATCCGACACCTAGCACCCACGGCCGCGCATCGTGCGTCGTGTCGGTGAGCGTCTTCAGATATTTGTTGTCGCCACGGATCACCATCGCGAAACCGTTGTTAATGCCCAACGAGTCGAGCCACGCCACATGAAATCGGCGCGTGTACTCCGACCGCACCAGCCCTAGTACCGCTGTCGGATCGGTCTGGATCGGTTCCTTCAAGACCGCTACTAGCGCGGTGCCGGAATATTCCGGATACAAATCGATCTCGCCAGCGAGGAGCGCCTGGTGCGCCAGCAGCGTTCCTCCGAGGTTCAGCTTCCGCTCGACTTTTTGATGCAGCCGGTGCTCCAGATGTTGAGCGATGATCTCGCCGAGCGCGACCTGTTCGGTAAAGTTCTTCGACCCGACGCGCAGCGTTCCGCCCGCTTGCGAGCCAGAGCAGCCCCCGAGCGACAACGCAAGTAAAGCCACGAGCGCCGCCGCTACGCCCGCGATAATTTTCGTTCCACCCATCCCAATCCCCCATCCGCCGCCAGCGCAATCAGCGCGGCCGGCACCGCACCGGCAAGAATTTGCGCCGTATCGACAGACGCCACTCCTCGAAAGATGAACACTCCCAGTCCGCCTCCTCCAATCGCCGCCGCGATGGTTGCCGTACCGATGGTGGTGACTGTCGCCACACGGATGCCCGCCAGGATGGTCGGCGCCGCCAGCGGCAATTGCACTTGCCGCAGCATTTGCCCGCTGGTCATCCCCATCGCCATTGCCGATTCGCACACCGCCGCGTCCACACTCATAATGCCGACAAACGTGTTGCGCAGAATCGGCAGCAGCGCGTACAGCACCAGCGCAATAATCACCGTGCGCTTCCCGATGCCGCCGATGAAAGGGATCGGTATCAGAAAGCCGAATAGTGCCAGACTCGGGATGGTCTGCATCACGCTGGCGAAGCCTAGCAGCCACTGCCGCAGCCCCTCGCGCCGCGTCAACAGAATGCCCAGCGGCACGCCAATCAGCATCGCCACGGCCATGGCGCTCAGCACCAGCACTAGATGTTCGCCGGTGAGCTGGAGCAGGTCATTCACTAAATCGGGACGCATCTAGACCTCAATCCAGACTACCCAGAAACGCCAGCGCCTCTTCCGTTCGCGCGTTGCGAAACGTTTGTGGATCGGCCGCCACCTCCAGCCGTCCGCGCGTGAGCAAGCCGATCCGCGTACCCAAGCGCAGCGCCTCGCGCACATCGTGCGTTACGAAAATCGAAGTCTTGCGCAGGTCGCGTCGTAACTCTAAAAACTGATGCTGTAGTTCGACACGCGTCACCGGATCCAGCGCGCCGAACGGCTCGTCGAACAACAGCAGAGGAGGGTCCGCCGCCAGCGCACGCGCCACGCCCACCCGTTGCCGCTGCCCACCCGAAAGTTGCCGCGGATAGCGCCGCAGATATTCCGAAGGTGGCAGTCCCATGTCACCGAGCAATCGCTCCACGCGCTGTTCGACATCCGCGGCCGGCCACCCCTCAAGCGTAGGAACCAGCCCGACGTTTTGCGCCACGGTGAAGTGTGGAAATAACCCGACCTCCTGGATCACATAGCCGATGTGGCGCTTCAAACGAATCGGATCCCACTCGGTTGTGGGCCGCCCTTCGACCAGCACCTGCCCTCGCGACGGAAATAACATTCCATTGGTCATTTTGAGAGCTGTGGTTTTTCCTGATCCGCTACGGCCTAGTAAAACCAGCGTCTCACCGGCCTCCACGGTAAAGTTTACTTCCGAGAGAATCTGCCGCCCGCCCACTTCATAGGAGACGTCGCGGAACTCGACCAGGGGCATGACCCGCATTATTCCACGTTAAGGGCCAACGGCGTTGCATCCTCCCCCACCCGACCGCCATCTAAACTGCTACCTTGGCAATGAGCGTGCAATAGCCTTGGAAGGTCCGAACGTGCTGATTGCGCACAACCCGGTTGCGAATTCTGGCGAACTCCTGAAACGTTTTGCGGACGCACGCGCAGAATCCGATCGCCTCTTCGCCATTATCCGCCCCGACGCCCTCTACGAGCGCCCCATCGCGGATCGCCACCGCATCGTGTTTTACCTCGGCCATCTGGAAGCCTTCGAAGGGAATCTGTTCCGCGGGACTGTCGGCCTTCCGTCATTCCATCCGGAGTTCGACCGTCTCTTCGCCTTTGGCATCGATCCTGTAGGGACCGAGCTGCCCAGCGATCGCCCGGAAGAGTGGCCGACGCTAGAAAAAATCCGCGAGTACAACCAGCGCCTGCGCGACCAAATCGACGCGCGCGCGATCACCGACGCCCAGCTTTTGAATGTCGCGATTGAGCACCGCCTGATGCACTGCGAAACGCTGGCATACATGTTCCACCGCTTGCCGCTGGACCGAAAAGTGCGCGCCGCGAGCGCGCCGCTCGCTTTCTCGAACGAGCCTCCCCGGCCGTCCATGGTAGAAATCCCTGCGGGCGCGGCGACATTAGGCCTCTCATCGAGCAGTGGGACTTTCGGATGGGACAACGAGTTCGAAGCTCATACGGTCGTGCTCCCCGCTTTCGCCATCGACAGATTCAAGATCTCGAACGCGCAGTACCTGGAATTCATGCAAACTGGCGGTTATGAAAATCGCGAATGGTGGACCGACGCCGATTGGGATTGGAAGACCGCAAACAATGTCGCGCATCCCGCGTTCTGGCGCCGCAGTGGTGACGCTTGGCGGTATCGCGCGATGTTCGATGAAATCCCTCTGCCCCCCGACTGGCCCGTCTATGTAAGCCACGCCGAGGCGAGCGCCTATGCGCGCTGGGCAGGCAAGAAGTTACCAACCGAAGCGCAATGGCAGCGAGCGGCACAAGGCGCGCAGCCCACAGGCAATGCCGATTTCAAGAGTTGGGATCCGACACCGATTAATGCTTTTCCCGAGACTAGCAGCGATTTCGGAGCGGTCGAAATGATCGGCAACGGATGGGAATGGACCTCCACCGTCTTCACTCCGTTCGCCGGCTTTGAGCCGTTTCCGTTCTATCCAGGCTATTCCGCCAATTTCTTTGATGACAAGCACTACGTGATGAAAGGCGGCTCGCCCCGCACTGCCGCGTGTATGCTGCGCCCATCATTCCGTAACTGGTTTCAACCCCATTATCCTTACGTGTACGCAGGTTTCCGCTGCGTGGACAACTAACCATAAAGACTCCACAAGACAGGACTCCCCCATGATCGTTTCCCATGAGCTAACTATCTTTGAGCAGAGTTTCGCTACCGACGTGCGCGACGGGCTCACACAGCCGGGTCAAAAGGAATTGCCGTCGAAATATCTTTACGACAACGTCGGCTCGCGCCTCTTCGACGTGATTACCGCGCTGCCCGAATATGGAGTCACTCGCGCCGAAGAGCGTATCCTCCGCAAACATTGCCGCGACATCGTGGCGCGCCTTCGTCCTCCGCTCGCCGTAGCTGAATTAGGCAGTGGCAGCGGACAGAAAGCCCGCGGACTCCTCGAAGCGCTCTGCGAAAATAACCCGACCACTTACTATCCGATTGAGATTTCGCCGGCGGCCTTGGCGATGTGCCGGCGCGAGGTGGGCGATATTCAAGCCATCAGTATCCTCGGCCTGGAGCGCGATTACCTCGATGGCTTGGCCGAAGTCGCGGCGCAACGCCGGGAGGGCAAGCCTCTGCTGGTCCTGTTCCTTGGCAGCACCATCGGCAATTTCGATCCGCCCGCTGCCGCCAGCTTCCTTCAGGAAGTGCGCAGCTTATTGCAACCTGGCGATTCCCTGCTTCTCGGCACCGATCTGGCAAAGCCTGCGACCACGCTCCTCGCGGCTTATGACGACCCGATCGGCGTCACCGCCGCCTTCAATTTGAACCTGCTGGGCCGAATCAATCGCGAGTTGGACGGCCACTTCGATCTTTCCGATTTCGAGCATGTCGCCCGTTTCGACAGCGCCGCGTGCCGCGTCGAAATGCATCTGCGATCGAACCGCAGACAGCGAGTCGCCATCGACAAGGCGGATCTGTCCGTGGTCTTCGAAGAGGGCGAGACCATTTGGACCGAGAGCAGCCACAAATACACCTTGGCGGATGTACTTCGGATGGCGCAATCTAGCGGCTTCCGCTGCGAAGCGCAGTGGGTCGACACAGAGTGGCCCTTTGCTGAAAACTTATGGATCGCCGAGTAGCATCCGCTACTGTGCGGCCATCCCCTTAAAATTCCAGCGCAGGACGCGGCGTCCGTTATTGACCTCGCCGATGTAAACGTTGCCCTTGGAATCCGTCACGGCGCTGTGGATGTGGAAGAAATCTCCGACTCCGTGGCCGCCATGCCCGCCGAAGAATCCCAGGATCTCCAGCGTCTCGCGGTTCACGATATCCACTTTCTTATTACTTCCATCCGGGACATAGAAGAACTGCTGCTGTTTGTCGGGCGAGAACGCAATATCGAACGCCGTGCCTTCCGCTCCCGAAGTCTTCCGCTCGATGTAGTTCTCCTTCACGAACGTGCCGTCCAGCCGGAATACTTGAATGCGATTGTTTACCCGGTCTCCCACGTACACCAGACCGTCGTTTGAAATGCGAATGCCATGCACCAGGTTGAACTGCGGCGAACCCGTCCCCTCGTAAACCCGCGTGCGAGGCACGCTGTCGTCGGGCTTCTTCCCGTAGGCGCCCCAGTGGCGTTTATAAGCGCCGGTATCTGCGTCGAACACAATCACGCGACGATTCCCATACCCGTCCGCTACGAATACTTCGTTGGCATAAACCGCCACGCCCGCAGGACGTCCCAGATTCTCCGTGTCGTTGCTGCCACCGCTCTTGCCGTGATGGCCGATCTGAAGCAGAAACTTCCCGCTCTTCGTGAACTTCAGAATCTGCGCGTCCTTATCGCCGTTGCCGGTGACCCAGACGTTGTCTTTGGAATCGACGAAAATTCCATGCTCGTTATCGGGCCATTCGTAGCTTTGCGCGCTGCCCGCCTTGCCGGGGCCGCCCCAGGCTTGCACTACGTTGCCGGTCTGATCGAACTCAATCACCGCCGGTGCGGTAGCGCAGCAATCGCCCTTGCCACTCTCGCCATAGCGATCATGCTCTTCCATGGTGCGCGGACGATGCAGCACCCAGATGTGATCGTGTGAATCGACCGAGGTGCCGGAGACCTGTCCCAGCATCCAGTTATTCGGGGGCGGCTTCGGCCATGAGGGGTCAGGCTCGAACTTAGGTATTTGCGCAGCCGAGAGGGCCACGCTCAGCGCGAGAGAAACGCCGGCGACTTTACAGCGCATCTTGCGAGGTGCTATTTCTCGGGCGCGTCACCCGGGGCGCCGGTCCCCGTGCTACCCAGAAACACTTTTCTGCCATCCGCGAAGGTCACGTCTCGGCCGTTGGCTTTATTAGAACCGTCCTTGGCCTGATATCCATCGACTACAAGTTCCATTCCCGCAGTCACGGAGTTCTTGTTGACGCCGCGGCGTAGCAGTGTATTGGGGGTTCCGCACTCCACCATCCAATTCGTTACTTTGCCGTCTTTGTCCTTTACGTCGATGTGGATCCAGGCGTGCGGATTAATCCATTCCATCTTCGTCACGGTCCCTTGCAGCTTTACCGGCGTTTTGCCATCAAACTCCGCCGCGAACGCGTGATGCGCCCAGACCGGAGCGGCCGCCAGCAGCACGGCACCCATCGCTAAACCGATTTTAGTTGTTGATCGCATGACCACTCCTTCTATTTCCCGCCCGCTTTGGCAGAGTTTTTTTCGTCCGCTCGCGCACCCTGCAGAATTCCCGTCATTCCGTAGTTACCCTCGTGACACGCATATTCATAAACCCGGCTGTCAGATTTCGTCATGGTGACTTGCGCCGTCCAGGGTTTGGTCCAAGTCGCCGGATCACTCACAGTGTATTCATAAAGGATAGTATCCGGATCGGTGCGCGTAAAGCGTTCGATTAGGTGTAAGGTTCCGCTAGATCCCCGGAACCTGGTTTTATCGGTGAAATTGGTAGTGTCCACCACCAGCGTGTTGCCTTCCCAATGTCCGCGCGCATCGCCCAACCATTGGCGTACGTTGGACGGCAGGTGCGGGCGCCCATCCAGCGGAATAATTCTCACGTCATGAATCATCTCGACCATGATCGCCACATATCCCGGCGCCTGAAAGATCTGATAGTTGTTGTTATACGCACTGGGCATCAGCGGAGGACCCGCCGTAGGCCACAGAATGCAACGCTCGGTGAGGCCGCGATCCTCCGGCCCATCCGCCGGATGCAGTCGCCGTTGCTCAGCTACCGCAGCCGCGCGCCGCTCTCCGTCGGCGGTCAGCGCAGGGATCTTTCCGTCGGCGGGATCGACGATCAGCGAGGTCCGCAATGTCTTCACCACATGCGTTCCCCGGTCCCACCAGGCTTCGTTGTAGGCTAGGCCCACGTCGGCAGTAACATCGCTGCGGCGCCGATCCACGTTGGCGTTTTCGACCACCCGCTTCTCATATGCCGCTACTTCGGAGGGAGCGAAGAACTCCTTCCCTGCAAGGTCGGCGGGCCGCTCCAATGGCGTGATCGTCGCGTTGGTCCAGACACCTTGGAGATCTGGCTGTCCATCCGCTGTGCTCGCCGGCGTCCAAGTCTCTTTAGCCACAAGCCCCTGCCCGGAGGCACTCACCACCAGGGCCCCCGCAAGGAAACTAACGACAGCGCATCGCAGCCTCATGGGATCACTTCGCCGCGGCTTCCTGCTTGCGCGCTCCCCCTAGAATCCCGGGCACAGCATAGTTCCCCTCATGGCAGGCGTACTCGTAGATGGGTCCGGCAGACTTGGCCATGGGAATCGAGGCGGTCCACGGTTTTGCGAACGTAGCCGGATCCTCCACCGTGAATTCGTACGTGAGCGTGTTCGCGTCCGTTCGCGTGAAGCGTTCGATCAGGTGCATGTTCGCAGTCGCCCCGCGGAAGTGTGACTTATCCGTCAGGTTTGTGGTTTCCACCACCAGCGTATTGCCTTCCCAGTGTCCGCGCGAGTCGCCCAGCCACTGCCGCACGCTGCTCGGCAAATGCGGACGCTTGTCTAAAGGAATGATCCGCACTTCATGGATCATCTCGATTGCAATGGCCACGTAGCCCGGCGTCTGGAAAATCTGATAATTGCTGTTGTAAGGGCCGGGCAGCATCGGAGGCCCAGCCGTTGCCCACAAGAGGCACCGATCAGGCAGCGCCAGGTCTTCCGGGCCATCCGTCGCATGCGCGCGCGAATACTCGGCGGCTGCGGCGATACGCTTCTGCCCTTCCTCGCTATAGGGAATCTTGCCGTCGGCCGGATCGGTGATTAACGACGTTCGCAGCGAGGGCACTACCTTGGACCCGCGATCGAACCACGCCTGATTGTAGGCGCCCGCTAGGTCCGACGTCGCATCCGTGCCGCGGCGGTCGCGATTGTTCTGCTCCAGCGCCTGCTTTTCGTACGCAGCGGCTTCCGCCGGGGTTAGGAAGGCCTTTGATGCCATAGCTGCCGGCCTCTCCAGCGGCGTAAGCGTGGCATTGTTCCAAACGCCTTGAATGTCTGGTTGCCCATCCGCGGTGCGTGGCGGAACATAGTTGGCAGGTTTCGGCGGCGGCGCAGCCCAACACGCTGCACCGATGAACATCGGTATCCAAAAACGCTTTGACAAGTAGCCTCCTATTTGCTCGCCGGCTTCTTGCGATACTGCCCGTACATCAATTCTTCCACAAATTCCACGCACTTGAATTCCATCAGCTGCACGTTCTTCTCCAGGCGGCGGTAAACCGGCATGCTGATCTTCCACGGCTTGGTGAAGACGTTCTTGTCCTCGATGGTGGCCTCGTACATCAGGGTGTCTGATCCGCGCAGCGTATAGCGCTCGACAACATGCAACGCGTCGGTGTGATAATCGCCCGCGCGGTCAAACCAGCTTTGATCGTTGAATCCCGTCACGTCGACTACCAGCGTATCGCCTTCCCAATGGCCCACCGACTGCCCCATCCAGCTATCCACCGGGGCCGGTCCCGGGTCTTGCATATAGATGGTGCGCGCCGCGTTCGCATATTCGTAGCTGATCAGGATAAACTGCGGAGTCTGCACGATTTGAAAAGGGAACGGCATG
>Ga0068864_100001498_pt1 | contig 19249 bp, 13 predicted proteins | sample KBSSwiS72_FD_66586 | JGI IMG/M metagenome (GOLD analysis project Ga0068864, IMG submission 66586) | Switchgrass rhizosphere microbial communities from Kellogg Biological Station, Michigan, USA - KBS Switchgrass S7-2 | ecosystem: Host-associated > Plants > Roots > Rhizosphere > Soil ... | reverse complement strand
CGTCGGACTTCGGGTACTTGCAGCAGCTGTACGAGCGGTTCAACGCCGTGGACGACGAGACGACGCAGACAGCGGAGCGTCCGCGCCCGTCCGCGAAGGCGCTGCGGAGGGTCGCCGTGGGGGAAGCATGAGGGCCTATCCCGTGAAATCGCTGTACGAGGAGATGGCCTTCATCGCGCACCACTTCCACTGGTCGCACGACGATCTGATGCGTCTCGATCATCGTGAGCGGCGGCGGTGGTGCCGGGAGATTTCAGCGATCAACCGGACGCTCGACGGCGCGCCGGCCAATCCGTTCGACGTGTGAGCCCGGGAGCATATGCGTCAGGACCCACTCCGCGGCTTCCGCTTCCTGCTCGAGATCGACGGCATCGCGAGCGGCGGCTTCACGCGCGTCAAAGGCATCGCGCGCGAGGTCAAGTACGAGTCGTATCGCGAAGGCGGCGTCGTCGAATACGAGCACAAGCTCGTCAGCCAGGTGTCGTACCCGGTGCTCATTCTCGAGCGTGGCCTGGCCCTCGACGACTTGTGGCAGTGGGCGCAGGCCATTGCGGATGGCGAAATGACGCGAAGAACGATTCACATCCGGCTGCAGAACGAAGCTGGCGAGAAGGCGTGGGCGTGGCAGATCCAGCACGCGCTGCCGGTGAAGTGGTCGGCGTCGGATCTCGACGCGCAGAACTCACCGGTCGTGATGGAAAGCCTCGAGCTCGCGCATCACGGGCTGCGGAAGGCGACATGACGATAGTGACACCGCGCGCGTTTCGTCGGCTCAGCCTTGCGGCGCGTCGGGCTGCTGGCTGCTTCGCCGCGGCGCGCCGCTCGGACGGACGCGCCGGCGTCTGCCGGCCGATCGTTCTCCGCTGGCGGCGGCGGCGAGTCCGGACCGACGCCGCGCGGTCCGTCGCGGCGGGTCCGGCGGCGCCGCGCGTCGCGTGGTATCCACATTTTCATCTGCATTTCGGCGCCGCGACCTCGAAGCAGGCCCGAAGCGCCGCACCGGCGATAGTCGGTGGTGTCCTGGTTCGCGATCGGGAACGCGTTCTCCGCGAGCGTCGTGAGCTCAGGTCGCTCTCGATACTGCGCTCTACGCGCGAGTGGCGACGTCAGACCGTTGTACCGGGTCGGGCCTCCGGTTCGACGGGAATCGTCAGGCCGCGCCTCGCGCAGGAGGCTCAATCGGCGCGCTCGCGGTCCGTTGTCACCACCGGTCCAGTGCACACCAGACGCGTGCCGCTCGATCGCCGGCGGTCGAGCGGCACGGCGCAACGACCCGCCCGGCCACTGCAGCAGATGCTGGGGACCGCGCCGGGCGGCCTGAGACGATGGCGCGAACCGCAGGCGGCGGGTCCGCCGGCTCGGCTCCGCCGACACACGATCCGTCGCACGCCGGAGGCCGAGCCGTTGCCACTGCAGCCTCGCCATGCAGTTCCCCTCGTGTGGCGAAATGCGGAGACCGGGTCCACGCGGCCGCTTGCGGCGCCGGACCGATCATTGACGCCGATGGCGTCGTCGCCCGATTCGACTCGCCCGAGCGGGCCGCCGGCAGCGCCTGCGGCCGAAGCGATGCGGACTCGCATTCCTGTTCGTCCTGGCGACTTCGAGCCCGGCGTCCTCGACCGCCTCGCGGACGACGTCATTCGCCGCGTCGAGCGCCGCGTGCGCATCGAGCGCGAGCGGCGAGGGCTGTGAGCCATGGGTAAGCCCCAGCTGAAGAAGGCGACTGTCACCGTCCTCGACGGCTCGGACAAAGGGAAGGTGATCGCGGTCCTCTTCAACCCGACCGAGTACAGCTTCGAGCGGACGAACTCGTACAAGGCGACCGCGGTACCAGGGCTGGGGTCGCCGCTGCTGCAGTTCGTGAACGGCGAGTCGGCACAGCTCAGCATGGAGCTGTTCCTCGACGACTACACCGATCCCGAAGGACCGACGTCGCTCCTGCAGCGAGAGCGCGATCCGCTCATGAAACGGCTGCGCGATCTCACCAAGCTCCTCGAGATCGATCGCGACCTCCACGCGCCGCCACCGGTGCGCTTCAACTGGGGGCCGATGGAGTTTTCGGCCGTCATCGAGAAGCTGGGCCGCAAGGTGACGATGTTCCACCCCGACGGCACGCCGGCGCGGCTCTCGCTGTCGGTCTCGTTCAAGGAATACCGGACGCTGCGGCAGCAGCTCGAGGATCCGCGCCGCGAGTCCGCCGACAAAACCAAACGCCGCGTCGTCGTCGGCCGCGAAGCCCTGTGGCTGATCGCGGCGCGGGAGTACGACGACTCGAACGAATGGGTCCGGATTGCCGAAGCCAACGATCTCGACGATCCGCGCGAGATCGCTCCGGGCGACTGGCTGCAGTTGCCGCCGATCGAGAACCCCGATGGAACTGGCGACGTTCGCTAAGACCTACGCCGATTTCTACGCGCCGGCGTACGCGATCCGCGTGGGCCGCGACGACCTGCAGCGCGATCTGCTGGTGGCGATCAGCCAGGTCGAGGTGGACATGGTGCTGGGCGCGGCCGCGCACTTCACGTTCACGGTGACGAACTCGTACAGCCACAAGCTGCACGCGTTCAAGACCGGACGTGGAGCCGACGTGCTGAGCCTCCTGACGTTCGGCGCGGAGATCGAGGTGTGCATGGGCTATGGCGACGCGAAGTCGACGCCGACGGCCGTCAAGGGGCTGATTACCGAGATCACGACGAACTTCCCTGACGGCGCCGCGCCCGAGTTGAGCGTCTCGGGGTACGACCATGGCTTCCCGCTGACCATCGGCAAGAACTCGCGGACGTGGACCAAGCGCAGCGACAGCGATGCGGCGCACGAGATCGCGAGCTTCAACAACCTCGACGCGAAGATCGAGACGACCAAGGAGCAGCACGCGCAGATCGAGCAGAAAGAGGAAAGCGACTGGGAGTTCCTCAAGAAGCTCGCGGATCGGAATCACTACGAGCTCTATGTCGACGAGCGCAAGACGCTGCACTTCGCGCCGCCCAACGACAAAGCGACGGCGATTGTGCGGCTGGCATACGGCGAAGGGCTGCTCAGTTTCAAACCCGAGGCGAACCTGGCCGGGCAGATCTCGAAGGTCGAAGTCTACGGCTGGGATCCGAAGACCAAAAAGCAGATCGTCGGCCGCGCGTCGGCGGGCGAGGAATCCGGGCTGACGGGCAAGAGCGCCGCGCAGCACCTGAACGGCTTCGTGCGGGATCCAGCGAAGCGGCCGACGCTGCGCCTCCGGCAGCCGGTGTTCACGCAGTCGGAAGCGGACAAGCGGGCGAAGGCGGCGCTGAACGAACGCGCGAAACAGTTCCTCACCGGAGAGGGCGAGACGATTGGACTGCCGGAACTGCGCCCGGACCGCAACGTCGAGCTCGACAAGCTCGGATTGCCGTTCTCGAAGACGTATTACATCCAGCAGGCGACGCACAAGATCGATTCGAGCGGCTATCGCACGCGTTTCAAGGTGAAGGAGACCGGCCTATGAACCTCACCGTCGAGCAGGCGCCGCGCGAGACGGCGCTCGAATCGGGCGGCTACGTCAAAGGCGTCGCGATCGGGATCGTGTCGAACAACAAGGACCCGGAGCGATTGGGCCGCGTCAAGTTGAAGTTCCCGTGGCGCGAGGATCCAGACGAAAGCAACTGGGCGCGGCTGGCCGCGCCGATGGCCGGCAAAGATCGCGGATGGGTGACCATCCCGGAGGTTGGCGACGAAGTCCTGGTGGCCTTCGAACGAGAGGATCTGCGGTTTCCGTTCGTGGTCGGCGCGTTGTGGAACGGCAAAGACAAGCCGCCGTTCGACAACGCCGACGGCAAGAACGACAAGCGGATGTTCAAGTCGCGAAAGGCGCACACCCTCGTCTTCGACGACGGGGCGAAGGGCGTTGTCGAGCTCGCGCACGAGAAGGGCCGGAAGATCACGTTCGACGACGACGGCTTCGCCGTGGAGGACGAGCGCGGCAATGTCATCAAGGTGGACAGCACCAGCGGTGCGATGACGATCGAATCCAAGGGAGAGCTGACGATCAAGGCGATGAAGATCACGCTCCAGGCACAGGCGTCGCTCGACATCAAGGCGAGCGGCGTCGCCACGATCCAGGGCTCGCTCGTCAGGATCAACTGAGGCCGGGGATGGGACAGCCCGCTGCGCGCCTCGGCGATCAGACGAGCCACGGCACTCCGCTCGCGCCTGGCCCTGGAAGCGCGACCGTGTTGATCGGCGGCAAACCCGCGTGGCGTGCCGCGGCGGACTCGCACGCGTGCCCGTTGTCGGACGGCCCCAAGCCGCATGTCGGCGGCGTCATCGCGGTGGGCAGCGTGACGGTGCTCATCGGTGGCCTGCCGGCCGCGCGCATGGGCGACATGGTGGTCGAATTGGGGCCGCCGAACGCGATTCTGGCCGGCGAGTTCACGGTGTTGATCGGATGACTCCCGACCAGCGCGACGGCGAGCGGAAGGCGTTTCTCGGCCGCGGCTGGGCGATGCCCGTGGAACTCGATCCACGTACGGGCCTCGTCAGACGCGTCGAGTACGAGGAGGACATCCGCCAGTCGATCCTGATCGTCCTCGAAACCTCGCCCGGCGAGCGGGTGATGCGGCCGAACTTCGGCTGCGGCATCCACGATCTCGTGTTCACCGCGCTCGACAGCACTGTGCTGCAACAGATCCGTTCGACCGTCGCCGAGGCGCTGCGGCGGTGCGAAGCGCGCATCGACGTCCTCACCATCAACGTCGACGAGGCGGCGACGGAAGAAGGGAAGCTGCTCGTCGAGCTCGAATACCGCGTCCGGAAGACGAACCAGGTCGGCAACCTGGTGTTCCCGTTCTACTTCCGCGAAGGAGGGCGTCCGTGATCGCGCCCGATGCGCCGCGCCTCGACGAGCGCCGCACCGCGGACTTTCTGTCAGAGCTGCAGCGCCGCGCGCGGTCGTGGATTCCATCGTGGGATCTGGCGGACGGCGACTTCGGCCGTGCGCTGCTGGAGATCGCGGCCCGGTTCAGCTCCGAAGTGGCGGAGCGGCTCGACGTCGCCGGCGACAAGATGCGCCGCGGCTTTCTGGACTGGCTCGCGGTGCGCGGCGCCGCGGCGCGGCCGGCGCGGATGCCCGTCGTTTTCAAGCTGACCGACGCCGCCCCCACCGCGGTGCTGGCCGAAGCGCCGGTTCGGCTCCAGGCCGACGCCGCGGGTGCGTCGGTCGTCTTCGAAACCGAAAAGGACGTGCGGATCGTGCCGGGCCGGCTCGACGTCGTCGTCGGCGTCGACCGCGACCGGTACTACCTGGCGCCGCCGGGTCTGAGCGATCTGCAGCCGCTCGATGCCTCACCGACGCGTTGGCAGGTGAAGAACTTCACGGCGGCCGGCGCGACGAAGCTGCAGCTCGATCCCGAGGGTGGATTGGTCGAGGGCACGATCATCGAGGCCGGCGGACAGCAGTACCGCGTGACGAAAGTCGACAAGGATCTCGTCACGATCGAGCCGCCGCTCGACGGCGATCTGGCGCGAGGCGACGCGGCCTCCAAAGTCGATTCGTTCACGCCGTTCGACTGGACGGCGCGCAACTGGCAGGCGCATGCCCTGTATCTCGGCGATGCCGATCTCCTCAACATCGAGGCGGCTGCGGCCATCGAAATCGTCGGCGCCACAACGCTCCGCGACGGTGTCACATGGCAGTACTACGGCAAGGTCGGCAAGCGCGAGGAACAAGGCTGGCAGACGCTGAAGTTCGGCACGCCGAACGAACAGAAGAAGGCGAAAGGCCTTCTCCTGTACAAGCCGAAGGGCTCGGTCGACGTCGTCGACGTTGGCGGCAAGAGCAGCCGGTGGATTCGCGCGTTCCGCACGGAGTCGAGCGAGCGGTTCACCGCCGACAAACTGACGCTGCTCATCAACGCCGACCGGTGCAAGAAACCACCGTGCCCGGCGGATCCCAAAGCGCCGGTGGTCGCCGCCGAGGCGATGGCCAACACGACGCCACTGGTGCTCGACACGCCGTTTTTCCCGCTCGGCAAGGGACCGCGGCAGTTCGACGCGTTCTATCTGGGCAGCAAGGAAGCCTTCTCGAAGCCGCACGCGAAGGTTCACCTCTGCTTCGAGATGGCGGATCCGAAGTTTGCCGCGCTCGCGTCGCTACGTGGGGCGTTTCCGTTCAACGACGTCCTGCTCACAGGCGTCGCCGCCGACGGGTACCTGCACCTGCTCACATTCGACGGCGCCGGCCACCTCGTACGGTTCGGTACACCGCGCCGGCCGCCGTCGCCGGATTTCATGGCCGGACCAATGTCGGGTCCGTTGGTGCCGCTCGCTCCGACGAGCACCTGGCGTCCCGCAACGTGGCGCGACGGTTCGGCCATCGGCATCGCGGTGAGCGCCGGCCGCGCTGTGTGGTTGTGGGTTCAGAACATCTTCACACCGACACAGAGCGGATGGGCATCGCTCGGCGTCATCGATCCGTCCGCTGCATCGTCCGCGACGGTCGACGGCCTCGCGTACCTCGGCGACGGGGCGCGAGGACGGCTGTTTGCGCTGCTCGGGGGAAAGCTCTACGTCCGCGATCTCAACGATCTGACGAAACAGTGGCAGTTCGTCCAGACGAAGAAAGGCGTGACCGTCATCACGCTGAAGCAGATCGCGCCGATCGCGGTCGAAGACGACGCGTTGGGCGGCCGTCTCTCCGAAGGCCTCGTCGGCGTCGACGCGAACGAGACACTGTATGCCGTCGAATTCGCCGGCACACCGCTCGCCGGTTCGTGCACGAAGCTCCTCGACGACGTCGCCACCGACATCGTGCCGGCGGCGGTGCGTCGCAGCGACCATCGCCTCGTCGCCGTTGCCGTGGGGAAGGCCGCGGCCACCCGAAAGCTTCTCGGGTTTCGTTCGAACACCAATGCCCTGACCAAGAACGCGGCCGACGAAGCGGTCCTCGACTGGCCCGACGTCGTCGGTGCGTCCATCGACGCAGACGTGACTGGTGGACAGCTGACGTTCGCTTTCTGCGTCAAGGACGCCGGCGACAACCGCGCCATCGCGGTCTGGGCGCCGCTGTTCAACGCGCCGGACACGACGGTCCTGTATCGCGTCTCCTTCCCGTCGTCGGTCGGCGTCGTCAACAGCGCGCCGACGCTTCTTCAGGGCTATCTGGCCGTGCCGACGACGGCCGGCGAAGTGATCGTCGCGGGTTACGATCCCTTGCGCCGGACGACGCTCATCGCGCCGCTCGGCACCGCCGTGGTGACCACGACGGCGTCGGAGCGGCTGCTGCCGGGCGATTCAGTCGCGTATCACGTCTCGCCGACTGCCCCGAAATACCATCTCGAAGCCATCCCTGACGCCGGCATTCCAGTCGGAGCGCGGCGCTTCCATCCCTTCGACACCGCCGGAGACAAAAACGATCTGCTCGTTTACAAGTCGACGCTGAGCCCGTTCACGGGCCACATCGACACGCCCGCGGACCTGACGCAACTGACCATCGATGGCGGGGACGGCGATACGGGCAACGGCTCGATCCTGCTGATTACGACCGACGCGAGCACCCGCCTGTACGAGGTGACCGCCTTCGCAGCAGGCATCGCCACGCTCGAACCGGCGCTCGACGTGAGCCATCCCGCGACGCCCCCTGCGACGGTGAAGTACCAGACTCCAGAGACTCCGAATTCAGGCGACGCATTCGTCCGTCCAACCCTTCGGCTCGACTCGACGAGCAACGGTTGGGATCCCGCGCTGCTCGATCGAACGCGGCTCTACTTCGCGGGCGCGGATCCGGCGCTGCAGGACGGCATCGCGCTGAAGGTCGACAGCTCGCACCATCCGGAGGTCGTCGCGCTCGGAGCATTCTGGACGATTGCGCCGCCGGCGCTGCCGCAAGGTGTCAAGTTCACGGTCGACGCAGCCATCGGCGACTGGAGCCGGCAGCTTGGCGACACGTCGACGAATCCCGAATTGTCGTGGGAGTACTGGAACGGCACCGGCTGGTGGACGCTCGGCGTGCAGGACGACACGCTCAACCTGAAGACGTCTGGCCTCGTGTCCTTCGTGGTGCCGGTCGACCTGAAGCCCACCGACTGGTCGGGCAAAACGAACCACTGGATTCGCGCGCGCCTCATCGGCGGCGACTACGGCCAGGAAAAAGTCACCGTCACCACCAAGGACCTCGGCGGAGGCAAGAGCGAGCAGACGGTGGAGCGGTCGACGGACGGCATCCGCGCGCCGTCCGTTCTGCAGCTGCACATCTCGTACGGCTTGTGTTCGCCGGTGCTGCCAGCCTTCGTGCTCGCCGAGGACAGCGGCTCGATTCGCGATCAGAGCGACGCGAACCGCACGGATGGCGCGACGGTGGAGGCATTCGTTCCGCTGCCCGTCCTGCTCGGACGATTGTCGGAGCCGCTTCCAACTGACGAGCCGAAGATCGACGACTGTCCCCCGGCATGCGGATGCGGCTCGCAGTCGACGTCGAGCTCCGCGGCGTCCACCGCCGTGCAGGCGCCGGCCACGTCGTCCGCGGACCCGGTGGCTAACGGGCGTCAGGTGTTCATCGGCGTGGCCGCGAGCCTGTCGGAAGCACCCGTCAACGTGCTGCTGCTCGTAGACGAGCGCGATCACACGCTGCTCGCGCCGATGGCCGTCGAGGCGCTCACCGGCGACCGCTTCCAGCCGATCGTCGTCGACGATGCGACGCGGGCGCTGGGGGAGAGCGGCGTGCTGTCGATGTCGCTCGCCATTACGCCGACACCGCGTGAGCTGTTCGGGCGGACGCTGACCTGGCTGCGCCTGACGCCCAGGCAGTCGGGAAGCGGCACATGGGCTCCGACCATCCGGGGTGCCTATCTCAACGCCGTGTGGGCGAGCGCGACCGAAACCCTGACGCGCGAGTTGCTCGGATCGTCGGAAGGCGCGCCGAATCTCGCGCTGCGCGTTGCCCGCCCACCGGTGCTGCACGACACCCTGGAGCTTCGTGTTCGCGAGCCGCTCGGAGACGAGGAGCGCGAGGAGTTGCGCACGCCGGACCCGAAACTGGTGCTGAGCAGCGTCGACGGCCTTCCCGGCGACTGGGTCCTCTGGGAGCGCGTCGTCGATCCTGCGGACGAAGGGCCCAAGCGTCGCGTGTACGCCCTCGACGAAGCGATCGGCGAGGTTCGATTCGGCGACGGCCTGCACGGGATGATTCCGCCGATCGGCCGCGATTCGATCGTCGCGTTCAGCTACAAGCGAACGGAAGCGGGGCCGTCGGGCAGCGACGTCGTGCCGGCGAACGCCATCGACGCGCGGACGCCGCTCAATCTCGTCTCGCCGGTGGAGAGCGTCGAGTCGGTGATTGCGGCCGATCACGCGGCCGGGGGCGCGCCGCCCGAGTCGGTGGACCGCGTGGTCCGTTTCGGTTTCGCGCGCGTGCGCCATCGCAACCGTGCCGTCACCGCGCGCGACATCGAAGACATCGCGCTCCAGAGCTCGCCCGATATCGTCCAGGCGCGCTGCGTCGCTCGCCGCGCGGGGCTGCGCCTCGTCATCGTCATGAAGGGCAGCAAGCCGAAACCGACGGCCGCACAAGTCCGCGAGCTGCGCCGGCTGCTGCTCGATGCCGCGCCGGCATCCTTCGGGGCGCCCGGCGCGTTCCAGATCGCCGGGCCCGGCGTGCGGCGGCTCCGCCTCGATCTCATGCTGCGAATCGAGCGGCTCGACTCCGCGGGCGCGGTTGGGCGCGACGTCAAGAAACGGCTCGCGGCGTTCTTCGACACCGCGACGGGTGGAGTGGACACGCGCGGATGGCCGCTTGGTGCGAATCCGAGCGAAGAAGACATCGCGCTGGCGCTGCTGGATGTGCCGCAGCTCGAGAGCATTGTCGACGTCAAGCGGCGCGAGCAGGTGACCGGCGTCGGCGAACGGCCGTGGCCGGCGAGTCTCAAGCCGACGGAAATCGTCGTCCTCGCCGACGATCCGGTGCGAATCCAGTTCGAGACGGCGGAGGCGGCGGCATGAGCGCCCTCGCACCGAACCTGTTCGATCGGCGCTTCCAGGATCTCGTCGAGATCGGCCGCGCGCGGCTGCGACCGCTCGCGCCCGACTGGACGGACCACAACGCGCACGATCCCGGCATCACGCTGATGGAACTGCTCGCGTGGGTGGCCGAGGCGCAGCTCTACTCGGTGTCGCGGATGCGCCGCGACGAGCGCGCCGCCTACGCGTCGCTCGTCGGACTGACGACGGCCGGGACGAAAGGGGCTGAAGGCTCGATCTGGCCGGACCGCACCGATCCGAACGCGCCGGTCGCCACGTTCGCGCACAGCGTCGTGATCCCGCCGGACGCCGACGTCCACATCGCCGGTGATACTCACCTCGCGTTCCGGCCGACGGAGAAGCTCCTGTGGGTGCCCGGACGAATCACCCGCCTGGCGAGTCAGGACGCATTCGGCCGCACGACGGATCTCACGGCTGTGAACGCCAAGGGCGACCTGCCATTTCTGCCGTTCGGCGACGGCAGCGGCCGCCGGCGCACACTTGCGCTGACGTTCGTCAGCCGCGACAGCGCCGGACCGTTCGGCCGCGATCGCGGGCAGATGAAGGGCGCGCGGTGGTCGATCGGCGTATTGACCGCGCCTCCCGCGGCTGGCGCGTCGGCGCTGGACGGCGAAAGTATTCCCGCACGCTCGCCGCTCTCGGCGGCCCTCGTCGCCGATGGCATGCGATCGCCCGTTCCGATTGTGTCGGACTCGACGCAGGGCCTGCTGACGTCCGGCGTGCTGCTACTCGATCTCGACGCCGTCACGATCGTGCAGAGCGAGTTCACGCTCGAACTGACATCGCCCGGCGGGTTCGCTCGTCCGCCGCGATGGCTGCGCATCGAGCCGAACGTGATCCCGGTTCGTCAGGGCCGCATCGTCGATCGCGAGCTCGCGGTTCCAACCGGACAGCCGAACTGGAGCTTCGACCTTGCCGTCCCCGGGCTGCGGTTCGATGCGGGCCAGGAGCCGGTCACGCTCGAGGTGTCTGGGCCCGCAGGTGTGTCGACGTGGCGCCGCGGCCGGTTCGACGAAAGCGGACCGGCCGACGCGGTCTACGAGCTGGATCCGGCGCGCGGCGCGATCACGTTTGGCAACGGCGTCAACGGCAGGATTCCGCCGTTCGGCTCGCAGGTGTTCGTCACATACGCGGTCTCGGACGGCGCAGACGGCAACGTCGGCCGCAACCGCAAGTGGGCCGCCGCCGGATTCGGCGGCGCGTTCGGCGTCAACCTCGATCCGATCGCCGGCGGCCGTGCTCCGCTCGGCGGGATCGACGAGCGCCGCGAGGCGCGGCGGCGAACGCGCATCGAGCATCCGCTCGTCAGCGCCTCGGACTTCGTCGACGCCGCCATAGCGCTGCCGCTGCTCGAAGTCGTTCGCGGCTGGATGGTCGTGCCGTCCGCCGGCGCGCCGCGGACGGGCGTCGTGACGCTCGTGGCCGTGCGCAGCCGGCCCGACGACAAGGAACCCGAGAACATTCCTGAAACGCCGCGATGGCTCGACGCCATCCGCCGGCAACTGCTGCCGCGCGTTCCGCTCGCCACGCGTCTCGATGTCGTGGCGCCGCGCTACGGGGAGTTCACGATTCGCGCGTCGATCGAGTGCGTGACGGGCCGCGAGCCGTCGGCCGTACGACGCGACATTGAGAACGCGCTCGGGCGGCGACTGGCGCTTGTCGCGCGTGCCGACGGGACGGCGCCGCGTGAGCCCGGCGTGCCGGTCACGCGGCGCGACGTGGCGGCCTGGGTTCGTGCCGTCGACGGCGTCGCGCGCATAAGATCGCTCGATCTCGTGCGGCCGGACGGGCGCACGGTGACAGCCGTCGCTGTTCGCGACGACGGGCTCCCGCGCTGGAAATCGAGCGGCAGCACGATCGACGTCGTCAGATCCGCGCCCGGAGGTGGACGATGACCGCCGACCCGGCGCGCAGCTTCCACTTCTCGACGGCGGAGCAATGGAACGCCTGCCTCGTCGTGGACGCCGACGGAGAAGTGCTCCGGTCGGGCGGCGGCATTCAGCCGTTCGCAGCCTACGAACGAACGGCGTCGCTTGTCACCACGCCCGGCGCGTTCGCGCCGGTCGTCACCCGCGAGGGCGACATCATCTGGCGCGACGGCCGGCGGCGGCTGCATCGCCTGGCGCCGTGTGACGACGTTCCGGAAACAACGCCGGCGCCGTCGGCGCTGGCGACGGCGGGGCGAATGGTGAGTACGGCCAGCGGACTCTGGGCGGTCGACACGTCCGATTCGCTGGCGCGATTCGATCCGGACACGTTGACCAGGATGCTCACCGTCGATCTGCATGGCACACGAGTCGTCGACATCGCCGACGACGGTAGAGGTGGAGTCTATGCGCTCGCAGAACGCGGTGGCGCCTGGACTGCGACCGCGGTTGGTGCGAACGGGCGCTTGAATGAAACGATAGCGCTCGCCGGACTCGTCGATCCGATTGCGTTCACGTTCCTGCGCCGGAGCCGCCGATTCGTCGTGCTCGCGGGCGACCGTCAAGACCGGTTGTACTGGTTCGCGATCGACAAAGGCCTGCCCGGCGAAGGGCCCGTCGCGAAGCTCCTGTTCAGCCGCGCTGTTGCCGCGTTTCATCCATGCTTCGGCCCGGTGCCGCTGCCGGATCCGTGTGCGACGGACGATCAGCAGGCGGCGGCCGTGCCGGCCGGGGTGCTCGCGAGCGATCGTCGCGATCGCATCTTCCTGGCAGGAGCGGACGGCTCGACGCAGGGCAGCCGCGCGTATGTTGTCCTGGTCGACGCCGATGGCAATTCGATCGGTGCCGTGCCTCTCGACGTCGTCGACGCGCCGCCGACCGGCGTTGCGGCCGGGCGCAACGAACTGCTCGTCACGGGCCGGCGTGGGCTGCTGCGTTTTGCGTCGGCAACGGTCGTTCCGGACGGTGCAGACGCCATGCGAGCCGTCCTCGTCACTCCGGTTCTCAGCGCGCCCGATCGCGACGACGGCCGGCGGTGGCTTCGCATCGACGCGCAGGCGAGCGTGCCGGAGGGCAGCACGATCGAGATCGCGTATGCGTCCACGGACGACGAAGGCGAACGCGATCGGCTGGCGAAGATCGCGGGCGACAGCGGGGTGCCCGCGTCACAGCGCGTCGCGGCGCTCCTGAGCGAATCCGGGATCTGGCGCACGCCGACGACCTTCAGCGGCGGCGCCGGCGCGCCGCACGGCGAGCCGGATCCGTTTTCGGCGAAGCTCTTCGACACCACCGATCGGTTTGTCTGGGTCCGCGTCGTGCTGACGGCTGCGCCCGGCGCGGCGCTGCCGCGGCTCTCCGCGCTCGACGTGCGCTATCCCGGCAGGACGCTGATGGAGCAACTGCCTGCGATCTATCAGCGCGAGGAATCGCAGCCGGACAGCTTTCTGCGATCGCTCGTCGGCGTGCTCGAGACGACGACGCAGGGGCTCGACAACCGCATCGCTCAACTCGGCAGCCGCATCGATCCGTCCTCGACGTCGCCGGAGTGGCTCGATTTCCTGGCGAGATGGCTCGGCGTCCCGTGGGACGACGGGATGACGATTGGCCAGAAGCGGCGAATCCTCGGCCGCGCCGCGCTGATGACGAAGACCCGTGGAACGCGCGAAGGTCTCGAGGCGCTGCTCGACGCGCTCGTACCCGGCACGCCGCGGCGCTTCCGCGTCGTCGACACGACCGCCGACTTCGGCTTCGCCCGCGTCGGCGGCGGCAGCTGCGTCGGCAGCGCGCTGCCGGCGATGCTGGGCGGCAGCACGCGCTGGAACGCCGCGCTCGGCTCGAGGTCGGTGCTCGGCTGCATGCGGTTGCCGTGCGCCAACCAGCCGGACGACGGCGTCGGCCGCCTTGCGGGGCGCATTCGCGTCGATCTTGCCGCGACCGCGGCCGAGCGGAAGGCGTGGGAACCGTGGATCGCCGCCGTGATCGGCGAGATGGTGCCGGTCACCGCGCGGCTGACGCTGCGGTGGGTGTCGCCGCACGCGCTGCGCAGCCGCGTTCGGCTCGACAGCACGCTCACGCTCGAGGGGCCGCCGGCGCCGCATCTGGGCACCGACGCGGTCACGAGCCTGGCGCGCCTGCCCCAACGTGGACATCGGCTCACCAGATCGGGCCCGGGTATCAGCACGGACTTGCGTTGACGACAGGTTACAGACGGGAGACTTCCATGCAGAAATCCGACACCACACGGACCGCGCCGCGCAGAAAACGCGCGACGGCGGAATGCTGCACCGACCTTCGATGCGAGTCGGGTCTGCGGAACAACTACTTCGAAGGCAAGCGGCTGACGCCGGACACGTTCCGCATCGAGCAGCGGTATCTGAACGAACGCCGCCGGCTGCTCAATCGCGCGGTTCACGGCTGGGGCGTCGTGTACGGCTTCGCCTTCGACGAGGCCGCGGCGAAAGACCAATCGCGGAGCGAGGCGGCCGGGCGGGTGACGATAGGCGGCGGCCTTGCGCTGGATCAGTGCGGCCGCGAGCTGCTCGAAACCGGCCGCCGTCTGACGATCGAGGATCTGATCGTCGTCGACCGCAAGAACCGGCAGACGACCGTGGACGATCTCGTCAAGGAACACCAGGACGCATCCTCGAAGGCATCGCGGCAGCAGCCGAAGGCGCCGCAGCCGCCGGTCTGCGGCCTCATCAGCGTCCATTACGCCGAGCAGTCGACCGACGGCGTCACGCTGACCGACGCGTGCCGGTGCGAGCGGCATGAGTGGGATCACGTCTGCGAGACGGTGCGCTACACGCTGCGGCTGATCGACTGCGATCGCTGCTGCAGGGACTGGGAGTGTGCCCTCTGCTGCAGCTGCGGCCACGGCGCGTGCTGCGATCACGAGGATCGGCGCGAGCCACACGATCCGTACAAATCCGCGGATCAGCGGCCCCCGTACGACCAGCGGACACCGCTCGAACAACGCGCGACGGACAAGAGCGATCACGTCGAAGCGCCGCGCCGAACGAACTGCGAGGAACTGCCCTTCAAGCGCGGCGGCTGCCGGTGCCTGTGCGATCACCTGACGCACCTGCATCCCGGCCGCGAATGCGATGGCGTGTTCTGTGAGATCGACGAGGCGTGCGCGCGCGTCCGCGTCGACGTCCGGCACGGCGTTCCCCTTGCCTGCGTACGCCTGGAGATCGACGACTGCGACGACTGGGTGATCGGAGAGGTGATCGATGCATGCGGACCGCGCCGCCTGGTCAAGCGCAACGACCTGCTGTTCGACCTGATTCGAGGCTGCGACCTGACCCGCATTCAGGAGATCGGCTGGGCACCGTGGCATCGCCAAGGGTCCAGCGATCCCGTGCCGTTCGACGATTTCCAGGCCGCGTTCGGCAAACGTGGCTACGACGAAGTCGAGTACGTGACGCGCGACTTCTGGGTCCGCTTCTCGAAGCCGGTCCGCGAAGCCACCCTCGGCCCCGACTGCTTCGCGATGACGATCATGGGCGTCGCGCACGAGGGCAAGTGGTGGCACGCGCAGCGCGTGCCGATCGTCCGCATCGAGCCGATTCCCGGCGAATCCGGAGATCCGGCCGAACACGTCCGGGGCGCGACCATCGTCGTCGAAGGCGGGTGGGCCGAGGACGCGCTGTGGGGCCGCGGCAGCGTGTTTCACGGCCACACGTGGGTCGAACTGGAAATCCGCGGCGATTTCATCCTCGACTGCAACGGGCAGCCGGTGGACGCCGACGCCGTCGGCCGCGTGCCGGCGCCGAGCGGCAACGGCAGTCCCGGCGGCACATTTCTCTCGACGTTTCCGGTGGCGCCGCGCGAGCCGCATCAGCGCCAGCCCCCGCCCTATACCGGCGATCGCACTAAAGGAGCCTCGTCATGAGTGGAAGCACCATCACCGTCCCGAGCACGAAAGGCACGTCCACGCTCGTGCGGCCCAGATTCGCACCTGGGATGCTCCTGCAGCACGAGGACCTCGATCAGCTCAGCACCTACACGCGTGAGTTGAGCCGGCTGCTGTTCCGATCGTTCTTCGGCTGCGGCGTCGTCTGCGGGCTCGTCGTCAAGACCGATCCGAAGTGCGGCGAAGACACCATCGTCGTCGGCGCCGGACTCGGCCTCGACTGCGCCGGCGACCCGATCTACGTGCCGAAAGACACGCGGGTCGTGCTCGACGAGAACTGCGAGCCGAACCCGAACGACGTCCTCTGGGTCGTCCTGTGCGCGACCGTCAAATGCTGCGCGCCGCGCATGTCGATGTGCCCGTCGGACGACGATGACGACGAGACCGCGTCTTGCACGCGTGAACGTGAGGGATTCGAGATTCGCGTCGTCGCCGACCGTCCCAAGTGCGCGTGCTCGTGCGTCCCCGACGACGAGGACCAGGGCGACGACAGCGGCACGGCCGACGGCACGAGCGTCGACGACGGCGACGAATCGAAGTGCGCCTGCGTCGATCCGACCGATCCGTGTTACGCCAATCACTACCTCGGCGTGTGCGGCTGCGGCTGCGACGACTGCGCACGCGGCGCGTGCTGCGACTGCATCCTCCTGGCCAAGCTGACCAAGCACGAGGACGGCGACACCGTCACCTGGACGATCGATCACAGCGTGCGCCGCTTCATCCGGCCGGTGCTGATGCGCGATCCTCAGGCCGCGGCCGAACAGAAGGAACGGCAGGCGCAGTCGGCGGGCGCGCAGAAGATCAAGACGGCCGACAAGATGGCAACCAAGCGAAAAGCGAAGACGATCAGGTCCTGAGCCTCATCGGCAGCTGAGTCATGGCGGATCGCACACCGCAGCGTGTCGCGGCGCCGGCCGACCGTCGTCCCGCGCCGTCACCGGGGGGCCGTCGTCCGTCGGCGGCACCGGCATCGCCGGCGCGTGCTTTGCTGAACCGCTTCGGCAATCACGCCGCGCCGTCGGTCGTGGCACGCGCGATCGCCGATCAGAAGATCCAGTGCGCGCGTACGACGCGCCTGCCCGACAAGGTCTCCAGGCCGACCGATCCGGCGGAGCTCGAGGCGGAGCAGACCGCGAAAAAAGTCGTCCGGATGCGCGAGCCGTCGAAAGGCGACGCGCCGGCGAAAGAAAAGACGACGGCCGCCACGGTTCACCGCATGCCGGCGGCGCCGTCGCGGCCGGCGGCCGGCCGAGCCGCGTCGGGCGGCGGCGCGACATCCGGCGGCTCGCCGCTTCCCTCGACCGTGCGCGGACCGATGGAGCGACGCTTCGGCGCGAACTTCGGCGGCGTCCGCGTGCACACCGGCGACGCGGCGGCGAAGCAAAGCGCAGCCCTGAATGCCCACGCCTTCACGATCGGTCCGCACATCTTCTTCGGCCGCGACAAGTTTCAGCCGCAGAGCGCCGGCGGACAGGAGCTGCTGGCGCACGAGTTGACGCACACGATCCAGCAGGGCGCGGCCAGCCAGTCGCCGCCGGTCCGCCGGAGCGCGATTGAGGTCTCCCGCCAGGCGCCGGCGGAGGTGCAGCGCTCCTCGATCTTCGACATTCCGAGCCCACGCGAGTTCTTCGCGCGTCAGGCGCGATCGATTCCCGGCTTCACCATGCTCACGGTCGCGATTGGCTACAACCCGATCACGAACGAGCGCGTCGAGCGCAGCGCCGGCAACATCCTGCGCGGCGCGATCGAGCTGATTCCCGGCGGATCGTTCATCACCGACGCGCTGAACGCCCACGGCGTCTTCGACAAGGTCAGCGCGTGGGCGCAGACGCAGTTCGACGCGATCAAGGACATCGCCAGCAGCATCTACCAGGAGATTCAGACCTTCATCGACCAGTTCAGCATCACCGATCTGGCGAGCCCGGGAAAGCTCTGGGACCGCGCGAAGGCCATCGTCGAGCGTCCGATCGCCCGCGTGGTTGCGTTCGCCAAGGCGCTCAAGGACGGCATCGTCCAGTTGATCAAGGACGCGATTCTGAAGCCGATCGCGGCGTTCGCCCGGACGACCAGCGGCTACCCGCTGCTGTGCACCGTGCTCGGGAAGGACCCGATCACGGGCGAGACCGTGCCGCAGGATGCGACGGCGCTGCTCGGCGGCTTCATGAAGTTCATCGGCGAAGAGGAGACCTGGAACACGATGCAGAAGGCGAACGCGATCCCGCGCGCCTTCGCCTGGTTCAAGAGCGCCTTCGCCGCCATCGTCGCGTTCGTCCGCGAGGTCCCCGGGCTGTTCGTCCAGGCGTTCAAGTCGCTCGAGGTCGTCGACATCATCCTCATCCCGCGCGCCTTCATGAAGCTCGCCGGCGTGTTCGGCGGGTTTGCGGGCCGGTTCGTCTCGTGGGGCGCCACCGCGGTCTGGAACCTCCTCGAGATCATCTTCGACGTCGTCAGCCCCGGCGCGCTGGGCTACATCAAGAAGACCGGCGCGGCGCTGAAGAGCATCCTGCGCAATCCATTGCCGTTCGTCGGCAACCTGGTGAAAGCGGCGAAGACCGGCTTCCTGAATTTCGGGGAGCACTTCCTCGCGCACCTCAAGGCCGGCCTCATCGACTGGCTCACGGGATCGCTGCCGGGCATCTACATTCCGAAGGCGTTCTCGCTGACCGAGATCGCGAAGTTCGTCTTCTCGGTCCTCGGCCTGACGTGGGCGAACATCCGTCAGAAACTGGTGAAAGCGACGAGCGAAAACGTCGTGAAGACGCTCGAGACCGGTTTCGACATCGTCGTCACGCTCGTGCGCGACGGACCGGCGGCGGCGTGGGACAAGATCAAAGAGCAGTTGTCGAACCTGAAGGACATGGTGATCGGCGGCATCACCGACTTCGTGATCGACATGGTGGTGAAGAAAGCGATCCCGAAGCTGATCGCCATGTTCATCCCGGGCGCCGGGTTCATCTCCGCGATCCTCTCGATCTACGACACCGTCATGGTGTTCGTGAACAAGATCAAGCAGATCATCGCGGTCGTCACCGGCTTCATCGACTCCATCGTCGCGATTGCGGCCGGCCAGATCGGCGCCGCGGCGCAACGCGTCGAGAGCGCCCTTGCCGGCGTTCTGGCGCTCGCGATCAACTTCCTTGCCGGGTTCGCCGGCCTCGGCAAGGTCGCCGACAAGGTGATGGGCGTCATCAACAAGATTCGCGCGCCGATCGACAAGGCGCTCGACTGGCTGGTCGGCTGGATTGTCAAGGCCGCCAAAGGTCTGATCTCGAAGGCGAAGGCCGGCGTGAAAGCGCTGGTCTCCTGGTGGAAGACGAAGACGACCTTCCAGGCTGGCGCCGAGTCGCACTCGATCTTCTTCCAGGGCGAAGGACCGTCCGCCAAGATCGTCGTGGCGAGCGCGGTG